>Ga0065711_1036186_pt1 | contig 21338 bp, 13 predicted proteins | sample Hoacrofraction12_FD_59098 | JGI IMG/M metagenome (GOLD analysis project Ga0065711, IMG submission 59098) | Hoatzin crop microbial communities from Cojedes, Venezuela - Epithelial fraction 12 v2 (version 2) | ecosystem: Host-associated > Birds > Digestive system > Esophagus > Crop | place... | reverse complement strand
CAGATTTTTCTCAGGGAAAAGCTACGACAGATTCCTTTATTTAAAACAATTGCAGCATGTGAATTTACTGCACTTAAATCATTACTGGCAATTAGTATGTGTCAGAAAGGTTGCAGCTGGCTCCAATTACAGGTAGGGCATTTAGAAGCTGAACTTAATCGTATATGTGATAGTGAGAGGCTGAGCAATGCATACTGGTGTAATGCTGCTCCTAGTGCAGAAATGAGGGCAAGATGTTATGAGCTGAGAACTGATTATTTTAACTAGGTCTAGTCCCTTCCTCCTGGGAAATAGATATTGTAGGGGAAACTGGCTGGGAATGCAGCAGTCCACCTTGCTGAGCTTCTTTGGGTGGTAGAGAGAACTTCGAATCTGTGCAATATACATAATACTTCTCCTTTGTCCCTCTGCAGTAGGTTTGCCCAATTTAAGGTCTTGCAAGTCATATCCAACCTGGGCTGCATAATTCATCCAGCTGGAGGCCAGCTCCCTGCTGCCTCAAAGTCCCTGCAGCTGTACCTGTTTTTTTTTTAATGGGACACTCCATCTTGTGTAATTGTCATATGTGAAAAGCACTTTCTGTGTGCGATGGCAGCATGTTGGAATCTGTGGTATAAGGACTCGTGGTCTTAGAGCTGTGTGCTTGGGATGCTTCTGTCGTAGTCGCATTATCAGGGTCTTTTTCAATTGCGTGATGTGGCTATGGACATGCACTTTCACCCTGGTCATGGTCCAAGGCAACATTTTTTTAATTCCAGTTCTCTCTCTCTGTGAGTGTGTTTCTTGTCATGTGGCAAAATAGTGATGTTTTGAATAGAAGACTAGGACGTGTCTGACTGTATGTTAGGAGTGGGGATCACAGTATGTCGACTGCCTTTTCTTGCTTCCATAAGAAGCAATGTGGTCCACATTGCCAGAGAAATTTATCTTCAGCACTCCTGAAGTTCCAGTTATATCAGCATTTGGTATCTCCTCATGAGCTGTGTTGCTTTGCCTGACTCCTGTGCCCTGTTACAGGAGCCTTAAAGTATGGAGGACAGGTATTAATATTCCTGTTTAGGGACTCAATGTTGCATATAAACCTGGTGTGTGTGTCCCTGTGTCAAGATGATGCCCTCAGGTGGAGCCCAAGCTTACTGCTTGCTGGCTTGTGGAGGGGCTTGTGCACGTGTAGGGGAAGAAGGGAGAGGTGGAAAGCATGCTACCTTTTTGTCTCTTTCCTTCCTTCTCTCGTATATCAACTGGAGGAGGGAGGCTAAACCTGCATGATAAATGTAGTGCTGGGCCTTATCTTCCTTTTTCCAATAGAAAGTTCTATCCAGCCTATTGCATTTTGAAATATTTTTTTGGGCAATTTCAACTGTATGTTACTACTTCAGCTGAACTTATTCATGAGCTGTGGTATGACTGTAGTTATGTCTCCTTGTTCGTTAGCCAGCAAATGATGCTTATGTGGGCAGAAGGCAGGCATTCTGCAGTGTGCTCGTACTTGGGCTGATGCATGGAGCGCAAGCATCCTATTGATTCTTTGTATTGCTCGTAAACCCATGTTTGATCAGCAGGACATCTACCATGAAACTCATTAGAGCTGCTATTTTGGGAAAGCTGGGTGATGTTTCACATACCATGTGCTAATGTGAAAAGGATGCCATGCTTGTAAAACTAAACCGAAACTTTGTTGGAGAAACATTAAGCATTCCAGCAGTGCACACAGACCGGCTTTCCAGTAATTCCTCCGAAGTCTTCCCTCTTACAACTTTTCTACTTACATCCAAGTTCCACAAATGTTGCTATAATGTTGATAATCTGTTTTAAATCCCTAGCTCTTTCTCTGGGATTTTGTGATGGTAATAGTAATGAAGTAACAACTGGGACCTGGGAAAAGAGCTTCTGTGATTCCCAAATTCTTCTCTGTTAATGTCCTTTTCTTTGTATCAGCATCAACACAGGTACTTGCTGCTGTGTGATCAGCTAGAGTAGTTGTTTGGAAATAGCATTAGCTTGTTGTGTGAGGCCTTTGCAAACAAAAACACTGCTGTATCTCTCAGTGTGATTTGTTCAACAGCAGCCCACCCATTTTTGACACACATATATGCTGCCTCTACAAGAAATGATCTGTTGTAAATCCAGTAGCTAATGATCTGTTCTGTCCCATTTATTACACCTCACAGAGTTCCCACGGTGCTGTGAGTCCTGTGGCTGGAGTTCCTAAGCAGCACCATGCTGCAAATTCATAGTTTTCACACTGCAATGGCCCATCCAGTGTCACCTCAGCTGGGCTGTTCACTGTTTGTTGCTGTCAGTTCTTGAGCACAGAAGTGCCAACACAGGAGACAAAGATAAATAAAACCCTTGGAATATGTTAAAGCAATACATGCTGCATCTCTTTCCCAGCTTTGTCCTGGTGTCTCAAGATAGAGGCCTGGTGTACGTGCAAGAGGGATGTCATGTTTGGGGCACTTAGGGCCATGCAGCACAATGGAAGGGGTGGGAACGTTTGGAGGTGAGCTATATTAGTCATTATTAATGCTAAACCTAACATTTTCTTCTGTTTAACTGTGCACAGAGCGCTGAACTTCAGTACAGAGGAGCTGAACTTCAGCACAGAGGAGCTATAGAAAATGGAAAAGGTAAGGAGTAGTGGTCACTGGGAGGGCATCCCTTCTGGCAGACCCTCTGGAGGCCACCAGACAGTCAGGGCAGGGCAGTCTGGGATACTGTAGGGCCATGGGGATGTTCTGTTGTCACCTCCCTGCTAGTGCCCTGCTGGCATTGTCTTAGCATTGAACCCTGGAGGGCTGCGAGATGACTGTGAGGACTGTGGAGAGCTAGACAGCTCCTTTTGTTTTTTTTAAAATGAAAGCAGATATGCTCGTCTTGTAAAGTTATTGCTGGGATGATTTTGCCTTCTAAGAAACAAAGCATTACTGTTCTTTGTGTAAATTTAAACAAATGCAACACTGATCCTAATGGAAACTGCCATGGGCTATGCAAGAAAGTTCATGTCATGAGAAAACCAGGCTGCTAATGGGCTGTCCCGGGTCTTGCTGGCCACATCTTCTCTTTGAGGACTTCAAGAACTGGACAGATGTCTTTTAATTAAACTTCAACAGCTGAATACCCTGCTTACTTTGTGGGAACAAACTCCATCTTAGGCTATTCACTGTGAAGAATGGAGGTTGCGAATAGATTCCTCTCCCTTAGTGGATTTATTTAATGGAAAAAGGTTCTGGGGTAGTAAAGTTCTGGGGAAGTAAATCCAACTTCACACATGGGATGTATTCTCTCATGTGCAGGCCTCCAGCAATTTGTTCTCTCATAGCTCCCGTATTAGAAGAACTTAGGAGCAGTAAAAGAGACTTAGAGATACGGCATTGCGGTACTAAATAAGGAAACTCCTTGTCTTTCTTGAGTGTTGAATCCTTCTTCAATGTTTTCTTTTGTCTTTAGTCATTACAGTCATATCACTTAGCAGCATTGCCTGTACAGATATGCTGGGGACTTTTGGTGAGACGTGGGGTCTGGGAGGAGGGCTTTTGTGATCCCACTAGCTGCTCTGACTTTTGTGTCCTGGGGAATAGCGTTTTGGATTTCAGGGCTCCTATACAGTATGTCATGAAGCAGCTATAGGAATAACTATACAGAGGGGTGTAATGGCATATGAAAACTGCAGATGTGTAAAATTACCTGTAAGTTCTTCAATGAAAAGCACTCTTTAAGTTATTGATACTATTGCCTTCAAGTACAATCCATTTATGGCTCTGGACAATGTATACCAACAACGAGAGAGCTTTTCTTCCCTTCAGCAGTCTTATCTCTGTGAAGTTACTCTCAGCTCCGGAGACTTAACATTGCTTACATGACTCTTCTTCCTCTCTCTCACCCACTCCTAATTGAGACTGTCTAAAATTACTATATTTCTAACAGTCTGCAGCACATTGATGATTATACCTTGTGCGTGAAAAGAAAAGGCTTTAAAACATGACTTGGTTGGACAGCAATCCTGTTTGAAAAATGAGACCTGAGGATCCTGGGGCTCTGGTAACAACACTGGCTATTGCAAAACTTGGAATAAAAATGGGGAGTCAGCAACACTTGAGGTCACTTTATTTTTTTTGTCACTGCCAAAGATGGCAGCAACTGAAACAATTCTTACTTCCAAAGAAGCCTCCTTGAATTTCTGTTTTACTTTTAATAACCTGCCTTCTTGTCTCCCTCCGTACCTCAAGCAATGATAGCATGGAGTTCCCTAATGGCCCCGGTGGCATTTTGAAAGCCACAGGACATATATTTCTCCTTTAAAAATCTGTCCAGTGAAAAAGCAGTTTCTTATTTTCACAGATTTGTTTTCCCCATGTGGGAGGCACTCCACTTCCTCCACTGCTATTCTCATCGCCCTTATTTCCTTTACAATGTCTTCTCTGTGTTTGGGCATCAATAGCTGGGCTTCACACTCTTTGGGGCTCCGACTTGTGGGGATTTACCTGAACAGCCAGTCCTTTCGTAGCAGGGCTTTTTCTAAGACTTCTTGCTCCCTTGGGAGAAGCTGTCAGCCCACACAGCTTGTCCTGAACAAGGGAATATTTGAAGGTTTTACTTAACTCACTTTCACATTTTTTCACAGATTAGTATTTTTTTAAACCCCGTTATGTTGGTTTAATTGAGTCTTGCCACCAAAACAAATGAACATTGTGTCACCACATCTCAGTTCCTTTCATACAACTGCAGCTAAGAGAGTTTGGAGACGGTGCTACCTACAGAAATGTTGAAGCCAATGCTATGTATAATCATGATGGATTACATTCAAACTACTCCATACATAAATCTGGTCACACCAGAACAAGAACTGTGGAAAGTATATAACATTAATGTATACTCATTACATTCCTCCTTTCACAGGCTCCAAGGCTGTCAAGCTGGCAGGGGGATGGGGAACTTCGAGTAATGAGGAGTTAGATTTAAACATTTTACTAGAAATCATTGCAGCTCTTTATCAAAAGGGGGGTGCCCTTCAAAAAACAGTGCTTCTGTCATGTACAATGGCTGCTAAGCAGCAATGAGCTCTACCTTTGTTGTCTTTTTATTGGTTGCAAATAAGCTTTTCTCATTTTGTAAGTTTATTGAAAAAGGCAAGATTAAAAAAAGCCACCTTGCAAAGTCTGTTTAAAATTTATAGTGCAGCTTTCTACTCCCTTTGAAACCAAAGACAAATTTCCTACTGATTTTATCAGAAGCAGTGTAAAGCCCTAAAAAGATAAGTAATGTTGTTTCTACCCTGTGTGGAAATGTGTCATTGGATTCCTCCCTGGATGGCGTTGGCTATATCTTTACAAGCATACACCAAGGACTGAATTTGGCCTCACAGTTAATATTCTGTTTATTCAATTTGCAGAACCTCTACTCAGAATGAAGGCCTAGCTGGCCCACAGAGTGGGGAGGAGCAATATAGAGCAGGCAGCCACACAACATGGGGTTTCTTCCCCCATGACTAGGGGGTGGCCAGACCAGGAGATCAGTACGTGGAGTGCATTTTTCCAGGTGCTGTGCCTCACGTTGGCGCTTACATTTCTCATACCGCTCATTTTTCAGAGCCGCTGAGCAGTCAGTGCCCCTAAAAATCCTTCTCTCTTTTTCAGGGGAGTAAGCGTGGATTTGGTCATCTAAGTGAAGTCTCAGATTTGAAACTTTTGTGGAGGAGCTTGGCTGGTTCAGGTGGAGGATGCCATATTACATTAGGTATAGAATCATAGGTTGGAAAAGACTTCTAAGATCATCAAGTCCAACCATCCACCCACACCACCATGCCTACTAAACCATATCCTGAAGTGCCACATCTACACATTTTTTAAACACCTCCAGGGATGGGGACTCCACCACCTCCCTGGGCAGCCTATTCCAATGCCTGACCACTCTTTCAGTAAAGAAATTTTTACTAATATCCAATCTAAACACCCCCTGACGCAACTTGAGGCCATTGCCGCTCATCCTATTGCTAGTTACTTGGGAGAAGAGACCAACACCTGCCTCACTACAACCTCCTTTCAGGTAGTTGTAGAGAGCGATAAGGTCCCTTCTCAGCCTCCTCTTCTCCAGACTAAACAGCCCCAGTTCCCTCAGCCGCTCCTCGTATGACTTCTTCTCTAGACCCCTCACCAGCCTCGTTGCCCTTCTCTGGACACGGTCCAGCACCGCAATGTCTTTGTTGTAGTGAGGGGCCCAAAACTGAACACAGTACTCAAGCTGTGGCCTCACCAATGCCAAGTACAGGGGCACAATCACCTCCCTACACCGGCTGCCCACACTATTCCCGATACAAGCCAGGATGCCGTTGGCCGCCTCGGCCACCTGGGCACACTGCTGGCTCATGTTCAGCCGGCTGTCGACTAACACCCCAAGGTCCTTTTCTGCTGGGCAGCTTTCCAGCCACTGCTCCCCAAGCCTGTAGCGTTGCATGGGGTTGTTGTGAACCAAATGCAGGACCCAGCATTTGGCCTTGTTGAACCTCACACAGTTGGCCTCGTCCCATCAATCCAGATCCCTCTGCAGAGCCTTCCTACCCTCAAGCAGATCAACATTCCCACCCAAGTTGGTGTCATCTGCAACCTTACTGACGGTGCACTCAATCCCCTCATCCAGATCATTGATAAAGATGTTAAAGAAGACCAGCCCAAACACTAAGCCCTGGGGAGCACCACTTGTGACTGGCCACCAGCTGGATTTAACTCCATTCACCACCACTCTCTGCACTCGGCCATTCAGCCAGTTCTTTATCCAGCGAAGAATACACCCATCCAAACTATGGGCAGCTAGTTTCTCCAGGAGGATTCTGTGGGAAACAGTGTCAAAGGCCTTACTAAAGTCCAGGTAGATGACATCCACAGCCTTTCCTTCATCCACCTGGTCATAGAAGCAGATCAGGTTGGTCAAGCAGGACCTGGCTTTCATGAACCCATGCTGGCTGGGCCTGATCCCCTGGTTGTCTTTCACATGCCTGGTGAGTGCAGAATGAATCACTCCATAATCTTGCCCGGCACTGAGGTCAGGCTGACAGGCTGGTAGTTCCCAGGATCCTCCTTCCAGCCCTCCTTGTAGATGGGTGTTACACTGGCAGTCCTCCAGTCATGTGGGACCTCCCCTCTTAGCCAAGACTGCTGATAGATGATGGAGAGTGGCTTGGCCAGCTCCTCTGCCAGTTCCTTCGGCACTCTTGGGTGGATCCCATCCAGCCCCATAGACATGTATGTGGCCAGGTGGCATAGTAGGTCATTAACTCCTCCCCCCCGGGATTATGGGAGGTTTGTTCCGCACTCCTTCCCTATCTTCAAGCACTGGGGGCTGACTACCCTGGGAATACCCAGTCTGACTACTAAAGACTGAGGCGAAGAAGGCATTAAGTACCTCAGCCTTTTCCTCATCCTTGTTGACAATATTCCCCCTTGCATCCAATAAGGGATGGGGACTCTCCTTGGCCCTCTTTTCGTTGTTGATGTATTTGTAGAAACATTTTTTGTTGTCCCTTACAACAGTGGTCAGCCTGAGTTCTAGCTGGGCTTTTGCCTTTCTAATTTCCTCTCTGCGTGACCTAACGAGACCCCTGTATTCCTGTACTATTTTTCGGAGAAGACCAGTGCTGTAACAGCCAGCTCAAAAGGAGAGAATTTCCTTTCCAGGCAGAATGAGCAGGCAGGTCTGTTGCTGATCACCAAGTCTGTAGTTTATTTCAGTTTTTTTTTTTGTGTTGAAGGCCCTAGCTGGTGATAGGGCTGCGAGGCTCCATTGCCAGAAGCGTACTAGTGGCATTAGGGCTTATATCTGACTTCCTACAGCTGCAAACGCTGCCAGCAGTAAGATTTCACAATGCCTGGGACACAACCACTGGGATGAAGGACAGCAGCTTCTAACTGAATCATGCAGTGAGAGAGGCTGTAAGGAAGGGTGGCTTTCTGCAGCCCTTTCTTTCCACTGCTCTTCAGAGGAGAGCTGGCCCCTGCTTTTCATTTACAAAGCCCACTGCTCTTGCTGGGTCTACTGTTGGTTTCTTATGCCCTCAAATGTTTCTTTCCCAACTCGAGATATTTTTTGACTTTGTGTCTTCCACTCGGGTGTGATTTGGCATGGTGATTCCTGTCTTTGTTACCTTCAGACTGAATTCCTGCAATGGAGGATGAGGATAGAGGCAAGTAGGAGACTCAGCTTGTGCAAATTCAACACCTTTGTATCCTTGGGAAGGCGAATCACTACCACCCCAAGCCTTGACATTCCTCCTGGCTCCCAGGCTGTTGCCTGTGGTCTGGCTCGTCAGAGCCATGAGTTACTACCGTGCTTGATTCACTAAAGCCAAGCCAGCCTTCGAGGCCGGGTCCTGCTCATGAAAGTTCCTGTTTAGTCACCTTTGTCCTGTGATTTTTACACCTGTGTTGGCATGCAATTACATTCCTGCCTCTGAGTTCAGTTGTGGCTTGTGACTTAGCACACTGTTGTTACATTAATAGGAGATGCTGGGCCCCTCCATGTTGCTTATTGTTCTGCTGAGATTTGGTTTTGAGAAATGCTATCCACCTCCCACTTCAGCTAAAGCAAAGGGCACTGTTGTATGCAAAGAGGGAGAATTTCATAGTCCTTTACAGACCTTCATGTACAGATACAAATAATATTGGCAGCTATAAATAAGCATGGAAAATTCTAGCATAATGTTAAGCTTCAGCTTTTAATACTGTTGTGTTCCTTGACACTAAAGTTTTGTCTCCAGTCAAGAATAGGTATTTTCACTGCTGAGATGTTCGAGGACTGCTTCCTGGTGTGAGCTTTCTCTCGGTGATTCACTTCTTTAGACTCCTAAGTAGTTGGTTTGCTCAAGGTGTTGTAGCTGTTGTTATACTTGAGAGTAACACACAGGTCACGGCTGATATAGATAACAAACCAGACACTGCTTAAAAAACCCCCGCAGTTCTGAGCGCCAATGTTGTTAACAATCCTTGATCTTCACTGGCTGCTTGCTAACTTAACAGTGTGCTTCAAGGGCAGACATGCATGTTGGGATGTCATTAGGATCAGAATTACTGAACCATGTTATAATCTAACCTGGGATCACGTCTGAGATTTCCAAGACAACATGGGACTCCCTCAGATCAGGTAGATGTTGAAGCTCAAGTTGGCAGTCACAGAAAAGAGCAAGAATTTGAAATTGGGGTTGGAGTTGGTGACATGACTCTACCTCTAATGATGATAGATATGTTGGGGATTTACTAACTTTTTGTGCTGATTTTTTAAAGCTGGGCCTAGATATGAAGACTATTTCTGAGTTTTTCTGATTCCTCATCATAATTGTATTCAATTCTATTCTGCAAGGGTAAATTGACACGGGGGAATCCAAACAGAAGAGAAACATAAGTAGGACAAAGCAAATAAACATCACATTACAAGGCCACCTGGACAGATTTAGCCCCACCTAAATGTGAGGTCTGCACCCTCATAGCCTCTGCCATATCCCATCAAGTGAATGGTGCTGTATTTCCTACTGCTGGGGAGAAAAAAGTCCTCTTGTTGTGCACCTTACTAAAGCTGCATCCATAAGACAGTATGTATTTATTATGTGCATGTTGGAAAAAAGAAGTAAAGAAAGGGAAAGAGGTTATAAATGTAAAGAAATGTGTACCTTTCTTTTCAGCACAACATGCTACATGTAGCACTGTCAGGCTAATTGGTAGTGGACTATAAGACTCCTTGCTCAGTTTAAATCCTGAAATTCCAAGACAGAAGAGTTTCTTTTGAACTTGTTGAGTGAGAGAGACTGAATTTTGGGTGCATTTGGAGATGATTTCAGATCTGACCCTTGCAATAAAAACATGGGTGATATGGTGGACATCTGATTTGTCATATGACCCTGGGTGCCTCATTCTGTGGCATAAGTTGATAATGCGCTCAGCCGGCACACACAATGTTTCTTGTGCCAAAATCAGAACAGTTATGCAAGGATGGGAATGAAGCTTCAGTGTGGAAAAGTTGAACACAGTCTTAGGCTTTTCCCATAAGCATGAACAAATCCCTTGAAGTGTCTCTCTTTCTAATTGTAGTGATAGAGATGGTGCTTTTGCAGGAATTTATAACTGCTATTGATTTCTTTACTTAGAACTCGCGTGACTTGTTTAAACAGCATTGCAGTTCTGGAGTTCTTTTGCAACATCTTTGGAGAGCGTCAAAGCAGTATAAGACAGACTAGGCCCAGCCTCCGGGGAATTGAGATGTGGGTTCAAAAAGTCTTATTTGCTCATTCTTTCTGCAGCCCAAGGACAGCCATCATGTTTTGCACCTGGAGTACTAGTTTGTCCAAGGCACTCGCTGCCCCCAAATATTCCTTGAAAGGCTCTACAGGGGTTATGCACATCTCTTCTCCAAAAGGATGCCTTTGTGTTTCCTGTCATTGCCATAATTGCTTCTCTGTGTGTCCTGGGATATAGGAAAAGATTTTACTTCTTCTGGAACTGGAACATCTATATACTTCCCTTGCAGCATGCTAGGTTAAAGATAGCATGATGTTAATTGCCTGTTGCTGTAATACTCTCTGTAATATCCTTGTGGAAAAGCCAGTATATTTCTGGAGTAGGGGCATACTGCAGAAACTCAGTACGAGTTTAATCTCCTGGTCTGCCACAGACTCTCAGCCTGCCCTTGAGCAGGCTAGTTGGTCTCTGCGTAACACAGCTTCTTACGAGTACAATTGAAATAAGGCTGCTGCCCTGTTGTCTTTGTGTGAGGGTGAGAAGTGCATTAAAGAATGTAAAATACTTGTAGTCTGCAGTGGTCAAGCCATATAAATGATTAAGGTAACTGTTAAAATACCTGAAAAAATAATCTGGTCAGAAGAGCCTGGGTTCTCCATGAGCTGTTACAGCTATTGCTGAGCCTGCCTGTGCCAGCATCCTGTACCGCCTTCTATGTCACCGTTAATCAACATTTCCTTTCCCGAAACGATTTGTTGAAGGAGCACCGTTTTACTCCATCTATCTCGGACAATGCAGATTGGCTAAAATCTCTGGGAATTCTCATCACAGACAGTAAGCTTTGAGATGATGCTAATACCTTGTAAGGGACCTGCTAGCCTGAGGATCCTGCTGGAACTTGGGTGTTAACCGGTCAGGGCTTCTGTGCTGTCCTGGATCAACGTACTTCATTGTAGTTCTCCGCATACTGCATCTTGTATCAGATCTGTCCCGTTAAATCAGTGGAATTATTTAAATAAGTTATTTTTATTAATTTATTGTATGAAAAATTTTAGAGAAAATTCCTTTGATGTGTGATATCCTAATCACACCCGCAGGGCATTAGCAGTCACAAGGCACATCTGAGTGTCTCTAATTCCCTAGTGGCGTGATTATATCTCATAATATTCACAACCCCCTGGAGCTTCTTTACTGGTATAAATAAATCAATTATTTAAGTCAAACACTTTGATCATTAGAAGCTGCCAGTGAGTGCTTGAATGCCTGAGCTGTGCGATTCACCGGGAATGATCTTGCCTCTCAAAATGCTGAGCAGCCAAGCTGAGTGCTACCAGCACTTCATTTCAATCTGCTTTATAAATTAGATTAGAAGTCAGTTTCCAATACTTCATCCTGGATAGCAAGGAAGGGAGAACTTTACAGGGGTGGAATTATGAGATATTGCTGCCAACAGATCCTTTTATCATTTAACACTGCTGTCATAGGTTAAATATGAGCTACTGTTCATATTAACTAATAGCTATTATACAGAAAACTGACACAGGGATTCCAGCTAATGCACCATGAACCTGGTTCACACACACTGCATCATATTAACTATTATTTGCACATATGGATGGAAAGGAGTTTTGAATCACTTGGGATATATGGCAAATTAGCATTTTATATCATATTAATGAAGTGCTAATTGCTCCTTGCAACCTTTTTTTGTGCAAATTGAATGGGTCCTATTTGCATTGTCATGTAACTGCTGTATTACCTTGCAGCACTTTCATTAGGATGAGGCAGCACAGGGTTCATCAAGGAAAAGTATGAACAATTGTGAGATAATTAGTTATGAAACTAATATTGTTTAATGTAGAGCAGAAATACTGCAGTTGGCTTCGGTTTAGGCTGGGAATATTTTTTATTAATCAGTTTTATAAAATATCTTTCCTTTTGCATGCATTAAACTGACATCTTTACAAACACAGCTCTCTGCTCCAATATTTTCTTTTTCAGTTCTTGTTTGTCAGGGTGTTTTGCATCTTCTAGTGAAACATAGCAAAAAACCTAAATGAGGGAGTAATTTATTGCTGACCATTTCTCTCTGCAATGAATCACAAGTCTGGAACATTTTGAAATTGTGAAATAGGAAAATATCTCTCAGGATACTGAATTTACAGGTATCCATGAGTCTGACCATACAGCAGCAAAGTCTGTAAAAGAATTCAAGAAATGTTGAAGATGTTACAGTCTTAATGATAATTTGCAGAATCTCATTAGCTATCACAGATAAAATTCTCCATAACTGTAAAATATAGGAAGTGATATTTTCAGCCAGGACAGGTATTTTGCAGGGAGAGGGAAGAAGTGGAAAAAATGAAGCAAAAAAATTGAAAAGTAATTCCATGCTAACTTGAGGATGTTTCCATGACTGTGGAGGAAGCATGATTAATTTCTGAAGCCTCTGTGGGGAAGGCACCCAGACAAAGTGACATAAATCTACATTAGAGGATTTAAATGCTTTTGCCAAGAAAAAAGTGAGCTGAACTTTAGGTAGCACAGCCCTTTGCCAGTCAATTCATCTAGATTTAGGGCCTGCACCTTTTCTTTTTCAGTGAAGTATTGGATACAGACAGATTGCAAGTTACAGCCGAAGGCGGTATGACAGCTTTATTGCTGTTGCATGGGCAACATGTTGTTTTTGAGTGGGAAATAGGCTGTGGACTTACAGAAAGGTGTGTGCAAAGAAATGCTTTCAGATATTTGTATTATTAAAACAAAGGTTAATACAGATTGACTAGTATTTTCGTTCCCGCGCTTTTTGCTGTGTATGCCTTTTTATTTGTATAAATGTAGATCTATGTATTTATCAAAAAGGTAGTCTCAGCTTGAGAGAAAACTGAATGAAGAAACTGTGCATGATATAGTCTGTCACAGAATATATTCTCAAGTGTCTGCAGGGGAGGGGAATTAGGACTCGCACCTCAAAAAGATATCCTGAATGCTCTATCCAGCTGTACAAACAATTGCACAGGACGTTGTCCCAGGTAGGCATGAAACAATGCAGCAAGTAAAGTCCTTCTTGCTGACTTAGACTTAAGAGTGTTTCCAAACAAGCTGAAGCAGCTCAGCATATTTTTCAGACCTGAAGTCTAGATAGGGGCATTTGAAAATTGCTTTGTTTTGCCTTGTATGTGATCCTGGCTTACCTGATGTAAAAAATGTGGATCATCTGGATTTCAGCTGTATTCTGTCCACCCAAGGGCGAAACCAGAAATACTTGATTATGGTGTTATTGGCATCCAATTTATTCTGAACCAAAGAAATTGTATAGTTGAGCTGTGCAAAACTGGCTTTGTGACAACATCTGCTTTTTGCCCTTGCAAAATGCTTTCCACCCTGTCTATATAAGTTTAGACTTGCTGAAGTCTCTATGGAGAAAAATATTTTCTGGTGTCTTTTTTTTTTTTTTTTTCTTTCTTAAAAATACTTAGTAGCTCTTTCCGTGGCATTCTGGGAGATGGTTGTGAGAAAACAAATATTATTTTATTGGTAAAGTCTGAATGCATCAGCAAAGTCTTACCTGACAGCAGTGCACTGAAGCTTGCTGTATAGTGTGCGTCAGAGCTGAAGTTTTAATGGACTTGTTAGTTATCACAATAAATGTGGACCCTGCAGGGAACTGTTTACTGTATGCAAGAAGATGAGGAGGTCCTGGGTGTGGACAGGAGAAAAGGGCGATGTGGCAACCTCGAGAATTTTATGGGTTTATGTTAAACAAACAGCTGCGGTAACTTCAGGAGGTTATCAGGAGCCTGAGCAGTTCCAAGAGGGAAGCTCTGGTACAGAGACGGAGGAATCAGATGCACATTCTTCCCTGCTGACAGGTAGGGCTGCACTGGTATATTTGTCTGCTAGTCCAAATGAGTTCGGGAGAGGAGTTGAGCAGAAAAGGGAACTTCTGGTAAATGAGGAACGCTTGTTCTTGCTTCAGAAGCCACTTCCTGTATTACACGCTCATCTCTTTTCCAGGCATTGCGAACAAGAGTCCTTGCTGAGCTCTGGAGGCCGACGCTGGGCTATGCAGCTTTTAAGCTCTAGTTAAGAGTGTAGCTTAAACTCATGGCTACCAAAAGTCATTAACGTGTGGCACAGTGTTTGGTGGCCTGTGAGAAATGAATTCAACTTCACTAAGATTCCCTGCAGTTACTTTACCTGGATGAAAAGGCATCCCAGATTCCCTCAACTGGCACAGTTTTTTGCTGAGCCTACAGAAGTAGCGGGCTCCAAGTGAGCACGAAGCAAACCTGGCAAGTGTGTACCAAGAAGGGACTGCAAATCATGCTTGGAGACACGTTGTTGCGATGACGTGGAGTAGACTTCATTTCTGTTGCTGACATATGTATCTCTTCTTTGTCTTAAAAAAGAAAAAAAAATTAAAAGGAACACTTCCTTTTACAGGCTGATGAGTAAGAAGCTTTTTCTGACACCTAAAATTAGTAATGTGAAAAATTAATAGTTTGGAGTCCAAAGCAAAGTTTGTGTGACCTCGGAAAGGGAGAGAGAAAGAGAGAGAGAGAGAGTCTTTAAGGGAATGACAAGAATCTAAAAATATTGATTTCAATTTGCCATGGGAGGGAGCAGGAGAAACAAGCCATTGGAACAAGTTCCCGAAGCTTCCCACTAGCTGGAATGTCGAACAGCAGAGTGAAAACAAACATTTCTATAAGGTTTGCCTTCCCAGAAAAGATTAAGTCCAGTCCCTTTTGCCTTGCACGCTGTTGCTGGCAGCATCTGGTCCTGTCTGAAACAACAAAGGCAACAGGACTTTCAGTGCATTGATCTGGTACTGGTGGTTTGTGGGGAAAAAAGGGGTAAAACTATGGAGGGCGTCTTGCTTTGGGAGAGAGGGGTCCAGGCTGGGGCAGGGTGCAGCTCATACACTTGTGAAGGCTTCCGGAGCTGGAGGGGAAGGTCATGCTCTGCGCAGAAACCCGAGGCAGCACCCTGCTCTTCGAGGGGTGCCGGCGTCAGGCAGCACTCTGCCTTTTCCCGAATCTGGAGTCCTTGGTGCAGATTTCACGGGGTGCCCTGAGCCTGTGAGCACTCTGGAGGTGAGGGAGTGACATTCTGAGCTGCGTGATTTGATTTTGTGTTTTGTGGGCTTTGTGTCTGATCACTGTTTCAGGAACATTGCTCCTGGGTGAGGAGCCCCAGCAAATCCCGCCTCAGGTGGCCCATCCTTCCCGAGAAGGATGCAGTGTGCACATGTGTCTCCAGCTGGCCAGGCAAGAAGGAGGCTTTGATATTTGACTTGACTTTTTCCTCTTTAATACAGAGTCCAAGCAAAATCTCAGACCCTGTAGCTTGGCATCTTTGAGAAGAATGGAGTGACTGAAAGAAGATGATAAATTTAAATTTGGCAATGGAAATGGCTTAAAATCAATGCATCCAAAGGTGACCGGGCTATTAACATGAAATGAACTTTCTTGTGACCTATATGCACGCAAAGATTGACACCTATACAGGATCAAAGGGGCTTATGAAAGGCTAGAGTACATGAGAGGAAATTGAAAATGTGTAGGTTGTTGATCTCAAGAGTGGCTTTTATTAGTTATTGTACATAATAACTATTGTGTCAGAAATGAAAGGGATTAACTCTCACCCAAGGTACTGCACCTGAGCAAATATTGTCTTGCCTGGGTGAAATTTGTGCCAACACAAAGAAGACCTGGTATGAGGCTATGTACTGCTTAAGTCTCACTTAAGTCTTCAAAATGAGGATTATGCAGGATTTTAATGGTGCAAAAATAGGAGGACAAATTTCAACCCATATAATAGTACAGTGTATGTCCCCAGGGCTTCTGGACTAATGTAGAGTTTCACCAGCACACAGCAAAGCCGTTGGAAAGTACTTTCTCTGCAGACTGACCACTTTCCAGATTTGTGAGTTTCTCGGGTCACTGAACTGAAGCTCTGAAGGGGTTTTAGAGAGATACTAACTGGGTAAGTGGGTTTGAACAGCTGAATGTTTTATTCACTGCTGTATTTTCCAATTGCTCAAATGCTTTGGTCTGTGTAAGCAGGGGAATATTTTGCTGTGGTCAATAGGTTTTTCTGAGAAATACTGTAAATGTGGGACCACAGCTGACCATTTGTTGTTGGAAGTGTGAATAGAAAACACTCAAAAATTCAGAATAGAAGTAATAAATATTTTCAGGCCAGAGGAAGAGAATTCTAAGTCTGGAGAAGAAAGGAAATTTTTTTCATGCTGAATCCTTCTGTGTAGATCTGCTTTCGGCAGATGACACCCACCTCTCAATCACACTCTTGCATCTGTACCCAGTTTGCACACCTCTTGCTAAATATTCTCCTGTTTGTGGAAGAATGGTGAAATGGTTTCACAAGAATGCAGACCATTGGCATTCCCATACTTAATTGTCTGTCTTCAGTGATAAGGCATGCCTATGTAAGCTGGACTGTAACCATCAGAGGGGAAAGGAGTGGAATATAATCTTGTACACACAGTATTTTCAGAAAACACTTTTTTATTTTTTGGGGGGATTCCCATATTTGTTATGTCTACCCTTCCTCCTGCCACAACATAGGCTGAGGGGAAAAGAAATGGGGAACGTCATCATGTCTTTCTGTAAAGCTGCCCTTCCTGTGCATTAGCCCGAGTCCAGCAATAACTTGTAGAGATGTCTCCATTTCTTCCATATATGTTCCAAGACATGGAGATCGCTGACGGGGTGTGAGAGTCTTGGGGATACTGTCATATAAAACTATTCCTTCTAAGAGGATGTTTGAAACTGCTTTGAAAGTGCAGTGTTTTTGAGGGCCTGGTGTCACCTGCTATCCTCACTGGAGTTTAAACATCATAGAAATACTTCCCTTCCCTATAAAGCTAGTATTGAACATTGAGCCCTTGCTGTATGGCTGACTTACTAGAGTTATCGGTTAGTTTGAAGGATCGTTTTACCCTTTTTTTCCCTCCAAATTATTTTCTTAAGTGCTTTGCAACCCAAATGTATTCTGATCTGATGTTATTAGATTAATTTATCTTGCATGCCCCTCCTTCCCTTTCCCTATTTAATTTGATCTTACACATATAACTGTAACCAGTGTATTTTTATGTCTTGCATTGATATAGTGGTTGTATTCTGATCTGAAGGTGATTAGTGATCAGAGGAAGCCAGACCAATGCTGGTTTAGGTAAAATGATCACACATCTTTCCCCAGTGGCATGCATGGCTCCCTACCTTCCTGTCAGCCCACAGTAGAGCACCAGAGCAAAGATTGTTCCTCCTGGTGAAAGGAAATTGATCCCATCCTCCTCCTATGTGTCTTTGGATATTGAGTTTCTTGTGTTGCCCTGGCCAATATGTAGTCATCGCAGCTAGATCACAACTGCTTTTTCTTCACGGCCTTTCCTGGCAAAACCTTGGGCTTGTGTTGTGCTCTTTAGAGTAGCTGATAATCCACAATAACACTAATTATCAGTGAGGGTGAATAGAGCTGCTTTGCATGCCAAGAGCCCTATGTGAATCTCTGACATACGAGGAAGCCATAGGGTGGTGATGGGCTCTTCTGTCCTTCATCTAATATTTTCCCAGTGTAGGAACACTGCAGAGCAGTTCGTTGTCTGCAAAGGATCTGTGTGAGGTTGGCAGTACTGCTGTCACCGTTTTGCAGATGAGGAAATTTTTGGCAGAACAGAATCAAATGACATAACCAGCATTCCTCTAATATATATCAGACAGTGATATATAGAATGTGGGAATTCTGCGTTGCAGCACCTTATACCTCCTTCCCAAGTTTTGCTGAAGACTTTGAATTCTTCTTGATTTCTGTCCTAGTCAGCATTGCTCCATCATCAGCTCCAAATTATTTTATGTAGATTTCCCCTAATTTCCCAAATAAAAATATTGGAAAGCTTTTGTGTTATGTTTACAAAGTACATGGAGGTGAGAGGAAGTCTCAGAGGAGTCACAGATTTAAAACTTGCACCTGCATGGCTGTGACCAAGCTGTGAGTAAGCACAAGGCAAGCAAGAACCATTCTGTGGTAGGTATGTTTCTAGGGAGTCTTTCATTTCCGTGGTCAGCAACAAATTTCGGAAAGCAGGATGGTTTTCCCTTGGTATGTTTTTGATCCATCAAGGCAAAAGTAAGGGAATATCCATTTCTTTATTATTAGGGGGAAAAATGCATTTAGATTTAAAATGCATTTAGATTTTTGTTTTGACCAACTTGCTCCCACTTTGAGGAGGAGAAAGAAGGGAAGACAGAGAGAAAACGTCAGAAGTATTGCTGTCTAATTTATTTCTAGAAAAATATCACTAGTGAGCTTATTAGTGTGGCATTTTCAGTGGAAATACAGTATTTCTGCTGGACAAAACACAAGAATGTTTTATCTCATGGAATTTCCCACTCAGGAATGGAACAGTTCTTCATAATGCCGCGGCTGCCTCAGCTCCTAATATGGATTTAGCAAGTAGCTCAAAAATACCCATCAGGACCCAAAGACGCAGCTGCTATGGTGGTTTTCCAAAACCTTAAAGGGGCATACGAAATAGGAAAAAAACTTTGCTGTAGAAGTTGTTGGTTGCAAAATAGGGAGGATCCTACATTTTGCCACTGAGTTATTAGCCATTTGTTTTGATTTCTGTCACAGCAGGTTCTACCTTGAATACGCTATAAAATTTGTTTTGGTTTTGTTTTGTGTGCTATGAGCCCAAGCAAAAGCCTTCTGTGAGGATGTCAGTGCCATTTTGCTCTTAGAGAGTGTAGCTTTCAGCTTGATGCTGTCTTGTAATGACACTACTCTTGTTCATCCTTGTTTTGATGTTCTTTTGATGTAAAATGCATTTTCTGAATGAGTAGGTTTGTTCCTTGTTTATAATTCAAATTGCTGAAGCCTATTTTCACTGACTTTTTAATTATGCAGCATTTAAATCCAGAGTTCATTTTCTTTCAGAAGAATCCTCAGAGGACTATTAAATACCGAGATACCACTTCTGGTTCAGGAAGTCCCTGAGTCGCAAAGTGCTGCAGGGCACTGTACTGGGGAAGTATCACTGCACGCTTACCCTGATCTCATACTTTTTCCTAAGTTTGTGCCGTTGGTTATTGCCATAGGCATGATGGATCTGTCGTCTCACCTGGCACAACTCCTTTATGTCCCCATACACACAAGATATATGTGTGTCTTCATTCCTCATGCCTTTTTTGGATCTCACTGCATTGTTTTATTATGCAACTGGAAGTCACGTAAGGAAGCTAAACATGTTTTAGGGTACTATCCTAGCAGAAGCCCAGACTGTATCTGTGTTCGTAACCTGGACAGGGCCAGGAGCAGTGGCATGTAGTGACCTGTGGTGTGTAACTGTTAGCATGCTCCATTGCATGGTCACGGCTGCGCCAGCCAGTGCTCTACAATGGTGTCTGGATATGGGTTAGGGCAGCAGTGTGAGCCAGGGACTATTCCAAGCGGGCAGATACGGATGAAGACTCCTCTTTGGGGACTGAGCAGTACAGGGTTTAGCCATATGGACACGGACTGTGCCATAAAACTTGTGCTCAGGGGTAGGGAATTGGCCCTGGACTGCTTTATTTTCTATTCCAAGGCAGGCCTGTTGATTTCTGCGCCGTGGTGCCAGACCCTAAGACAGAATGCGTTTACAGCTCTCTGTATACAGGACGTAATTTTAATGCTTGGCTCCCGCTGCAAAATATGCCACAGTGAACTTCAAGAGGATTGTTTATGTCCCCAGAACCTTAATCTGGAATAATGACTCTAAATTATTTATGCACATTTTGACAGCTTGTTATGTTTTATTCCGTAAAGCTAAATGTGGTCTCAACACCTTGGAGTTATTGCTACTAAGTAATGTTACCAGGGAGAAATAGGGATTTTTGTCTCCAAGTAGAGAAGACCTTTTCCACTCTGTAAGGCTTTGAAACCACTGTCCTTGTGTCTACGTATCTGTTTGAGAATGGGATGAGGGGGTGATGTGGCCTGGCTGCATAACTGAGCAGGAACAGGTCAACTCCACATCAGCAGTGAATGCCTGAATAACCCAATAACCTTAGTGTGGGACCTGTCACACTCAAACAAGAGATGGGGAACTCTCTCCTAGAGTAAGAGACTTGTAAATGCTTGCTTGCTCTCTAATATGACTCAGTTTCTGGTTTAGATCTGCTGAACAATACAGTTTGAATACTCAGTCTCTTCTCTGTCTCCATGGAGGTCTGAAAGACAGTTAGACCATTTCTAATCTGAAAGGTTTGTATCATTTATGGGTATGATTATATAATTTATGTACCCATAGTGTTTCCTATGTCTAATATAATGAGTTAGGTTTCACAATACATTTACAGCTAATCAAGGAGCTGTTCATAGGACCATTGAATAGTTTTGCAAACCAATAGGATATGATATTGGTGGGAGTTAAGGCGGTTTTGACCAGGAGTTTAAAGGAAAACAGAAGGAAGCAACTGTAAAACCAAAGCACTAGGCACTAGATTCTGTATGACTTTGAGCTTCTTTTTCTGTTCTTTATAGCAATGTCTGTTCTATTAAAAAAAAAGTATGAGGAAACATTCCCAAGCACTGCATTTTCTACACTTAAAGTGTTAGAAGAGTCCCTGGCAGTCTTTAGGCCTGGGCCATCTAGGATTCTCCCAGATAATTTACAGGCACTGTGCAGAGATGAACTCCAACCAGGGACCCATTTTGAACCGGTACCTGACCATCTTGTTTCGGAGGCTAAGAAGGTTAAACAGTATGAACAGGAACTATCTGCAACCAGTAGATGTAATCCTAAAGAACAGTCCCAGACTTGTTCAATTTCCTAGTACAGATGTAGCTAATGTAAGCTTACTTCTATACCATATACATGTGGAAGCAGTGCTGAAACAGGGAAGGGGAGAAAGAATATGTTTAACATAATCCAGGATATATAGGGATGACAGAAATCACATTAACACAGACTCTTAATTCCTTGCTGAATATCAGGCAGTGTGCCCTGGCTGCCAAGAAAGCCAATGGGATCCTGGGGTGCATCAAGAAGAGTGTGGCCAGCAGGACGAGGGAGATTCTCCTTCCCCTCTACACTGCCCTGGTGAGGCC
>Ga0065711_1036184_pt1 | contig 21340 bp, 18 predicted proteins | sample Hoacrofraction12_FD_59098 | JGI IMG/M metagenome (GOLD analysis project Ga0065711, IMG submission 59098) | Hoatzin crop microbial communities from Cojedes, Venezuela - Epithelial fraction 12 v2 (version 2) | ecosystem: Host-associated > Birds > Digestive system > Esophagus > Crop | place... | reverse complement strand
CCCAGAGGCGGGGGGGGGGAGGATTAAAAAAAAAGAAGAAAAGATGGAAGAGAGGCAGTGAGCAGAGGCAGAGCAAGAAAAAAAAGAAAAAAGGAGTGGGAAGGGAGAAAGTGAGAAAAAGAGAGAGAGTGAGAAAAATGACAGGAGCTGAATTTTCGGCGCCCTCACTTTAAATCAAGATAAAAGACTGAAATGGAAAATAACAGTCCAGAGAAACCCCTGGACGGCTTTGGGCGTTAATGGAAACACATGGCTGAAGGCTGTAGTGTTGTCAGCTTCCCCGTGCTCTGACATTCCTTTCTGATAATCCGGCCTGCCATAAAATTAGAATAGCAAATACCTCCTGACAAAGATGCATGTTTCCCTCTATTGTGCCATCATAAAAAAAACTCCGCTGGTGACTCGAGGAGCCGCAAACTTCAATTTAAATTTACAGTGCGGCGGAAGGAAAGTGATATGCACTCAAAAATTTTAATAACCTATTAAGTTACGACTTCAATTTCATTTTATGAATATTTTCCTTGGGGAGCAGTGCTATCACAGAGAAAGATAGAAATTTAAAAAAGATAAATAGTGCCATTAATCTCCAACATTTCTCTTCCATTATCCTTGAAAATTAGGAGTTATTTTTGTTCAGATCTTCATGTAATTAGCTCCCTACACTTGATTCACTAGCCAGAAAATGACCATGTTCAGAAAATTAAAAATTTGTCATTAAGTGGAATTTAACATAATATCATTTATCTTTATCTATTCCCCAGCTGACAGCAGGAGCCTTGGAAGTGATACAGGCTTCTGTGTCAGAGAGTGGAGGCAAGTCCTCGACATGAGAGGGAGAGCGCGGGAGCGTGGGGGGAGGCTGCGAGGGTGCGGGAGGGCAGCGGGCGAGGGGAAAGGCGGCAGGGGCTGGAGTCTGGGGAAGAGGGGGAGAAGAGGAGGAGTGGGGCGTGGGAGGGGAGGGAAAACGCGGGAGGGAGGGAGGGAGGGAGACAGGCAGGGCGAGAGCGGAGAAGGAGCAGAGGTGAGGAAGAGGAGGGCAGGGAGGGCTGGCGAGGGGGAGCTATCCGCAGGGCCCCACGGCGGAGCTCAGGAATGGTCATCAGGGTCTCGCAAGGAGAGGAGAGACGGGGTCCTGGTGAAGTCCTGACCCGGCAGGACCCCCGAGCATGGGCACCGGCTTCAGCGGGGCTGGGTGAACACCAAGGCACTGGGTTCCTGCTGGTGGCTTTCTCCAACTCCTCGCCCGCCCCAGCCCACCAGTCAGTCCCCCACGAAAGACAGGGCGAGCCCCAGCAGAAATCCTCGCCAAGGTCAGAAGAAGGCTTTTGCCGCCTGTTAAAGACCTAAAGCCTGCATCGGCTGCAAGATCCAAGTGAATATTAGGTGTCGGCAGACCTCCTCCTCTGCAAGCGTCTCGGAGCGACCCACCAGCACCCTCCATCGAGTCATTGCCACCTCCTGCAGAAGGGAAGCCGAAGCACAGAACAGGTCTCTGGCTTGCCCAGGGCGGTGCGACTGGAAGCAGGGCTGGGACCAGGACCCAGCCCAGACTGGCAGACCCTTTGAGTCCTTCTGCTCTGGCTCTTCTGTTGCACCTCCCTCAGCTAACCCTCTGCGCACGCCAAAGGTGCGGCAAGCCCAGCTCTCCAGCCTGGGAGGAACTACAAGAAGCCTCTTCAGCCGCTGGATCCCCCCCTTGGCCTGAAAACATTAGCCTCCTCACCGCCTCATTTGATCTCTCTTCTCTCCTACTCTTGGTGGCTAGATCTGATAAAATATCTCTCTGGAGAAAATGAAAGAGAATAGGTGGAAGGAAGGAGAAGAACACCATAAAGCAAACACTATGGGCAGGAGCTATTTTAAATAACTGGCTAGCTAAAAAAGCCAAGGACATGAGCTACTCAGCAGTTCCATCACAAGAGCTTGTGCTATTTTAAGCAAATCTCATCGCTTCTCTATTCTGGCTTAAAGTTTGGGGATTTTTCCACTCCTCCCAAGTAAGTTTTGGGGAGTTTTATTTAGCTGCATCCCTTCTCCTATGTCGTGATTTTCAAACTTTGTGTATACACTTTATCCCTATTTTCTTTTGCAAGTACAATAAAGCACATCGGGGGGAAAGCCATAAAGATTTGCACTTCACCAGGAACAAGTTTAATGACCTTGCACTCTGCGATGCGTTCTTCTGTGCAAAATGTAGCAGGGATTTTTGCACAAGTATCTGCTGGACGGTGCACAGCATGTTACAGATCTGTACAACACGAGGGTATAAAACAGCAGAGGAACATTCCAGTGCAGACAGTTCTCACAGTGCTCTGTGGCTGTGATTTTTAAGGTGAGCTAGGGAGTTAGGTACAAAACAAATCTCACGCAAAAGCACTCTGCCCACAGCTTCCTGCCAGCCACAAAGCACCAGCCCACACGCTTCAACCTGTTTCTTTCTACCTATAAAAGGACCAGATGGGGTAGGGTCACCGCGCTCATCCTGCAGCTGGACACGTGGAGGTGTTGGAAGCACCTCGGCACTACAGCAAACCAACAGCCAAGCTGGGCATGGGATCCAACCATCTCACCTCACTTCTGCAGGCAACCATGCGCTGCCGCCTCCGAAGCGTCCCACCACCAGCCGGAGGATGCAATGCTGCCTTAAGGCTCAGGCAACTTCTTTATTCCGGTGCACACCCAGCCCGGAGGGCCCAGGCCAGCGAGGAGGAAGGCCAAGTACGTAGGCATGGCGGGGGGGAATGTTGATCCTTGATTCTTGTGGGGCACCTCCCCATAGCAACACGGCTCCGACCCACAGAAACTGCCGCCAGGCATTGCCCTCCACCCGTGAAGGGGCTGGTCCCGGACCACCGATGGGGGAAATCAGGAATGTGGTTCCTCTCACTGGTCCTTCGCCCAGACCTTTTTGTTGTGCATCCCAGAGCGTGCTCTGTCTGCCCTGGCTCTCAACAGCCCTTCGCCCCCAGGGCCTCCTCCCTCACACCCCCTCCCCTTAGCCTCGTGCACGGGATGCTCTCCCATCCCTCCACACACTCTTCCTTTTCCCCCTTCCCTCCATTTTCTGTCTCTGGTCTGTTTCTGCCCTCTCTTTTCTCCACTTCTAGAGCCGTTCGATTCATGGTGGTCTCAAAGCAGAGGCTAAGGCCCCTTCCTCTCTTACCCACTTATTACACGATTAACCAAAGTGCCTTCACTTTGTTCCCTCATTCCTTGACTCGGTAGCTCTCCTTGCTGCTCCCCTTAAAACCAGCTGTCCTCCTTTTCCCCCCGACTGTCTTCCTCTTCAGCTCCTTTTTACACCCTGGCAGGCTAAGCCAGGCCACCCTCTTCCTCTCCCACCCTGCAGCCATCCCCTCCTGCCTCTCCCGTCCCTTTCTCCTGCTGCCCCTCCTCAGCAGAGCCTCAGCACTGCAGCCTTAAAGCAGGATAAATGGATATGGATATCGTACAATAAAACCTTCAGAATGGAGAGTTTTGTGCAAGTGAACAGCAGCCAAGCCTGAGAGACTGAAAATTGGATAAAGGGATTAAAACAGTAGCACATTAACAGGAGATTTAGAGTGTAATAAACTCATTTCATAATAATATGTGCGTTGGGGCTGGTAATAAATCATCGCGGGATCCCTGCCTTCCGCGGTGCCGGAACGAGGCAGTGACCCGAAAGCGGGGTAGGATTTCAGCGAGATGTGGATTAATTTCACAGGGTTCTTGGCCAGGAATAGAGCGGCTGTGCCATTGCCGTACAGCTGCTGCTGCTGCTGCTGGCTTTTTGCAAAAAAACACAAAAGGCAAACAAATGAAAGCGAACCAGAGGACCTGCCAGCACCGCCTGGCACACGTGTTGGTGGAGAGGGGTGGTCAAGCGGCCGTCGCCAGCACAAGCCCGGAGGCCAAGCGCTGCTACTCCTCAGCCGCCTCCCCGGACAATGTCCTGCCCCCTTTCCATGCAGACTGGTGGGGCAAAGACAGTAAAACAGCAACAGGAACGTAGGCAGCTAGACAAAAATGCTAGGCTAAGTCACCACGTCAGTGGTCCAAGTAACTTTGCCTGAGACACTAAAGAACGTACCAAGCACCTGCAGTAGATACGCCAGCCCGGCGAGCAGCCCAAAGCGCAACCTCAGGACAGGTGGGGATGGGGGAAGGCTGAAACCTCACTCACGTACGTTGTGCAAAGCTCACGAAAAGTTATAAAAGAGATGAAACCTCAGATCAAGAAAGGGAGGAGAGCAGCATGCTGGAATGTTCCCAGAGAAAGAATACGGATGGATCCAAGCCATAACGCAATTAGGTGAGACAAGGACTTTGCAGCAAAAGGTAATAAAGGAATAAAGAACAGGAAAATGCAGTACAAGTGTCCTGGAATAAAAAACAAAGGGCTTGAGGAGGCCTTGGGGAGATGGGGACTGCTTGATCATATCTTAAGGAAGACTGGGGAGTAAAAAAATCTTCCCAAAAGAGGCAGTACTGGGAAGCTCGTGACAATCAAGGCGCTGGTCCAGATGACAGGGCAGGTGGGCTATACTTCTTGCCACTGCAGCCATGGGGCTGGCTTGGACAGTGAGCTCTGCCTTGCTTACCATAACCCGTGAGAGTATGGTCCAGTATCTGTGAGAAAAATATATGGGGACACCTTGACGTTGATGCAATTGGACATGCAAACAAGAACCGGTACTGAAGAAAAGACAGGATGAGCCAATCTCAAAGGCGATTCTCTAAACAGAAGCCAAGGCTAACATGGCGTGAAGAACGGGAGGGTAAATTTAGATGAGAGAAATGGGACATTGTGGAGACTGAGGAGGAAGTGAATGGCCAACAGGACAAAATTCAAATCTCAAAAGGAGACTTCAGAGCTGGAGACCTGCAGATTTGTGGAGATTTGTCTTTACTGGTACCGCTAGGGTTAGCACCACAATGCTTATTTAGTCAAGGCCAGAGTCGCAGCTCTGGACTTCCCTGAAAACATTAACCTCTGTGCTGTGCTACCCAAACACCGTGCTAACAGAAAGTCATCAGCTCACAAATCGGCCATCTGCCTGTGTGAGCAATCTGAGGATGCTCAAACCACGCAAGGCATATAACTGTTCCTCAGACGGAAGCGTGAGCATTGCAAGAAGCCCGCATCTGAGGCAGAAAGCTACACTCAGATGCAATTTTTCTTCACGTGTGTTGTGGTGGCTGCTGACAGCCCGCCTACTACGCATGAATCCCTCAAGGGAACCCTGTTTCTTTAACAAAGGGAGTGTTGCGCACCATGCAGGTGTGTACAGAAGACACAGCAAACATCTACGACTTGTACAGGACCAGACTGGGGAGGTAAGCTGAAGCGGCATGCCTGGATTTTTAAAGAAGTATTTGACATTACATTGAGGGACAGATTAAGGGAAAATGCAAAACAAGGAGAAAGGCGAGACTGCAGTAAAAGAGGGACGCGAGACTCAACAGACAGAAGGGCTGATTGTCTCGGAGCTGCCTGAGATTGACTCAGTGATGGGACAAAGAACGGGCCCCAGCACTGCTTGGAAAGCCATGCCCACAGATCTCCAAGAAGAAAGCAGAAAGAAGGAACAGACAGAGCATCACTCCCCAGCAGACTGTTACCTGAACTCCCAAACTTCTTCCAAGGACACCAAAATACCGCATTTACAAAATGTTGCAAGGTTTGGATGAAAGCAAAACCCTTCATAGCCAATACAGAGTCGAAGGCCCAGCTCTGACCCCACTCCAAGGGAGACCACCAGCTTGGCTTGTGGACAAGGGTCCTGCACAAGGCAGATTGCCCAGTCGCAGCTTGGGCCAACTGCTAGTCGCTGGCGAAGGTCTAAGGGAAGCGATCCGTACCTCCACACCCGCTGCAGTGCCTGCTCGCACGGAGGAGGTGCGTGGCCTTGTTCACCTTCTGAACCGCTCTCTGCTAGGACCGCAGTTGACTCTGCTCTTTGCCCAGAGCATGCATTTATTAACCATACGAGGTCACTTTCTCTCCTGCGAGTTCAGATCAGGCGGCTTAACTTTCCCTCAGGAAATTCCCATAGTATCGTTGGTGACTCTCCTGCGCTCCCACCAGGCACTCTGGTTTCAGTGAAACGACACTGCGTTTCAAGGAAAAAGCTTCTCAAAAAGTATTTCCGGCAGTCCAGTCCTCCCAGCCACCTGCTTCACACTGTTCCTGCAGGGCTCAGGGGAAACACCGACTGCATCCCCCGCCTTTGTTACGACCTGCTGCGGTGCACGCACCGAGCGCGGAGGACCAGCCGAGGCTGCAGACGGCCGTCGGACCCGCAGTGGGCTCTCCCGGTGCCTCTACTGGTCCCCTGCCGAGCAGCGGGGCTGGTGTCCTGCGTGTCGGCATCAGGTGCGACAAAGCCACACCACCTCTCACAGCAGTTCTTTCAGTCACTCAAAAGTAAAACGCGCAGTCAGCAAAGGGATTTTTTTCCTCAACAGAGAAAAGAACGGAATTAAAAACATATTTTGTATAAACACATTTCAGAGATCAGTTCCTGGCTGTAAAGGCTATTTTTGACTGATAAGCACAGGAACCAGTAGATCCACGTTTTGAAAATGCATTGGTTAAAACAAACCAAGTTTTAGCAAGTCCCTTAAGATAAAAAAGCAACATATGTAAAGTCTTCAGAAACCAAACATTTTACTTAAAATACATTTTGCTTTTTATAAACACTGGAAAATGTGGTCAAAAAACCCCAAGGAGGTCAGCTTGGCTGTCAGACCATAATAGTGGGAAAAAGGCAAAGCAGGAAGAAGCAGTCCACTTTGCTACTTCTCCTCCAGCAGTTCGGGACGGTCCCAGCTCAGCGACGCAGCACAGCGGGAAGATGGGAGTCCCCAGATTCCATCCAAGGCGGTCAAACAGGGCAGTACCACACCGTGACAGGGCCCACCAAGAGGTGACAGCCCCGAGGGACGAGCGCAGAGCCCAGAGCCTTTCCCACACCCCACAGACCCCACGCGTGGCCCTCGGGGTGATGCTAGCCGGGTGGGAGGGCATCACGGAGCGAGCGGCAGCAGCACTGCCATGCATCTCCGCCGGCTTTCACTCACCACCACAGCTCTCGCCGCGTCACTGAAGTGTAAATTCACTCAGTAAATCACACCGGCTTCACCGTTGCAAAATAGTACTCAAGAAGCACTAATAACGCGGGAGACGGCGGCTCTGCCTTGAAGTCGACCTGCCACTCCAGCTGTCTGCCGCTGCCAGGCAAGGGCTGTCAGCTCCTCCGGACAGGCTTCCCCGGTAGCAAACTGGCCAAACTTGGGAGCCAAGGAGCAGCAGTGAACACAGTCAGCACAGGACCTTCTTGTTCCCCCACCCCACACACAGCGTGAGAGGCAACAAGACCAAGCCCTGTGCAATAAGAGCTGGTGGACAGCAAACCACAAGAGTGAGTTACCCCAAATAGCGAGCTGGAGAGCCAAGGGGCTGTAGAGCACCTTGATTTCTCTCCTGACAGATTCAAGGGAGGCATTTCCTCCCACACCCCTACTAGGTGATATTTAAGAATAAGGAGACAATTCCAAAAACCCTCCATTAGATTTGACAGACCCTTTCAGCTGGAAAACACAGGCAGCTCTGAAAACGCTAAAGGACCCAAGTCCAGTGTCCTCCAAACATTACCTCCTGGCTATGAGTCAAAACTATTTCCTTCGTGTAAAAAGGGACCAACATTAGAAGAAGGGCTGAAGATGGCAAAACCAAAAGATGTCCTTTTCTGGTTAAATGTAAAGGCTTGGATTGCCCCAAAATGATGTTTGCATGAGAAAGGAAAGGAGTGAGAAAGAAAGCACAGAAATCATTCTTTTTTTTCCTGTAAGTTGTTTTTTTTTTTTTTTGTTTAATGAAAACATCACAGGAAAAATCAAGCTTCTAGCAAAGTACAAGGGATTTTTTTTTTTTTTCACATGAAAGGTTGTGGCTGTTTCACTACATTCCCCTTCTTTGCTAAGATGAAAACTGAAACTAAAGGTGATTCATTTCCCCACAATTGTGGCACAGGTACAAAGACCTCCCGCAGCAGTTTCAGGGTTGCCCTGTTGGAAGGAGCCACCTTTCAGGACACATTGCAGCTATGTGGCTGGTGAACTAAAGCACACCATTGGGTATTTCTTTTTTTTTTTTTGGTCACAAAATGTCATTGCAATGCAGTTGTGTGATATTGTGCTGGCCAGAAATCACCTTCAAGACAGTTTAGTGGTATGACATGGTACGTCGCCAACAGTAAATCTGGGCTGCAAGGCAATAATCCATTCCGATGCTGATCACTGCAGACGTCAGTACCAATGAAACGCCCGCTGTTAATCATGCTACCTGGTCTACAGGCAAACCACCTTGTTCTGTAACCTTCTCTGGTTTTTATTAGCTAGCAGGCTCACGTTAGGTTGATTTTTGGATAGGAGACATGCAAAGACCATCCGGTGTTGACAGAAATGCCATGGCTATATTCAAGCGCTGGCTCCATTTCCAACAGACTGAACCCTGCGGTATTCTAGTGCGTTCTGCTCAGGTGAGCCCTCAGCTCAAATCTTTGATTTTCGCAGTCACAACGCTTGCCACACGTTGGAAAGAGCAGCGGCAGTTACCAGCGTGGCACTACCACATTCCTGCGGGAACAGTTCCTCCCTATTTAAATTCCAAATGGACTGCAGAGGAGTCATCTTCAGCTCCTATGCAAAGGAGTTATTTAACATTTCCTTGGATGTAGATGAATGCAGACACAAACAAGTCACCCCACTTTGGCAGGATAATCCATGGCAGAAAGACGCGACGAGGAACAGCAGATGAGGCAGAAATTCTGCAGGAAAAGCTCAAGCTGAACAGGAGTTACCAGTGTAAGGTCATCCTGAAAAAAAAAACCCAACTCAAACACTCTCGTGGATGGTTCAGAGAGGAGCACAGATGATCAGGCTCATCAGACCTCTCTGTGCTGGAATATCACACGAAGGTCTGGACCGCAGCTTTTAAAGACAGATGTTGGCAACGAAGAGCTATTTGTGAAGAGAAGCAAGACTGGTCCAAGGTCTGGAGTGCATGGCCTGAAAAGCTGGAAAGAACTGGAGGTGTTCAGTCTAGAGGTGAGAAGGCTTAGAAGAAATGTCTTCCTAGAAGGTAAAAAACTGGACAAAGAGGAAAGCAATAAGCCCTCCTCCATCTCAACATGGAGAAGAGAGCAAGGCTTAAACTTCAGCCAGATTCAGATCAGGTATGAAGACAAAATATCTAGCATTGTGAACTAGTGCTAGAGGCTAGCGAAGCACTGGAGCAGACTGGTGTAGGCAGCTGTGATGTCTCCATCACCGAAAGCTTTTAAGAATGGAAAATTGGTTAGAAAGTTCGAAAATACCCATCCAAGGTAGAATGGATCTTGCCCTAGGGTAGGGAGATGGATCGGATGATCTCATGGTGTGGATTTCAGGCTTAATTTTTCTGATAATCATATTCAAATTAAAGAAACTAAATCACAGTGAAGCTGATTGATATGTTCAAGGCCATATATTAGACCAGTACCAAGACAGCATTAAGACCACCAGGAACTGATTCATGCACATCAGTCATGTTTGCTTGAATACTAGCTGCAAAAAAATCTGACACAAAGGGGGAGAGCAGCAGTCTACTGTGATTTCCCTTCCTTAGTGTCCTAAAATATTTCCAAAATAGCCCAACCGAAAAGCTGTAATACATATGTCTATATTCGCATAAGTAGAAACATTTCTTTTTATTAAAAATGAAGTATTTTTTCTTCTTGTGGTTTTGTGATTTGAGGTTTGTTTGTTTTTTAAGTGTTAAGCATTAAAAACATCATTCTCCGAGAAGCACTACTTTCCATTAAGTTATACCAGCATTTTATTAAAAAAATAAGAGAAAGTACAATATTTAGACTTGTTCAGAACTTTTTTCCCTGAGAAAACGCAACCACATGCAAGTGTTTTTCAGGTCATTCCATATCTACCTTTTCTTTGGAAAGAAGAAAAAAAAAAAATAAGTCAATTACTTCCCTGCTTTGGCATTTCTGAGTCCAGATTTCAGCATCAATCTAAGCACATTGTGTTGCTGTCTTCTGGAAGGCCACAGCAAGAATTTCGGGATCCCCAGGTATGCGAGAGGCACAGGGTAAATGGTCTTGGGGACTTTAAGGTCAAGGAGCATCATACACCAATAGTGCCTTTAGACAGTACAGTGCACTTTGTATACTGCTCAGTAGATCCCAACCTGAGCTACGCGCTCGCTCCTTAACACTCTGCTTCCACAGGCATGACCCATCACAGATGAACTCTCTTACACCTTCCTAATGTGTTAGGAAATTAGTTCCTTCTACCAGCCGAACTCGCAAAATCTGCTTCTCCCACTCTCCTAGGGCCAAAACCTTTGCTGGTAGAATTTAATGGGATCCATTGGTATCCACTGATGCTGCCCCTGGCCCTGCATGTTCCTGTTACACCTATCTAATTTGTTTATTGTATGTAGCTGGTACAATATGCACAAATGTACATGGCTATTTCCCAGGACTGTGTAGCCAAGTCAGCAAAATACTTGTTTCAGAACACGCAGAGTCCACCCAGGTTCTTCCTCTGGAGCCCGAGCAGTGTCTACAGTGAGCTGCCAGTGGGAGACAGAAGAATGGTGAAAACCGAGAGTCACTAAGCCCACCGTCTCTCTTCGGAGGGTAAATGCACATGCATTCATCCAAACAACCGATACACTTCGCTACATGCAGGACTCACGCAGGTTAAACTGTGCTTCTGTGCAGGACCAGTTGCCCCCCTGGGCCACGTCCTTGCCTCGTGTAAGCTGGCATCTTTATGTCATCCTCAAAGCCCGGCTGAGCTGCCACCCCTGGTGCCCAGCTAAGGGTCTGGAGCTTTCCATCCAGTTACAAAACCCCACATTTTTAATGCTGCTCGGTTGCTCTCACCACGAAGAGCCTGTTCACCACACGGTCTGCCCTGCCCTCTCGTCGAACCGGCAACACAGCAGTTGCCCTCGTTTCTCTCAAGGGTCCTGTGCATACAGATCTTGCTGTAAAGTAGGGAACGTGCTTCACCTGAACTTCATGGTTTCTATCACCAGAGTACCAGTCATTGTCAATATGTTTCTGTTGCATTAATGGAAAAATATGGAAGCCCTCCGGTGGTAAAAATAATACCTTTAATTTCCCATAGATGATAACCAGAGACTGTAACCTAGCAGATGAAGTGCCTGCTTCAGCTTTCAGAGGTGCAGCTGCGAGTTCAAAACTGTATTTTCAGTACCTTTTGCTGTTCACATTATTCCACTCGTGCTGCTTTAACTTAACTAATACCCATTGATATAGCAGGACCATAACAACAGCAGCAGCAGCTACCATCACCAAGGGATCAGATTCAGACACGCAGTAAGCTGTGCGAGTGCTGCAGGAAGACGGGCACGCGGAAGGATGAAAACTTAGGGCGCGTTTTACAGATGAAAAACCAACCATGGTGTAAATGCGCTGGTTTTCAGAGATAAAGCACACCTGACTACATTCAGCTGAAACAATGAAAGCCTCAGCTTCAAAGAAAAACTTTATTCCTCAAAGGTACAGTTCTAAAAGCCATGGATTCCCAAGATTGAACTTCTATCAGCTATGGGGACAGGAAGGTAGAGAAACCCCTCATTAGATTCACTCGGATCTACTCCTTGATGGTACCCTGCTGCCTGCCCCCATAAGTTCCAGCTGTAAAACCACACACTTACCAAAAAACTGGTGTGCTGGCTGGAAAAGGGGAGGAAGAGAAAAGAAGGATCGGTGTACATTTTGTCCTGGCAAAACGAAAAAAGTGTTTCAGAGCAACCAAAATGTAGATTTACTCCAAATAAGTCCCTGTAATTTGCTATTAGATTTTCTTTCCATAATTCCTTAGAGTTGCACTTAAAGTAAAGCTCAAAGTAACCAAAGTAACAGGAAAAATTAAAGCATGTTTTGCTTCTAAGTGCTAGAGGAAAATATTTCAAGTTCTCCTGCATCAGTGTTTTTGGTCATGAATGTAGTTTTCAGCCAAAACACAATTCACCTGGGGTGATGACACTCACAGAGCCAATGCTGAGAGGCAAAACAAGGCATCGTACATCAGCACTACAAAACCAGTGACAGGAATCACTCCTTTGTTTTGCCACACATCAAACTGTTTCTGAAGCACTCAGAGCCGCCTCAAAACCCTTCCTCTGGCATTCATGATTGCAACCAAAAGGCACGCAGAGGCCCGTGAGATGCCAGCACACGCCATATCCTCAACTGGGAGACAAACCAGCTGTCTTCTCTCAAAGCACAGCAGAGATAGGGACATCAACAGCAGGGAGTCCTCCAGAAGTGGCCAACCCACCCTGAAAACAGCTGGAGTGAAGGTTCTCCTCAAGGAGACACCCTATCACTTTGCCAGCGAGCAGAAGCTCATGGCAGTAGCTTGCCCTGGTCACATCACGGTCCCATGGACCCGCAGTGCTGGAGCAGAGGCTTTCCTGCTGGTTGCTCATTGCTGGCAGATGTCAGTCCACACCACCATGGACCACAGTATGTACACAGCCCGTGGTCAGGTAGCCATCCATCACATATGTGCCTCTATTTCTGATCACAAGGACCACGCTCCCCGAGCCAGGGGCCAGGCTCACGTCGTGTGGCAGACCTTCCTCACTGGTTTCACTTTTCAGCTAGTTATAAGCTACACTTACAGCCACACGCTACAGCTGTAGCTCAGAAGTCTTTTTGCATTTTACCTTGACCTTGTGCACTACGGGGACAGAAAAGGTAGCTTGGGCCAAAACCAAAAGTAAATAGATGCTCTGGAAAATCCAACATGCAAGTCAGATCGGCAGCAATAAGAGGCTCATCTAAAGCATACAAGCGTTAAAGTAACTCCTTACCCAGCACAGCAACTCACAGTTCAGAGAGCCTGCGTCCCTCCGGCCTGCACGGAGCACGGCTCCGAGGGACGGACCTGCCCCGCAGACGTGCCAGGACCTCTCATCGGGAAAGCAGAAGGCAAGATCCACAGAGCAGACCCGAGCGCAGAGAACGGCGGCGGCCTGGCGCAGCAGCTGCTCTTCCTGCTATGAACAGGCTCAGCTCACCCTGACTATCTCCAGAGCCAGTTGCCTGACGCAAACACCGTAATGTTTTGCATCAAGGTCTTGCTTCTGTACTGTTCACAGTGCTGGAAAAGGAGTTTCCCAGATCCCCCTCAGTCTTTACTATCTGTGCATTGAGCATGGAAGAAAGCAGAGTAGAAGATGCACACTCCACTTTAAATTTTCTTTTAAATGCTCCCTTTGTCAAATTTTTGCCCCCTTCTCACTGATGCTCTGGCTAATGGTGTTGCATACAGGAATGAGAAAGCTCGTGCTGTCCCACAGACATCTTGGGCGGGGAGGTCAGGCTTTCCACCAAAGGCCTGCCCAAACCTCACCCACTAGATGTTTCAGCTCAAAATTGTCCTCGTTAGACTTCAGAATTAACTTGTCCGAGATTAAGACAGGCAGCTCACAGCTATATTATACCTTAGTAGTCTTCATTTTACTTTTCTGCTATTCTGGATTTAGAAGACTGGAAAAAGTTGATTTAACCACCAATAGGGAGGGCTTTCCAAGTTCAGAAGACTTTTATAAATGGCCTAGAGTTCACAGACAACTTTACACCATAATATCTCGTAATCAAGAGTGTAGCCCAGTAAAGGGGGGGGGGGAGGTAAAGCAAAGAGGAAATTTGCCCTGCACGCTATTGCACTGTGGATAGTCTCCTTTACAGGAGATGCTCCCAGCACTAGCAATGAGTTGGAAAGCCACCTCCAGTCTTGGTTTGACTCCCCATGGACATGACACAACTGTGCAGTGTGGTGTCTTGAGTCTTCAGCCACATGCAACAGGTTTAAGAAATAACCTGGGTGCCACTCAGTCTCAGAGCTGGTTGTCCTCGTAGCTGACATCAGTGCTGATCGAGCGGAATCCGGATAAAGGGCAGATATTTCTGACTGAGGAAGCAGTCTGACAGGTCTCCAGTTCACACAAAGAACTCCTGCCCTGACTTCATCTTCCTCAGATGCAGCCCCACGTTTGGAAAGCCATTCTTAATAGCTCCGCTTTTAAGCTGTTTGGATAAACACCGTGTGTCCTGCTGCTAAAGAGCAGTCAAGCACAGCGTTAACTTCAGCACTTCAGAGTTTCGTGCCGCATCTACCCTGCGCCTTCACCTGCTAACAAGGGTGAACACGGGAGAGAACGCACATAGACAGGGAAGACCCTTGACACTGCCTGCACGTGGACATGGATTCCCTCTGCTGCCGCTCATGGTGCTTGGGGAAGACACGGTCAGCTGTGACCACAGTGCTAAGTGTAAGTGGGACTTCTCTTGAGCAAAATGAGCTGTCTTCCCTTCAAAGTTCAGACCTCTCCAAACCCTTAGTTACTAGAATCCAAGCAAGAAACTCAGAAGCAAGCAAGCACTTCTGAGGCGCCTCTTGGCACTGCAGATGGGAAGACTAACTACAGGTTTTCCTTTCCCCCATATTTCCTTCCATAGCTGTCAGGTCAAAGACACAACGACCTAAACTGATGTATCCCGGCTTCTCTCATTCTACAACCACGTCTACCTTCGGTCTCCTCTACTTCTGTTGTGCCCACGTGATGGTCTTTACCCCCCATTTGGAAGATTTCCATGGCCAGCTATGTAGATTGGAGAGTCTTCGCCAGTAATGGGAGTGATGTCCAGCTTCCAATGCTTGTCCCAGACCTCACCTTTAAAGCTTAACAGGAACAGCAGAAGACCACCAGAAAGCAGCTGTATTTCACAAAGACTGTGCTCAAAGGCTCGTAACAAATGTACTCTTCTGGACCTCCCAAAAACCCTAGAAGACTATTACCATCCATGTTTGTAAGGACCCAGTATTGCAGCTAGGGAATTATTTTGTTCTCCCATCTCCCTTTTTTTTTTAAAAAAAGAAAAAAAAGCAGCATCACAGCATAGCAGCCACCACTGCCGCAGCAGCTCCGTGCAAGTCACATCAATTCCATTCCCAGGGGTGCAAACCAATTTCTCTTGTTTTTCCGCTCGTCTCTCTGGCTGAACCTCCAGCAGCCTTCAATCCCATTAATCCAAGCACTGCTGGCGATGACGAAGACTGATTTCACCAGCAAACGATCAATTTGTATCTCCCCCCTTTTTTTCTTTTTTCCTTTTTTTTTTGGTGCGATGTAGAAAATATCATGAAAAAAGCGTTAGTGGTGATAGTTCCACAACAGTGAAATAATAGAGTAATAAGGCAATCCACTTTTGACCTTGCAGGACAGCTAATTCATCTACCCATCTATCTTAATTATTCCCTGGGTTACAAAAGAGAAACTGTACAATTCATTCATTCCACGGTGACAATTCCATTTTCCACCCCCAGCGAAGTACCATCCTTTCTCTGCAGTGATCCTGCCACAGACCACATCCCTTCCCAGCCTACTCACACCAGCCCACGTGCAAACAGCCGTTACAGGCCTGACCCAAAGCCTGTTGAAGCCAGGCCCTTGCTGACCCCAGCGCCATCTGGTCTGTGCCCTTCCACACCTTCCCCTCGCTTCTCAGCAAACCAGGAATCGGCCACCTTCACAAGCCACATCAAAAGCAGCAGTGGGATCTCTGGCAGAGTACACGGGGTCCAGAAGCCCTGGGAGATGGATCTTTTCAGGTCTGCTCTCACGCTGATGGAAAGAAGGTGTCTTACAGAAAGGTGTATATTGTCTTAGAACAGTATGAAATCTGTCTGCACTGGACGAGAGCAAGCTAGGGTCTCCAAATTTGGAGAGCACATTGTGATAAGGGTACGGAGAAGACACAGGCCAGAGAGTGGAGAAAATTCAAAGCGCATATTCTGACGCCACTGCTCTCAGGTTCCACTAGGTATCATTTGCTGAACATTAACGTGGCTGGGAAGCTAATAACCGAGTCTTGCATCCACACAATCTGATCTTTCTGCTGCTTCGCCTCAGGCGTTGACTCCCACAACCTACCCAATTTTAGGCATGGCATCTACAAGCAGCCTGTCTGCACGTGGCTCCCTGACCTGCAGGGAGAGGCTGGTTTGAAGGAATGCCTCCCGCCATTCTCCGGAGGAGCCAAGGGTAGCGCTCACCGCCAGTAAACCAGGCGGTCTCTTGCCATTTGCAATGCCAACATTTCACAACCCCCCTTACAGCCCAGCAGTTGCCAGGGGGAAAGTGGAGACCTGGCCACAAGAGAAGGTGAGGAGGAAGGTGCTGCAAAGGGAGTAGTGGCAACTGAGACAAATTCCACTGACTCTTGGTTGCTCCTCCTGTAAGTTAAGTTGAAACAAAAGCAGTAGAAATCCCCATAAGGGGCAGCTGCCTCTGGTCAGGTCTTCTCCTACTGAGAGCAGCCTTGGTTGCCAACAGATCCTTGAATATTTGCACTTTCCTAGCATCCCGCTTCTCTGCCAATGCTTTTAAGGTAATCTTTGGCCTCCACAGCTCAGTCAGTTCCTCTGCTTAGCATCTCTAGATCCCTTTTGGACTTCTAAGCCTGGTTTCTCCACCCGTCACGTTTGTCTCCAGCTTGTGCTGCCCTACCGTACCAAATCCACTCCCCTCTTCACGCCCCTCCTCCTCTCACCTCCCAGACTCCTCTGCTTGTCTCACACAGTCCGTCCACGCTTTAGTGCAACGTGATCTTCCACCCACTTCACTCTGCTGATACACCCTCTGCTCTCCTACCTCTTTTCCCCACTCAACTTCACTTTCCCCTTTTTTTTGTACTTACTATAGTCTCTGTCTCATTATCTCACCAACCTACTGCTTCTTTCTCCCATAATCCTTTACACGAGTAGAGATCCCGTTTCCCTCTTTGCCATGTCTGAGCTGAGACTAATCTCTTCAGAGAAGTGAGTACATTTTCTTATGTGAAGTTTGCACAGTGCCTTGTCAATGTACAGTGCTTTTAATTATTATTATTAATATACTACTAACACAAAGATACCACCTTGGGTTCACGTATTCCCGAGACACAGATTCCTGCAGGCAGCTACATACATCAAGGCAGCATCAGAGCTGCTTTCCCCTTTTTTACAGTTCCCCCTCAGCCTGCCCAGCAGCTCCTGTCACTACCAAGATCCTGGGCTCGAGCGCAGACAGAGAGGGAAGACAATACCCTACGCATCTCAGAGGGCAGAGCTGGAGCCGAAAGCCAGGAAACCCCCCCCCCGCCCACTAACAACGAACACCCAAGACACCGCACAGCTGCGTTCAGATGCCGTAGTGCAGGGGTGCCCGCTACATCGGCTCCTCTGCAGACTCGGAGTTTGTGACAGGCACAGAAACGTGGGTGGAATTGAGGCCAGCCGATTGCAGCCCGGGGTGCCGCTGAGCGGTGAAAACAGCAGGCACCCCAAGGCAGAGCCCGGGCCCGCAGTGCTGCTTCACTGCCACGCGTATGCCATTAAGCTCTGGGCCTCGATGCGCGTTTCAGCAGAGCCTGCACAGAATGTCCAGGCTCTTGGGAAGCAGCAAGTGGACACAAACACAGGTCTGCAGTGATTGATACTGTAGCAGGACAGGTCATGTGCGCCTGGAAGCACCAGGAGCAAAGCAGGGCAGGCTGATGCACAGGCATAGCTGACAAGGGTTGCTGCAAGCTGTTACACTGGAAACAAAAAACTACCCCAGCCCATACCACAACTACCCCAAGACCCAGCAGAGCAGCTGTACAGTGTCATAACTGGTTCTCCAGTTAAGATCCTGACTACCAGCTGAGGAAGATGCATTTCAGTCCCTGACTGACACAGGTTCCCTGGCTGACCTTGGTCAATTCATATGACGTGCTTTGGAGTCTGTCTTCACACCAAGGAGGACCACAATCTTTCATCTGCTTCTTGGCATTGTCTTGACACGATGACGAAAGTCCTTTGTGGCACGTCCAGTCTCCAGCACCCACATAAAGTTCACACTCTTCCTCCACAAGGCAGTCTCTTTGGTTCCTTGAGCTTTTATCAGGTGTCTCCCTGACCCCAGGGCCTTGGAGTTTTCCTTAAGCTACAACCTGAGTTGTGCTAATTCCCAGAAGGTCCTCTTCCTCCCAGTTCCCTCTTTTTGCTGTATTTTCAGTAATTCTCTTCCTTCCTCTTCTCCTCGGGGACTGATCACCATCCAGCTAGACCCCGGAGAGTCCAACCCTCCTCTTACCTTCAGCTGCCTTTAAATACTCTGGCTGTGAACCGCAAGGCACTCCTGGGTGGCCAGCTGCTCTCTGCTTGCACGGTTACAGGATGACAGAGGGGCTGGCCCATAAGCCCTGGCATAATGTGATTTTTTTCAACAACCCAGAACTCACACTGGAGAAGCTTCATTCACCCCTCAAGAATGAACCTTCCTGCACCTCCCACTGTGCTGGTGCGTGCGGTATGCAGGAACTCTTCCCACTCCAGGCACAGCTACCAGTCCCGCTCCTGGCACTGGAAGTGGAGTGCAGCTAGACAGCCGAGTGCTTTGATCTACCTGATGGCTGGTGCACGTACAAAGCAAGTCATGTACTTCCTTGTTCCCCAGGAGAGCTAAGTTTCTTGCTCAGCTGAAAATTAACTTCTGGGGTTGCACTTACTCCCTTCCTCTTAAATGGCCTGCAAAGCAGCTCTGAAAGCTAAGTACTACACTCCAGGGAACCCACGACCAACCTTCCACAGGCACTCCTCAAGACAAAAGGGGAGAAAAACAAGGTGAAGGGAAGCGTAAGGATAATGGCGGTCCTGGCCAAAGAAAAAGTTTTGGAGAAGAGAAAAAGAAAGAGGGGATGAGAAAGGAGTGAAGGAGAGAAAAAGGAACGGAGGAAGAGAGGGAGCAGCAATAATAAGGTCATTTGTTACAGGAGCTACTCCTAGTCTGTGTGTATGTAACACAATTTGAGCTAATTGTATTGCCCTCACTTTGGGGACGTTGCTGTCTGTCTCTGAAGCTTTTTCTAATTTCCCCCCTTAATGTACGATTTCAGAATCTTTCATTCTAATGATTTTAATGCAATCAGCAAAACTATGCATGTAATTGTCTTTGGCACGGCACTCGCTGGAGTGGCACTCGGGGACAGCTCCCTGAACCCAGGACTCCGGCAGGAGAATGCAAAACAGGCCTGTTTTCAATCACCGCGGCAGAAGGCAGCCGGCAACGTCTGCGAAAGGCTGCCGAAAAAAAACATTTGTCGGAAGACAATGACAAAAAAGGGGGTCTCAGCTCGGTGCTATTCAGAGACAATTTGTAAGCACGGCTGTTGAAGTCGATCCAAAGGCTCCGGAACAGCTGGAGCTTTGCAGTGATTGATAAGTGCGCCCAGGAGAACTTCATTTCTGCCTGAATGAAGACAAAAGCCCCGCGATGCTGGGCGGATGGGTAATGTCACTATCATTAAGTAGTGAGAGTGGATATGCCAGACCTTCAGATGGGGACACAGTCAGGGCTACGAGGAGAGGTCAGGGCACCCTCCCTTCCTTCCCATCACCGCCGGCTCCTTCCCCTCCCCGACTCCCCCTCCCCACACACACACTTGCAGCACAAACACCCCTGTCGCTAATTGTAATGCCCGCATAATAGAAGTTCCCCTAGGTTATAAGCACCGCACCATAGGTCTCTCTCTCTCCTCTCCATGACTGCTGTGTACACGCTCCTTCCAGACCTGCAAGGGCTGGTTCTGCCAGACGATGCTCCAAGGCCATCCAAACATATCTTGCCACAGACAATGTCACTGCTGCTCATGCTCCCACACTCGGAAGACACTGCCCTCGAGAGCCACATTCAGTACCCATGTTTGGGCGACTTCCACCAAAGGCTGCTTGTCCCCTTCCTCCCCGATACCTTCTGAAACCCAAAGCCTGCATCTCTGAAGTCAAGGCCAGTAGAAATTTTTGGGCAACCCCATGAAAACAGTTAGAGCATCACCTTAAGAGAATGCACACGAAATACAAAGCCCACCACAATGGAACTGAACTGGCATCTACATGCTTTGCAGAGAATCTCATCTGTCTGAAGGCTTGCCTGGTTTTGGATGTTTCCTAACACGGTCTCTTTTTCCCTGCAGAGTTACCAGATCTCACATACAATAGTCAGCGTGAAGAGTATTGAGATTGTCATTACTCATTTGTCTCCAACTTTCGCTTTGTGCTTTTCTCATGGTGAAGAAAAAGCTGAAAAATACAACCCGAGTTGTTCTGAAACAAGAAGCAAAATTAAAGGACTCTTTACTCATCAAATTACCCTTGGTGCTGCCCACAACTAGCCAAATACAAGAGCTGTCTACTCAGTTGCTACGTATTCAGTAGTCAGGACACCAGATACCTCTGAAACTCTGCAGCACAGCTGGGAATCAGCAGTGCACCACAAAAGCCATCAGAGAACAGCCCACAGAAAGGATGACACCCACGAGGAAGCAGAACAAACTGCCTGGAATGGCTACAAGCCTGTGCCACAAATCCTCAGAGGATCTAACAATCCACCTCAAATGCTGGGTCTTTCCATCCAAAGTACTGAACCCACCTCTTTTCTCCTGTTGTCAATGGCCAGCCCAGGCAATGCCAGAGACAAGACAAAGAACTCTTCAAAAAAAAAAAAAAAAGCTCACAGAATCCTTCCTTTAGCAAGAAACATTAGTCTGTCACCTTCCGGACTTCTTGAAGGAATGTGAAGGCGAAAGAAACAGGACTGGAGCGTGACCTGGACAGGCTGGAAAGTTGGGCAGAGAGTAACCTGATGAGGTTCAACAAGGGCAAGTGCCGAGTCCCGCACGTGGGGAGGAAAAACCCCATGCATCAGTACAGGCTTGGGGTGGATCTGCTGGAGAGCAGCTCTGTGGAAAGGGACCTGGGTGTCCTGGTGGACAACAGGTTGACCATGAGCCAGCAGTGTGCCCTGGCTGCCAAGAAAGCTAACAGGATCCTGGGATGCATTAGGAGGAGTGTGGCCAGCAGGTCGAGGGAGGTTCTCCTTCCCCTCTACACTGCCCTGGTGAGGCCCCATTTGGAGTACTGTGTCCAGTTCTGGGCTCCCCAGTTCAAGAAAGATGAGGAGCTGCTGGAGAGAGTCCAGCGGAGGGCTATGAGGATGATGAGGGGACTGGAGCATCTGTCCTACGAGGAGAGGCTGAGGGAGCTGGGCTTGTTCAGCCTGGAGAAGAGAAGGCTGTGATGGGACCCAATATATGCCTACAAATATCTGCAGGGTGGGTGTCAGGAGGATGGGGCCAGACTCTTTTCAGTGGTGCCCAGCGACAGGACAAGGGGCAATGGGCACAAACTGAAGCAGAGGAAGTTCCGTCTGAACATGAGGAAGAACTTCTTC
>Ga0065711_1036183_pt1 | contig 21340 bp, 17 predicted proteins | sample Hoacrofraction12_FD_59098 | JGI IMG/M metagenome (GOLD analysis project Ga0065711, IMG submission 59098) | Hoatzin crop microbial communities from Cojedes, Venezuela - Epithelial fraction 12 v2 (version 2) | ecosystem: Host-associated > Birds > Digestive system > Esophagus > Crop | place... | reverse complement strand
CCCAGCACCTTCACCCCCCAATCCCTGGAACCCCCATCCTCTGGGACCCACGTTCTCCCCTGACACCCACTCCCCTTGCATCCATACCCCCCTGGACCCACACCCCCTCCATCTGCAGAGCCTACATCCCCCAGGAACCTGCACCCCTCCCTGCTCCCCAGCACCCCGCATCCTCCTGGGACCTGCATCCCTCAGGGCCCCCCACCCCCTGCATCCTGGTGCCTGGCACTCCCCTGAAGCCTCGGAACCCACATCCTCGTCCCCCTCCCTTCGACAAATCCCAGGGAGGGCAGCGTGGGGACGTCGCCTTGGCAGTCCCTTGCAGGGAAGGGGATTGCCTCCAATCAGACCAGCTGGGAAAAAGCAGACACGCTATGAGACACATAAGCCTTTTATTTTTGCACACTTGGTGAATTGAACCTAATTTTCTAGGTGTACTTGTCTGCTTAATAAATAACAAGCCCTCCGTCTGCAACCTGTGCCTTGCGTGTGCTCACGTGCCATCCTGCCAAAATGCCCGCTGTGCCTAACAGGGAGGCTTGGGTGGGCTTTGCTGTGTTATCTGGGGAGAGGGGGAAGCGGAAAGGCTGATGATACAGCATTTCCCTCGATTTCCCTCACCGCATCAAGATTCGGCTTGCAGATGCCAGCTGAGATTTTGGATTCCAAGTCATTTTTCTGAAACATCAACTTGCTAACATTTCCTGGAGCCTTCTGGGAATGCTGGAGTCACATTATTTAACAAATCCATTGAGGCTGCTGCTTAGCCTTTAAAAAAAAGAAGCTGTTTTCTGTACCTTTTCCTTTCTACTAATTAAGCTGCCGCTTGGAGCGGTTTGAAGTGTTTTGCCAATCTCAACCAAATTGGGTAGGGCAGGAGTGACACCATCTTCCGAATCAAACTGACACCCAGGGTGTTCTGAGATACAGCCACGGGGTCTGTGATTTCTTCTCAGCTTCTCCAAGCAGGAGCACTGGAGCAACACTTAGGAGAGAGGTCTGAAAACAGATCTGGAAATACTTCCAGAAATGATGTCTCTGAGTTTTTGGATTGGTATCCAGTAGGCTCACTCTGTGTGTAGTTCCAGGCTTAGTGCCCTCAAAATTCCCCCTTACCTGTATGCGTAAAGGCAATAATAATCTGATTTTAGTATTTTTTTGCATTTTGCGATGAATAATTTTTCAGCAGCAGATCATCACCCATGCCCAAAAACGCATACATAAATCTTAATGTCCACTTTGCAGCTTTTAAAACTTCACTTTGAGTGAATTTTGCACAAATATGTGAAAATACGCATCTGAATTTGAAGTTACGGACTTCTGTGCCTAATGGTTTTTGAGATTTGAGGTGTTAACTGGCCCTACACCAGCACAGCTGCCGATCGTGTTAGTAAAGTGCTGGGTTTCCTATGACTTCCTTTCTTTCTCTTCCTTTTTCCTTTTTAGTTATATGTTTCTGCTAAGTTGTCGTAGATACAGTTTGGAGCTAGATGGGGAAATAGCATGTTTCTGGCTCAGTTTCTTCCTTGCAGACACACCTTCTGAGGACACATTTCATAAGGATTTTGGTCAAGGGAACTTCTCGTTGCAAAATAATCGTCTTAATTCAGGATAATATTTCATCTTGTCCATGGCTATCATGCGATAATGATGTTCCCTCGCTAAAACTGCTTCTCATCTGCTTCCTCTCTGCTTTCTGTGTGTGACCTGACTAGGAAATGGACAAACAAGGAAAGAAAAGTGCTTTTGTGTCAATAATTGATGTGTGTGTGTTGTATGCCAGATTAACTAAATGTTTTCTGAGTGCATAGGCTGGCCTGTCTTGTGAATGAGGCTTCACTGCTGCTAGCAAAACTCACTGGCTGTTCTCTGGGGTGGCTGCTATTAAATACAAAAAGTGAAAGTAAAATTTCAGTCCTGAGAAGAAACTTACGGAAAACAAAGAATTACTCACCTTCTCCCCCTCCCTTCCTGCCTCCGGCTGGAGCGGAAACCCGTTTCCCTTTCCCTAGGCGCTGGACTCGGTTTACTTCACCGGCTTTGCAGAGAGCGACAGGACCTTTGTGATCGCTCGTCTCGCCAAACGTCCCGATGGGATCTGTGAGATGTGGCTGTTCCTGAGGGTGGATGGAATAGGAGAGTTTGAAGTAAGTGGTGGGTGTGGAGGACATTCAAGAGCAATGCTGAACTCCTGTCTTGAACCTGTGTTAGAATCCCAAGCAAAAATTCATGTTCTCTGCATCTTCATGTTCTCTGCATCTTCAGTACATCAATATCCTAACAGTAAGACACTGGTGCTGTGACTAAAGACAGTGGTAGAACTGGCCAGATTACTGGTTATGTCTAATTTTTTGAGTAGGTATCTGACACTCATTTCCTTTTGCTGATTAAGTGCACAAAACGTGGCATTTTTTCTTAAAAAAAGCTCTTGGTAAGTCTCCCAGGAAGAATTTGAGCATTCAGTCTTTCTGATAACGTGCAGCATGTGGGTAATAGGTTACATTGTATGGTTATGGTTGATTTTTTTCCCTTTTTTAAATGGGTGAATGCTATAAAAATCATGGAATTGCCTCTTGCAAAGAGAAAGGAAAGCTTTTAGGAAGCTGTATGTACATCTGCTTCATTCTTGCTAAAAAGAATGCAGTATTAATCATATATTTTGACTGTGGATTTTCTTTTTTGTTAATAGTTAATAAATAAAATTTTATTTAATAATAAATAAATGACTACATAGTAAAGAAGGGGGGAACATCTGGCATAAACCCCTTTGCACACAGCTAACTTTATGTTCAGCATTTTGTTTTGCTGAATAGCCATGACCAGAAGGAGCAGGAGACATCCTATTTGCAGAAAACCGAACCAGAGAAGATTGATGTGCATTGTTTGGTTTTCTAGTAATATTTAGTATAACAATACTACTTTGTGGCTTTGTTACTTAGAACTACCAGCTGAGTTCAGGACCGTCTTAGATCCTTCCCTCCGGCAACAGGCATGAGCTCTCTTTTACAAAGGTGGCAGCTATAGGAAACAAGACAGATTTTTGAAGAGCAGCTGAAGAGTTTTGGAAGCTTGCATGCACTAGGAAGTTAAATCCTTTTAGAGGTTCATGAAATTCAGTCTAAAAATATATTTACCCCCAAAGCCCTGCGTCAGCGTGGCTATAAGCTTGACAGAGTCACTAGCGTCAGGAGCTGAGCTCTTGCAGTGACCTCTCTTCACACAAGTATTTCAGATGTATTATCTGAAACAATAATGTATTATCATATAACTTGGGTGTTTTAGATGCAATTTTCCTTCTCAACCTACTATAGGTGACCCTGCTTCGGCAGGAGGGTTGGACTAGATGACCCACAGAGGTCCCTTCCAACCCCTACCATTCTGTGATTCTGTGATTCTGTGATTACCAGAAGCAGGTAGAACTGAAAACCCATTTCAATCAAATGTTCCTCCTGCAGAGGACCATCAGAGCAGGAATTCACCGGCGTTGCATCCCCACAACTGAACTAAGCGTTTTCCTTAAACATCCTTTTAGCACCCGCAACATCCAAACATGATGGTGAGTGATGAATCTGAAGAGATTTGGAGTGGAGGAGGTCTCACTATTGAATACGTAGAGCCCCAAACATGCTGGAAAATAAGCTTCGATGGATTACTCAGGTACTCCAGCAGTCTATACTTTCATTTATCTACATTTAAGACCAAAGCTTTTTGAACACTACCTGGAAATATATTCAACCGACTAGAACCAAAAGCCATGTGGTAACAATAGATTTTTATGGAATGAAAATACAGCTAGTAACGTCTGCATCCAGTCTGGGGTTGTAATATAGCATTACTATTCTACCTTAGCACACAATGGCACCATCCTTCTGCAGTGTCCCCTACTGCATCTGTTTCCAAACATGTAAGAAACTTTTTGCTGTTTGTTTAGGAGTGATACAAAGTTAGAGTGCTTTGCCTTACAGAAAAGGACCTTACCGTCGGCAGTGGAGTGAAGAAGAAGGCGAACTTGTACCAGTTAAATTTGCTTTCCAGTAAGAGCATTTCACTTTTGCTTTGGGATGTGTAGTGGGTTCACGGTTAGAGATTTGGTAACTCTTTGCAAAGGGTCATGTGCACAAGGTAACGCATGAAGCTCTTGCTTCTGCTTTCTCTTTATGGACTCTGTATGTCTGATAAAAAAGGATTTGCTGTCAAAGTAGCACAGCATTTCTAGAGTAACGCTGCATTTGCACCTCTGAACAGACTACATGAGAGGAAGCAGCATGCTTTCGCTCGTGGCTCTGCCCTGCCAGCTTCCCGTCCTAGGTAATCTGTTGACCCTTGCAGGCTGTTGTTGCTCTTCTCAGTTTCCTTTTATTTGCTTCCATGAAAAGTTGTAATGTATTTAAAATGATGAAAACCAAAGTTCGCCAATAACGATGAAATACAAAGACTGCCATTGCCAGAGTAGCAAGTGCACAACTTGGCCTAGTATCACCTGGAAGCTAATAATGTCTTTTATTTTTTCCTCTCTTTTCCTAGATGGGAGAACTTCACAGAAATCTTTAACTTTAGTGTCGACAGTCACCCCAGCACATTTGCACGCTCTTTTGCCCAGGAACCGTGGACCATTGAGTTCTTCCAGAGGGTCAAAAAGTGAGAGGCAAGATTAATTTCTTCTGGAGTTAATAGTAATTTTTCTACAGATCTTTTCAGGGTGATTTTAGAAGATGGGTTTAATTTGAAGTGAGCTAATAAAGGACATGGCTCTTGTTGGGTGTCTCCTGGTTTCAATACCACACCAGACCTGGCAACCTCAAAGGAGGATCCCGCACACAGACGGGTTTGTCCTGATATGTGGGTGGAGCGACCTGCTCTCAGTTTTGGTCTGTAGAACCTTGAGCATTAGGAATATTTCTTATTCTCTCTTTTTTTCATTGCTAACAACCTGATTTAGACCTCTTTCAAAACCAGTGGTGCAAGTATATCTAAGCAAAGGATCGAATGTAATTGTGTGAAAGGAGGGCTAAAGTGAGCATCTTAATTACTATACAAGCTTCAGAGAGCTACAAATACAGGAAGAAAATATGAGTGTCAATAGCGTGTTGGTTTTGGTGATATCTGCTGACTTGTAAGCAGCAGCTGTTTGGTAGTACAGCGTTTTTTTCAAACAAAGGGCATTTTTATAGTCTGTCAGGGTGGGAGGTTGCTGCTATTTCATTCTCAGGTGTCTCGTAAGACATTATGTAGCAGTAACAGGGAAATGTGAAAGTGGTTGCTAATGTGTAAAATCTGGCATAGCCATGATCCAGATGCTCTGAAATCTGTCCTGCATTTTGGGATGTAAGTCTGTCAGATTGGCACTGGGGCTGCCTTCACTTTGCCTTGTTGATTTTGTTTGTGTCATTTCACTCTTTTCTTTCTCCCAGACAAAGGGAACAACATTTCCGACATGAGCAGTGGGGCCAGTCGGTTGGAGAAATTGAAATAGAAAATCATGAGAAAATTGAACTTTCCCTCAAAGGTGTTCGGAGCCACTCTTATGGTAACAGCACCAGAAACAATTCACTCACTTGACTGCCTTCACTATAGATGGCACTAGCAGGACAATGGGACTAAAAATTATGTTTAGAAATAACCAATTTCATGACTGGGCATGAAGTTAAGACATTTCAGAGGAAATACCATTTTTATGCTAAACTTCACACGTCATAACGCTCTGAATTGAATCCTTGCGGGTACAGTTTCTAAATGAAGAAGAAACATGACAGCTTGTTCCTAAGACACCTGCAGTCCTGGGATTACTCCCGCTTGCTCGTACAGCCTCTAAGGCTGAGAGACTGTGGCTGAGGACGAAACAATTTGCCTTTCCAAGAGCCTGTGTGAGCAAAGAACTCCTTTTGTCCTTGTTATCCATCAAAGTTTAGGTACAAGAGTACCTAGATCCAAGTAGGCATGAAGTCTCCCTGAACCACAAATCCCACCATCCTCTCTTCACCTCATTTAAGGCTGGTGGTCCTCAAGGCAGCAATATTCCTGTTTAAGGGGGAGATGGGATAGAAGCTCACAGGTGGGCCAGATGAGTGCAGAGATTTATGATGGAGAGAATTTGGTCCATTCATGCCTCTTGACCTGCTGCAAAGTCATTGACACATTTGGAGCTGTTAAAATGTTTTGTGACATTTTCCTGGATTTGGCCAGTATGTAGACCTGTTATCAGTCTGACCTGACATATTACTCTGCTCCCCTTTCCATTAGGCCTCGAACTAATGGAAAAAGAGGAACAATTCCATTATTGTTTTGGGGACATGCTTAGCCTGTTATCAGTTACTGGAGAATTTCTTTACTTAAAGTTGATGTCAAGCCACGTACCATTATTTCATGTTTTCCAGCAATGGTTAACTTCAGGTTGGGTGATTTTGATCTTTTTTGAAGGTATCAGGAACTGGTCTGAGATTTACCGGTATGTCATGATTTTGGCACGCTTTGAGGTAGGTATTAGCATGCCAATATGCAACTAAACCATGAAAATGGAAGTGTTCTCATATTTAAATACCCAGAAATAAGGCATTGGGAGCATCCATGGTGTGCAATCAGAAGTGCTAACTGGTGCCATCATTAGCCCATATCAATGTTGGAAGCAGCTTTCAAAAGCAGAACTACATGTGTAAAAACTGAGATTTTGCTACACTGGTTGAACCAAAAGTTTTTTTGGTAACTTGAAACTGTTTGGTTTGGCTTTTTAAAGAAAAAAATAGACAGACAGCTTTGCAGGACAGATTCTCAGCTGCCGCAGATATCCAGTGCTCGATGGAGTTAATGCAGTGCTGATTCACAAAAATTGAGAGCTCGAGGTGTGTGAAGGCATCCTAAGCCTTCATGACAGCAGTCAGCAAATATTTCTGCCTGTTCTCGGCTCTGACCTCTGCTTTGCCCTTGTGGCTGTACCAGAGGAGTGTCTGCGCTGTGGCTGCTGGGAGCACACAGCCTGGGGAAATGCTGGGTGCTGGCGTTGCAAGCTGGCATGCAATCCGAACAGATGCTCCTGAAAAGGCATTTCCTTTGCCAACACAGGCGTAAAGAAGTCTAAACTCTCTGTTATAGGCAGCATTACAGGAGTTAAGACTGAATTCAGAATAAACATTCTTTTCCCAGCTATATGTTGGCTGGCACAAAAACACACCCTGGAATATCCCATATATGTGCAGATCCAGTAGCTGCTGTGATTTAACGTATGCCTGTGTTCCTTTTCATAAGACTGTGCTTTTGCACTGTAATGTGTATAGTCAGGTAGTAAGCTCTCCCTTTTCTTCATCGTTATTCAGGACTCAAAATAACTATGTTTCTTCCTCTGCTAATTAAAAGCCACCTGACTGTTAAGAAGGAATTGAAGTTCATCGCTGATTGAAGTTTGGAGTCCTCATACCCTGAGTGTCTGTACATAGCAGTGTAGGCTTATACTTGCCTTAGAGCAGCCCAAGCGGAGCATGAAGGGATTCAGACTCAGGGATGGAAGGATGGAAGAGAAATGAATAAAAACAAGAGATTCCAGTTCCATCTTAGTTAACATTTTTCTTCTATGCTCCTCTCAGGCATAGAACAATATAGGTTAGAAGAGATGTCAGGTCAAAGCGGGGCCCGCTTTGATAGGTTGCCCATCGGTTTTGAACATGGCTAGCTGACATACCTGCATGTATTGTTTCCCGCCTCTTATGTCCGCTTGCTGTGGACTTTCTGTTGTCCTTGATGTCCTTAATTTGTCCTTAATGTTTCTGGTTTATATTCTTGGACTCTCATTTGCAGCCAGATTTTCATAGAAGATGTATTGAGAAGATTTAGCGATACAAAGTCATAGCACACTGCATAACCTGAGTTATATCCAATGTTTTCTTGGTTAAGTCAGCCTGTGATCCACACAAATGAGTCTTCACAAATTAGACTGCTTTTTCTTTATTGCTCACTTACAGGATGGGACCGCAGCACATTTAACAATTATTAATATTCCGGCTACCACAACTAAGTAAGTAACCAAGGAAGTCTACGCTGCTAAAAACATACGTCTTAAATGTGGCAGAAGTTGCTCTGCAGGACGCCTATGTGGACATTCTTGATTTGAACTTGTGTAGCCCAATTTGCATCCACACCCTCTTGCTCTCCACTCCCTCCGCCCAGTTTTCCATTTGCGGTTAGTCACTAGGGCAGCTTTCACCGTCAGTTACTTCCTTCCTGTTCAATTACTGTTTTTCTGAAGCAGCTGTCTTGCCTGTCTTGCTGTCTAGATGATTTAGAGGTACAAATAGAGTACTCCCAGCTATTGAAGAAGGTGCGTCTGCCTGTAATGGGGCATTACGCAGGGAGCCCGGCTTTGCTGACTAGTGTTCTCTGCGTCCAGGAGCTTCAAGACTAGCGTTCATGGCCCTGTGACCAAGTGGGACTAAGTGACCTGCCTGTCCCACCTGCCCACCACAATCCATCCTGCAAGCCTCATCTTTCCTGCATGCATGGCTTCCTCAGCTCGGCATTCACAATATCCCACAATGTAACCTTTTTTATTTATTCCTGCTGCTTTCCGGGATGAAGGCCATGCTTAGCGTTGAGCTCCCTTGGAAGGCCAATGGTCTGGTCCATTTGAGCTTTGGTTGAACTTCAATTCTGCTCTGTTTCTTTCCCCTGCAGCCTCACTGTAGGTTATGTCTTTTTCCCCGATGGGAGGAAGGCTGGCATTGAGTGGTCTAATGCCTCGCTGGCCGAGATTGCTGAGGATGGTGTTATCAAGGACAAATACAGAGTCAGTTTTACTGCCGGTAAGCTAAATGTAGCCCAGCTATATCTGCCTGCAGCTTTTATGGCACGCAGTTAATTTAGTGGAGGAAAGACTATTCAGTGAAATTCCATGTGGTCATTGGAGCAAGTTTGAAAGCTAAATGCATAATCTTACCCCCTGGGAAATTTACTCCTGTGCTGAAGTGAAGTCATGTGTGCAGGGTGTCATCAGTGAAATAGTGTGTGTCCACTGCAGGACCAGGGCCACAGGCAGCTGTGTCGGAGAGTTATGGTTTCCATTGGTGGTGACTGTTGCTTCTGCTAATCCAGAGAAATGATGTGATTTTCACTTTTGGGATGTCAAAGTGTACGTTATGAGGTGGATTAAGCTGCTCTGGAAATACAGCTTGATCAAAGCTTTTACTTAATTTACAAAGCAGACAAGAAAACTATTGCTCTTTAGAGAAGAAAAAACCATACGTAAAAATAATAGATCTTGGGATTTTTTTGAGATAAAATACTACTGAAGGTTGGAGACATTCTTCCCTTTTTACTTTTACCAAAGGTGACGAGTCCTTTGATGTTTCTGCAACGCTGGATGAGCAGGCTTGCCCCGTGGTGTATAATGGCCTGACTGGAAGTGGCGTTTTCCATGAATGCATTGCAGATTTCCGACTGAACGGCTTAACGCAAGGCTGGGGCTTGGTTGAATTTTATTACAGGTAAAATAATGACGGGCAAGCAGACATAAAGAATTCCCATCCTCCTGTATTGACCTATGTGGCTACAGCTCCGTAGAGATTTGAAGCATAAATGCACAGACTTTTTATCTGATGTTAGGAAATATTGTTCATGTAGTGCTTCATGTTTTTATTAAATTGGCAAACACTCTATATATTATTTGAAAAAGAATGATTGTGCAAGCACTTCATACATTCAGACAAACCACGGGCACTTGTTCAGTTGTTTGTTATACAAGTTTATGAAGGATTTTATATAGGTCTCCATATAGGTTTATGAGTTGGTGGATGATCCATTCTGGAGGCAATAATTAGGCAATCTGTCAAATTATAAAAATAATGAGCCCTCTACCCCGAACAGCAGGCTAACTGTTTACAGGGTGAAATTTGCTCACACAAGTATTTGTCAGACTAGAGCACAGAACAGATAAATGTTCAGAAAATCAATCCAGGAACGCCTCTTCTAGAGGAAAGGATTACATCGACAAAATATGTGCTTCTCGGTGAAGTGCTGTTTCTCCTGCCACATGATTTTCACAGTCTTTTACTGGAACCTTTTCCCTATTGAGTCTTTTCTCTCATGAAAAAAAGGGCAAGTTTGGTTGTTTACATTTAGTTTGCTTTTTAAAATAAACACTAATTCTTGGCTGTCAGAGGAAATGCCACAGATGGCTTTCAGGAGATTGCGAGCTCAGCTTCTGAAAACCAGACACATCTAAAGCACATAAAATAGACCACTAAACCCCCAAACGCCTGCTGGTTGAACTTGAAAAGCGTGGCCTGTAGCTGCTGCCAGGTACCCGCTCCACTCCCTTCACTGGCTGTCAGAACCTGCACAGTGGAGGAAATGACCCAGCCCGGAAAGTCTCCGCTAAAGCCCAAACGAGGCACCCTCAGCAAGTCCGGACAGTGCTGGACATTTCTAGATCCATCCCAGGAAGGCTCAATTTGGCAATGCTGACAAAATTCCCGTAGGCTCCCATCTCGTATCTGCTTCCAAATCAAAACCATGTTAGAAATTAAAGGGTGGGTGCCTTGTTCTCATCCCTTTCTGCAGAAAATGAGCTCAGCATCGCTGCTTTTCTTGCAGGGACGAAGCCGCCCAGCTGGTTCCAAATTTGCAGCTTGGTTCAAAAGCTGAAGGACCTGACCTTTCCTCCTGGTGCCCTGCAACCAATGGTTCTCCCCCGTGAGCATTTGCAAGCTTGTCACAGCAACATTAGTAAGCAGCAGCTTTCAAAAAAAATGCTATTCTTTGCAAGATGCACAGTTTTAAGTGTGGAACTTGTTGCAGGATGCTGCGGAGGTTGAGGGTATAAAGAGATTTGGAGAGAAATGAGACGATAGATAAATTTTTAGTTGTGCACCTTGCTAACCATGGTGGTCTGGAGGCAATTTAAAGGAGAATTCTGAACAGCTGATTGCAGGAAGAGTGCACTAGGAGGGGTCACTCCACACTCTTGTTTTTTGGTGTTTTTCCTAAACTGACGGCTGCTCCCCACCGTGAAGACCAGGACACTGGGCTACATGGATCTCTGACCCAATGCAGCAGTTCCTCTGTTCTTTCAGATTTGTTTTTGAAATAAAAACTCTATCTTTCTGAACTCTCTGGTTGTTATAGTCACTAAAACATGGGAAAAAGCTGTTACAGGAAACTACACTGATTCAATAGTCTTGTCTGTGACTGTATGAGAGCTGAACTGGAAGAAGTATGAGAAAGCACATCTAAATGAGGTGTCTTCTAGGAACAGCATTAATGGCCAATGAAATAAGTGATAGAAACACATTTTTTCCGTGTCTGAAGGAAAGCCAGGGTCTGGTAGTTCAATTTAGAAGACAATCTGAATTTCTCATCATTCACTTGAACTTAGATGCCATATTAATCTTGACACCCATGTTAGTCACTGATAGCTCCTGGCCCAAGGTAACCTACAGTGCATTCCCTACCTAGATGCATCTTGCTGTTAAGTACTAAAAATTAAACATACTTACGAGATGTCAAGAAATAATAGTTACATGGGAGATCTGGACAGAAGGAATTAAGGAAAGGTGCCTCATTCTTTATACCAGGCAGCAATGCTATGCAACTGCTGGGAGCATCATAAGGATTTGTTGTAATAATACCTCCACCTCACTGAAGAAAGTAGTGAAATCTGGATGCACGTGTATATAACGTGTATTTTCTGCTTAGGTTCATGCTGGAGGAGACTTTAATAGACTTTAAAGAATTATACTTTCTGAGATGGTTCTTACAGTTACTACTATAACAGCGTTATGTGCAGAAGAGGTGCATGAATATAAAATTACTCAGCCTATATATATCACGGCAATGACTGCATGTTCAAATTTGGGGTGCGTTCCTGAACAAGGCTGGGATGATGCAAGCAACAGCCTGATCTGATGTAACAGGCTGAGTTTATCAGCAGTCTCTTCTGCAGCTGTGCAGTAGGGCAGAGAGATTCCCACTCCCTAATTAATAACATTGTCCTTGTCCTGCATTTTTGCGTGTGAGCTGTACCCCACCGAATGCACAGATTTGAGGTGCAAGTGTGTGCCCCTCCTTGCACCCCACACCATCGGCTGTACGCATGGAGCAGGCTTACAATTGCATTTCTTTTGGGATAGTCATTGATTCGCAGCTTTGGATTTTAGCCGGACTTCTCCTATAAATACTTCTCTAGTTGCAATGGTATTAAGAAACGCATTCTTGTGAGTCTTGCACAAATTTAAAGATGTCTTAAGTCTGTCTGTGTGCTGGAAGTCTCAATGCACCAAAACAGGGAGCTTTTAAATTACTCGAGACAATGGTACTTGGACAGAAGGGAAGGCCTTGTGCCTCTTTTTACACATAAGAAATCAGTCAAACAGGTAATTTTAGAAAGCTTAGAAAAATAACTATGTTGTACATCACCATTTGTTCCTACTAAGTATGTGGCTTGTTTTGCTATGATCTCGGGAACATCTGTTCCCCTTTTCTGTGGAGTTTTTGTCATCTATTTCCTTTTTGTTTTTATTTTTGTTTGTTTGTTTGTTTCTTGAAGACTAAAACATGAATATTTAGAAGAAGGAATACAGGCACATAATCAAGCAAGGTCTTTGGAGGATGTCGGAGAATGCAGGTAATTAAATTGTTAATTATTACTCTGGAAAAATAGAGAAATTGCTGTTAAAAAAATTCCCTGTCCAGGTCAAAAATTAAAAATCCAGCCCATCAAGGAAGGTATTGGTCTGGCTGTTTCTGACTCACAGAAATTGGGCTGCAGCTAGGGATGCTGTGGGGTAAACGGCAGGTATCTCCCCCGACTCGCAGTCTCTGAAGTTTGTGTTCCTGCAGTGGAGGAGGCAGAGGAGGATGACTTAGTCTTCATCGCTCTCCTTTTGAGCTCTTTACTTGTTTCATTTGGTGCCAGTGGGTGGAGAATTAGAGCACTCCAGAGTTCAGTTTGGAAAAGTTCAAGCAGGGTAAAGAAAATGATTAAGAAAGTTTTGAGCTGGCAGGTTTATTTGCCAGGTGATGAACTACTGGTACGGTATTTCAGCTTGAAGGACTGAAAAATTGACTGTCGAGGGTTTTCTCACTGGATTTCAAATTAGTTTATAGTGAGCTTGTGTCCAGACACATGGAATAACTTATTTAATTTAAAATAAATCTACCGAGCCCCACGCTTTGACCATATGAAGTGGTCCTTCTCTTGCGGCTCCTTTCTCGGTGGAAAAATCCATTTTGGGAAATGCTTCCGCAGCCCAAAATCATTAATTTCGAGAAAAAATGCAGTAAATGGAGGTAAGTCCTGGCCAGAAGTGAAATGTAGCATATGATCTGCTCTCATCCAGCACGAAGGGAGGCAGCTGGAGCCTTGTCGGGGTGAGCTGCTTTCCAGCATCTGTGTTTTGCGCGTCTGGGAGGAACTGAACACCTGTAATTCCTGCTGCTGTCAACGGGCCAGTGCCTGACACGGCAAAATGCTTGCGCAAAATGTTTGCACGTCCCACTGGAGCTCACATGCATGTTGAATTTCATGATTCAGGCACTTGTAAAGAGGTCACTTAAAGGCTATCAGCCCCAAACTAAGCATTTGCCATCAATCTGGCCTTGGCTACTGATGTCTAGAATGGTAAATATTTTACTAGGCTTATTTATTCTCCTTCCTTCATGCAATCTTTCATGTATTCACAATATAGATATAAAGGCCATTTTCAATGACATTGTATTTCACCAGCAGAAAGAAGGCAAGAAAAAATTTTTTTTTCTCTTTGGATTTATGTCCTAGCCTTACAGTTGGTGAAGCAAAGAGTAGTCCGGGGAGTTCTGTAATTTATCAAAAAAATGTACTCTGTGGCTGAATTATCTCTGCAAAGCAACCAGTTATTTCGAAAGTAGACTTTTCCCTCCATAAGAACAAGCTCAGCAGCCAAATGACTCAAAGGCATACCAGACAAAATGACTGATAACCACCCACTCCCTTCTCCCATTTACTGGAACCCCAACTGCCTCACGCTCCCTCTTGTTTACCATAAAAAGCCACATCTTGTCTTTCTCCATCCAAAATTGCTCTTCCCTAAACCTTGACTTTTTTATTGTGGCTCTCCTAACGTACTTGGACTCAGAGCTCAGGTGTCTGAAGCAGGGCCTCCAAAGGGATCTTTTCTAGGGGGCTTCTTGGGTCCCCCCCATTTTGAGGTATTTTCCTTTCCTGGTTGAGGCTGTAATTAGTTACAGCATTGATTTTTGCTTTTATTCAGCACAATAAAAACTTTACTAAAAGCACAGTGCAAGTGAAGTTCATTCTAATCTGGCCATAAAATTTTATGAGGGCTGTAAATCAAAGGGAGGAGTGGCAGCTAATGCTCTGGAACAGCTGAGCCCTGCTCAGGCTTTCTCAATAGAGTTAAATCCCTCCAGGAGCAATTAGCCTAACAAGCTGTTTGGTCCACTTATAAATAACATCACCAAAGGAGATGTCTGGAGGTGTCTGCTCTGTGCACACGAGACTTTCTAAAAATGCTGAGTGGTGAATGATTACTTTTTTCTTAATCCACAGCAGGGAGGTGGAGATGCATATCTGACATGTCCCAGCAGCCTCACTCACATATTTATCATCTTACCTAGGAAAGATTGAGAGGGGAAAGTAGGAGTGCCATGCTCTTCTGGTGTGTCCTCCTGCATTGCTTGGTAGCTGTGCATGGGACAGCATGCCTTAAGAGCTCATCTGCAGTGCTTTGGTCGCAGTAACTTAGAAAGGGCCCTGTGCACAATAAACCTGGGAATTGTTAATAGCCGAAGTCCTTGTCACACCCCCTGTGACATCTGAGTCTGGCGAGGAATTTCTGGTTGCTATAGGTGTTAGAAAAGTGATTTGCAGAAGGAGGTCTGTCAGATGCTGTTTGAGCAAGAAGATGTTGACAGGAGTGAGGGTAAGGGTGCTGCCCGTGGCTGTGCCAGCCCTGGAGAATCAGGCATGGGGGAGTGAAATTTTACCTCTACAGAGTGTCTCTTCTAACAGTATTTGTCAGAGGGACTAAACAAGATAGAGATTTCTTTTGCAGATGACCAAGTGACTTTGGTTTCTGCATTCAGGGGAGTCTCTAGCACATCTGGGCCCCATGACCTCAACTAACACTATGGCCTCATTTTGTCCTTCTGCTTGAGAGATGACCTTAATTTTCCCACCCATCCTGTTGGCTTGAAGCATCTTTTTGGTTTGGGGTTTTTTTTTTAATTGTCATCATTGTGTCTTTTCTTTTTCTAAAGTATGGTGTAAATTTCTAGCCTTTGTGGTCCTATGATTATGCAGTAACCTTCCGCAGTACATAGAGACCTCACTCCATAAAACTGGCTTTATAAAATGCTAATTAGATGTTTCCAATTGCAAGGATAAATAACTTCCCATATCTGTTTAAAGTTTGACTGTTCAAAACTGGGCTGAAAGGGACTCATAGCCAATCTCTGCCAAAGCAGGAACCCCACCACTGGTGAAGAAAACACCCACACAAGGAGAAAACAGGACTGAATAATTACAGTAGTCTTAAGGTGGTTCCTTCAACCATCAACAATTGAGACTTTCATAAACAAATAAGACATAAACACATAAACAGATGCTGCCTTGGTTTTAACTCCTGTATGACTCTGCCATTTGAGTTTTTTCACTGAACCCAGCAAATTTCTATGTCAGGAGGTACGCGTGGTTTTGGATGAGAGGATGAAAAGGATGGGAAAAGGATGAAAGGCCTTTGGTCTCATCCTGTTTGCACCTTGAAGGGACAGATCTGCATCCTGCATATTGCATCCAGCGCAGAAAAAGTGCTGTTGTGGACAACTGAATATTCTGGTATCTGGTGAAAATGGTGATTATCCCTTTCAGAAGAAGTTCCACCATAAAATCTAAGTTGATTGAGGCCAGGTTTGGTCAGGTCCTATGGCAAGGGGCCAGGATACAATGCATCCAGACAGGACTATGGAACTCAACACCAACAGGATAACAACTGGCCTGCCCAAAAAGCCCAGCAAGCCGCTGTGCCAGGGCAGGGCCAAGAGCAGTGTCATGGCTGAAGGCATGGTACCAAGAACATCTCTGTGGTGACATGAGCCAACATTGTGTATGTATCTATAAACAGAGAAAAAGTGACCATGAGGACATCCAGGAGCTGACTTACACCTTTGTACAGGTCAAAAATGCTATTCATGTTTTTAGGCCAAGAAAGTAGTAACTATTCAGGCAAGGAGACAATGGTGTTTTTCACTCCTGGCATCCCTATTCCTTGGAAAAAGCAATTTTTTTTAAATTCTACTAAATTGCCCAAATTACGCATACTCGATACCTTATGATTAACGTTTTAAACCTTCCTTTTGGATGAAGCATGGGGAATTCCACTGTTTGTTGCTTTTGGTGTCAATCCTCAATGTCCTTTGAGTAAGGGCTAGATATTCAGTTCATACGGGATTAAAAAAACTAATTACAGGACCCCAAAGTTTGTGAACATTTAATAGTTTTGCAGACATGAGGAGTGGGAAAAGCTCTGAGATTACACAATGTGCTGTGCTGCTGGTTGCCTTTACTAAAGCATCCAGATCTCAGTGTTTCCTTTCCCAGTCTTGTTTCTGCTGTTATTCTAAGGTATGTAGGCTTCTACCACATGTTTGAAAGCTGATAAAACCATAATGTCAGGAAAGTTTTCCTTCCTCTATTAGATTAACAAAAGAAGTGACTTTTCCGATCCAACCTGTTTACCGTACTCTCCACACCAAAACAATAGTTGTGAATAAGTCTTGTAACTCATGGAGAGGTGAGAAAACAAGAGTTGCTCGGCATAAATGCCAATGTAAGATGTAGCTGTGCATCTCCATGCTGATGAGAAATGTTCTGTTCTCGTGATGATGCTCTACTCCTGGGAGCCGCAGTATTGCACCGCTGCTTTGCTGGGCTGGCAACCCTCAGCTGTGACAGGAGGGGTGACGTAGTGTTTAGTCCAAATATCTAAGTCCCATCAGACATGGCTGAGTTCTTCTGCAGCCGCTGTGGAGAAATTCATACTTGTACATGTCAGGCAGTTTGCTGATGACATGGGATTTGTAAGACAAAGCAGCCATACAAAACTTTTTTTCATAATAAAGACGGAGTATTTTAAATGACCTCTAATGAGATTTTTCCCAAAGCCATGAATATGCTCCTCTTGATCTGTCGTGCACTTGGAAGAGCCGTGTGTTGTATGATGCTTTCAGAACAAACAGCAACATAGAGTAAGTTTTGGGGATGGGGAAGAGCCTTGAGCCATCAAAGCCAATTACTCTAAACTCCCAAAATACATAAAGCATTTCATCAAGGGAGATCAAAGGGCCTTTCATGGGAAGGAAGAGCTATGGTCTGTCTTCTACCCACGGGAAAGCTCTGCAGAAGAAATTGTCTGGCCAATTCTATAGCAGCATTCTTTAAATGTTAACCCAAGAGTTTATTTTACATTTGTCATAGCTTTCCGTACACCCTTGCAGCCTCCTGTGAGCTCTGCCCAGACGTACAGCAGCCTTTACGCATTTTTGGGTAGGATGTGGAGCCAGCAAGGTGAAGAAAAGGGAAAGTCTACAAAAGAAAAAAAACGCAGTCAAACCCATGAGCAAAACAAGGTAGCACCTGCTGTAGATACCTGGTATGTGTTGCATCAAGTAAATGCTGTGCAGTCACCCCCAGTAAAATCATTAAATCTGTGACTGCAAAGAATGACAAAATATTTTTTCAGAAGTTATGTTGCATGTTATCAGTTGGAAATCGCTGCTTCGGACTGTGAAGAGCTCAATGGCTATGAAAAATCCTCAGGTTTAATAAATATTATGAATATACACAATGATAATACCAAGGTTTTTCCTTCAAATCACTGCTAGTCTTTGGGTTTCATAGTGATGACTAGATCAGCTGAAGTGGCACAGTTAGCATTATCTGGATATTTGGTGGAGCACCTTGTTCCTGGATAATTTGGTATTCTGGAAGTGGTGGAAAAACACTGAAATGAGTGATGATTAGCTCAGTTATTCCTCACCTTAATGAACTGTGGATAAAATGTTCCTTAAACATCATTTCCAAGTTTTTACATCTGTCTCAGAGAGAAAAGGACATGGCAAAGCATGCAAAAGAAGTCCAGCTCTACATGGAAACAAACAGGCATGGAGTGATGCTCAGAAGATGACTCAGGATCTTTGTTCACACTTAGGATCTCCAAAACACAGTAGTTGTCCATGGACAAGCCAGTCCTGATATAACCAGAATGCCGAACGCTTCTGCTGTGTGAAGTAGTTACGGAGTTTGGTTTCAGTTCTTGGGTCCTGACTTTGGCCAACAGTAAGCCCTTCAAAGGCTCATGTGGTGTTTGGGAAGTGCTGGAGCACAGAGAAGCTCTTCTGATGTTTGAGGCTTCTCTGTAACTGGTATAAACTGGATGATGAAGACCCATTTCTCACATCTCTTTCTCCCTCAGGCTTTGTCAGCTTCATTGAGGAGTTGTGATGCTGCACCCTCTTTTACATGGACTTGACTGACTCTGTCTCAAGGAAAAAATATCGAATCATTACATGGAGATGCTGTTCTGCATGTATTTTATTTAAATCCTTCCTCACCCACACCAGACATCTGATTTAAATGCTATTTGTTAGTGTTATTTTGCAATATTTTGTAGAAAATTACATAGTTCATGGCACTTTGTTAGTTCACACTGACTGAGGAGCAAGGACCCTGGGCAATTTTATGCAAGTGCATGGGTAAATGGGTGCTGGGAGCAAAATGCACAGGGGTGTGTTCATTGCCTTCCACGTTAGCTGGAGTTGCGTTGACACAGCACCGTCAGTCCTGGTGGAAAGCTCCGGTGCGTCTATCGGCGATGCAGTCCCAGAGGAAAGCATCACCCTGGCCACCTCTGCTCACTTCATGTTGCTGCGTTCTCCTTTCATGAGCTCAGGGTGGTTTTGCTGTCTCTCAACCTTTAGTCTGCTGGGACACGCACTTCCAATTTGTCTTCTCTAACGACTCTGGAGGGTGTTTCCGGGAGGGCCTTGTCTCTTGAATTTGTTTCCCCTGTCTGATTCACAGAGCCTGAGCTTGTTTGATCTCCCAGGGCTGGCGTTTCCAGCAGCTCCCTGGGGCTCCATGAAAGGAGAGTTAGGAAGAAGAGTTCACATATGCTACACAGAAATCTCCATATTTTAAAGGGTATCCTGTATCCCCGCTGGAACATTTTTAATGGTCCACAAATCAGGGCGGGGAGGGGGGAAAGCTGAAAACCACACTTAAGGCATTCATTGTTCAAAGCCCAGAACTTCTGGGGGCCGGCATCTTCACAGAGGCTCCACGGGGCCGTGATCTGAGGAAGCCTGTGCTGAGATCTGACTCGGAGAGCCCGCTCGCCTGAGGCTGGGTGGGGGTGCCGCTCCCAGGCAGGCAGTGTTTATCTTTCAGGGATATGTTTCCATTTTTGGTAAAGGAAGCACATGAAAAGGTTTCCAAGGAAGAATATGCAAAGGTATTAGCTATGGAGATTTATGCGCTGCTTACGACAGCCAAAGGGGATTTGGCGAAATGTGTGCTAGAAGAAATAAAGACTTATTTTGTTCCTCTTTGAAACTCCTAGAGCAGAATTCTGCTCTCCTTGTGACACGCTCTGATGAGACTTAACAGTATCAAAGCTGGCCAAGCCAAAAATGGTTGCTGGGATTGTCAAAAGTTCTGGTTAAAACCAGCATTAATTCAGCGTATTGCAGCTTCTGTCTTCCCTTCATGTTCTCCACTTGCACCCTGTGCGAATCCCAGTCACAGTGACTAACACAGGAGAATGAAGAGCCCCAAAAATAAAGTCTGCTGCTGTCTCTAGGTGAGCTGTTTAATATGTGTCTTCTGCTTTAGTCTTTGGTCAGGGGGCAGTAAGAGGAATCACCAGGTGCTGGGAATGCTCCAGCTCTTCATCAAGGAGATACACTTTGTGGGAATGATATGTAGAGACTGGATTTAATCTCACATGTACTCAGAAGAGCAGTTACTGAGACTGAAGAAACAATATCCCACAAGAAGTAAATGATGAGACTGGCCAGAAATTTGCAACTTATTGTTTAGACAAACAGAAAGAGACAGAATTTTTTCTTGTGAAATTGTGAGAAAAGATTCTGCAAATGTGTCCACTGCCATCTAGAAATACTTTTAGAATATGTTTGTTCTACAAAGTCTTCTTGGAATGTGCTGTAAACATTGGGCAATTCTTCTGCATCAATAACTGACTAAAGCAGAAAGAGTACAGGAATGTTGTCAGAGCATGCAAGGATGCAATGAGGAAGGCCAAGGCCCACCTGGAACTGAATCTGGCAAGGGAAGTCAAAAACAACAAGAAGGGCTTCTTCAACTACATCAGTAGCAAACGAAAGACTAGGGACAATGTGGGGCTGCTGCTGAATGAGGCGGGTGTCCTGGTGATGGAGAATGCAGAGAAGGCAGAGTTACTGAATGCCTTCTTTGCTTTAGTCTTCGGTGCCAAGGCAGGCCCTCAGGAACCCCAGGCCCTGGAGGTGAGAGAGGAAGCCTACAGAGAGGATGACTTTCCCTTGGTTGAGGAGGACTGCGTGAGAGATCACTTAAGCAATCTGGACGCCCACAAATCCATGGGCCCTGATGAAATGCACCCACAAGTGCTGAGGGAGCTGGTGGACATCGTTGCTGAGCCACTCTCCATCATCTTTGAAAGGTCCTGGAGGACAGGAGAGGTGCCCGAGGACTGGAGAAAAGCCAGTGTCACTCCAATCTTCAAAACAGGCAAGAAGGATGACCCAGGGAACTACAGGCCGGTCAGCCTCACCTCCATGCCTGGAAAGGTGATGGAACAGCTCATTCTGGCTGTCATCATCAAGCAACTGGAGGAAAAGCAGGTTATCAGGAGTAGTCAGCATGGATTCACCAAGGGGAAATCATGTTTCACCAATCTGATAGCTTTCTATGATGGCATGACTGGCTGGGTAGATGAGGGGAGAGCAGTGGATGTTGTCTACCTCGACTTCAGCAAGGCTTTTGACACTGTCTCCCATAACATCCTCCTAGCGAAGCTCAGGAAGTGTGGGCTGGATGAGTGGTCAGTGAAGTGGATTGAGAACTGGCTGAATCGCAGAACTCAGAGGGTTGTCATCAGCGGCGCTGAGTCTAGTTGGAGGCCAGTAACTAGTGGTGTCCCCCAGGGGTCAGTACTGGGCCCAGCCTTGTTCAACTTCTTCATCAACGACGTGGATGAAGAGTTAGAATGTACCCTCAGCAAGTTTGCTGATGACACCAAACTGGGAGGTGTGGTAGATACACCAGAAGGCTGTGCTGCCATTCAGCGTGACCTGGACAGGCTGG
>Ga0065711_1009694_pt1 | contig 21340 bp, 13 predicted proteins | sample Hoacrofraction12_FD_59098 | JGI IMG/M metagenome (GOLD analysis project Ga0065711, IMG submission 59098) | Hoatzin crop microbial communities from Cojedes, Venezuela - Epithelial fraction 12 v2 (version 2) | ecosystem: Host-associated > Birds > Digestive system > Esophagus > Crop | place... | reverse complement strand
GATTTTTTTTTTTTTTTTTTCTGGGGATTTTTACACTCCACCCCGTGATGCGTTTTGGGATGCATTCAGCTTTCCCTTCTGAATAGGGCTCCAGATGATGGAAATAAATTATCATAAATTAGAATAGATTGCACTCTTCAGCATCTCTACATCTGTCATTATGTTTCTTTAACAGTTCAGTTTAACATTTATACACACTCTGACAGCAGCTACTGGTGTGTATGCTATAAATATTGGCTTGGAGAAGACATTAATGGAGTTTAGGTAAACGTTTGATGCCGCTGAGATTCTGTTCCATATGGTGGTATGCAGCAAAATCGGATTCTGTGTGTCACGTATAGTGCTCTTGTGTTCCCTATAGACTGGCCTGGCATTTCATCAGCTTACCGCGTTACCAGGACAGCACAGGTGCCTTCAAAGAGGAAAGTGAGCTGCTTGCAGTCTGTTCTGGTCTTCAGCACCTGTATTGTTTGCAATGTTTAACGCCAACGCATAGCGTGCATGGGTGGGAAGGGCCCAGGGGAAAGAGACATCTCGCAGAAGCAGCGGTCAGGAATTAGGTAACGAGCTGTAGGAGCGCTCTGCTTTGAACATCTGTGAAGAAAACACACTGGATTTTCTGACCAAGATGACATTTTGTTAGACAGCAACTGAGTAAGAGGTCAAAAGCTTTCCGTGTTAGTCACAGTTGCTAAACCTGAAATTTGTGACTCTCAACCCCTGACGAAACTGTCACCAAAAGCACACGTGGAGAGCGTTGCTTCGGGGTTTGAGGAGTCTGGCTCAGATCCCACTTACTCGCAGGACAGATAGCCGAGAACATCGTGGCAAGAGGCAGAAAAATACCTTCTGCTCCCTCTGTGTTCCTTGCCATCATTCAATAGAATTTGGATGTCTCCCACAAGTCTTTTTGTTTTGTTGGTTTGGGTTTTTTTTGGTTTTGCTGGTTGCAGCACCTTGATTGGAGTAGCCGGATGATATGGATGCCGCCTCTGCAGTGTTTCTCTGATTTACCCCAGCTTCAGGCTAGCGTGAGGGTAAGAAGTGTGTTGTTTGGCTCAGCGCTGCGGAGGGGCAGTTGGGGTAGAGCAGCTGGGCAGCCCAGCCTCTGTGCCTGATGTGGGGCCCTGGGAAACATCTGGCTCGTGCCAGCCCTGGGGCACATCTGCTGCGGAGAGGAGCGTGGCTGCTTCGTTTGCCCCTGTGCAATGCAATGTAAGTAATGAAGTAACCGTAATGTACTAACTGACTCAAAGCAGGGCAATCTGAAAAGAAAGTGTTCTTCACACTGTAAATTGCTGAAGGTCCTTATGATGCCAGTGAATTAAAAATCTGAGAACAAGAAGCCCTCCAGTGCTGTAAGGTCAAGACGCATCTTCTAAAAGCTGCTGGTGGGGAGGGGAAGAAAGAACTTATCTGAATGGAATTTTATTTAAACTCTGTCGTGTGCAGTTCTGGCTTACTGCAAAGAAAACGATGTATTCCCCGTCAGCTGGAGAGCTGGAGGATTTTTTGGACAAACTGAATGGGTTTCTGTGATAATGTCGCCCCTTTTGATCTGAATTGTTAGCCAAATTTTCAGACCTTTGCTGGTTATTTCTTCTAAAAGAAGCGGTTGCTTCAGATGTTTTGGTGATGCACTGGCAGTGCGGAGGAGCTTGCTGTGCTCCTGTGTCCAGTGTGGGACACGGCATCTGCAACCTCCTTCCCCTCTGGCTGGGCAGAAAGCCCTCTCTTACCTTTTATCAGGTTTCCAGGTTTTATCATTGGTCTGACTGCTTGCGTGGTTCTTCTGCCTCAACTTTCCTCTTCTTTCTGGCTCCCGTGGAAAAAAATGTTTTGCAAAACCATTAGCAAAATCCTTCCGCCCAGAGCAAAATCTTGCCCATGGTTTTCCTTTGAACAGCTAGTTGTGTCTCTCTGAGCTTGAGGCTGGCATTTATGTCTCTTGAATGATGCTATAAAGGAACTAAACTGTGTTTAAAGAAAGGCAGCGTTTCCATTCGCCTGATGATAAAGACGTTTTAGCCCAGCCAACAAGATTTCATGGTGAGCCTTGCTCCAGCAAGGAACCCTTCAGCCTTCTCCAAGCTGAAAGAGAAGCTAGACTCCAGGGAGCAGTTTCAAAGCATTGAAACTCTTTTATCCTAATTTTTTTGTATTTCTTTTCTGCATCTTTTGGCTCTTTGAGGCCTGGAGACTTCAGACCTGGACGCTCTGGGTGCAGCCCCAACCATGTAGCTATGACAGGCACGGGTTTCTCCAGGATGCTCTCATATGAGCATGCTGAATTTGAGAAGGGATGTGAAGTGGGAGGAGATTAATGTAAACAGTCTCCATTGGATCACTTGTCATGAGAATATCACCTTGAATTGTTTACTTAATTGCATTTTTTAAATTTAGCTCTGATCTAGACTGTAAAGATACTGTTGGGTGGAGGGCAGAGAAAGAAGCCCATATTCTGGGTAGATTTTTCTGTTAGTTTTCAAATATACATGAGGTTTTCATAGGAAATGGGTCTAAGCACTTCTTTTTAGTTAAACCTTCCAGGTTTTAGATTTCACATGTGACTGATGTTCATAAATCCCAAAGCTATATATTTTAGGCTTTCTGTCCCCATAGTAAACCTGGAGATGCCTCATTCCCAGTTCCTGCTGTCACCGGTACCTGTCTGAAAGGACCTTGAGGGTAGGATGGGAGAAAAGTCACACTTTTTGCACTCCAATCAGTGCTGGATCTTGGAGTTTAAAAATACCACAAGTGAAAAACATGGATGTGAGTCATACAGAAAACACCCTTCAATTCTAAGGGAATATAAATATCAGAGAAACACATTCTTCAGATGTTACCTCCTCCTGAGAGGTAGCCACATGTAAGATGTCTGTTTGAAGTGTTCAATCATAAACATCGGTCCCCTGCTGTCAGAGTGACCACTAGACATGGGAGACACCTATTAAATGTTAATAGCTAATACTGTGCCACAGCTACGTCAGTCACGAGGCTCTGAGTGAGCTTTGCATGAAGGGAAAAGGCAGAGAAGGCTGCGACCACACTTCTGGGTCAAGATACTCCAGCGATCACAGTCTGCAGTAAATTCCTCACTTCTGGAAAGTCTGGTGCTCGCTTTGGACCTAAATGCTCATCCGCATCTAACGCATCTGGTGTCATACTCCAGGACAACATATCTGCGTGCTTTTGGGGGATTGAGCTCTTGCTTTTCAGTCATCCCCTTTGCCCCGCAGCAGCTGGGAGACTATGAGTTTGTATCAGCTCGGCTTAGTGGTATTTTTGAAGCAAGCATGTGTTAAAATGTATGTGCATTTCCCTGTCTTTTTACAAGATTAATATTTTAAAGGCTATTTAATAGAAAATTGTTGAAAATTACTTAAACCTGAGACATGCTGGAGAGATCAGAGAACTCTTATCTTCTGTTGAATTAGTAATGTTGAATTAGACAGGAGAAAATCGTTTTCAGTTTAAGTGGCTTTTCTCAGAACCTTTTACATGTTTAAAATCTTCATTCATCCTTCTAATAATTGTTCCAGTTTTGGCTCTCCCTGAGCATCCATACAGACGTGCACAATGCATGCAGTTCTGGCCCTGACCCATTCAGCCAAGCTGTACATCCCTGAAGACCTTTAGGGAGCCCCAAACCCACTCAACTCAGGGGTACGTTTTCCTCCCATGGATGCAGTGCAAAGATTGGGTGCTTCATGGGTAATTTCTTACTTGTATTTGAAAAACCTGGTTGTGCTGCTGGCTGGGAGAATGGAGATCATGAATGCTCTTCAGTGTAGACACTTCAGCATTATCTGCCAAGAATCTGAAACATAAAAATTTGAACTAGAAATAACATTTGCCTAATATTTTTCAAGAATGCTACTGTGAGCCTCTGCAAGGGGAATTACAAATATTGCTTTGTTTTTCTTCATAACTCTTGGAGGGGGTTGGCCTCTCTCCAGTCCCCCTCGCTAACAAGCTCCTGTGAGAGCTTAGCAGAGCAATGTGTGTCCTGGTTGCACCAGATGGATCTCATTTATGTTGCTGTTCATAGTCACGATAGGCAGCAAATGGAGTGGAGCCTGAGGCAGCACTTTGCTGCCTGAAGTTTGTGCCTGATGAATTACGGAGATAAATAAGGCGAGAGTCTGCCTTTGCTTTTCCCTTTGAGTGTGCACAAAAGTGTTAGGTGGCCCATGTTTGAAGAGACAATGTGAAATGAGCTTTCAAATATTTCCTTGAAGTTGTCTTAATTATTTCTTTATAATAGTAAGGAACAAAGCAGAAGAATCAATATGTCTAATTATTACATCTAAATGCAAGAGAAATTAGCCAGTGAACTCTCCCTTCTCTGGGGAGGATTAATCTTCCTATGCTCTATTTCAAATGTCTTCCAGAAAAATGAAAGGCTTATCACCTAGGAAACACGTGGTCCTAATCGCCCAGGTCTGGCACTTGGATTTACAGGCTGTGAGGAGACTCTTGGTTGGTCTTCTGAAGCACAGAAGTAGATTGTTTTGCTTGTGTTTTAATTGTTGGATTTTTGTAGCTGGGCGATTTGAATGACAGACACTAGTGGGGCATGTACCACGTGTCATCCAGATAGCCATCCAGATAGCCTTGGCCGGCTCTGGACGAGCTGGTGGACCTGCTCAACACCAGGCAGTGCCGTGTGGAAGGGATGGGCTGAATCCTGATGTGATGCTGTCAGTGGGGCAGTGCGAATTAGCTCCGCAATGAAGTGCTGTGTATTGGAGTCTGTAATGCTTACAGAGCTCTCTCGTTTACCTTCGCACTGTACAATGCGTGCTTTTTTGATAGCTGTGTGAGAATCCAAGAAGATACTGTTTTGCTGTGGCCTGGTGGTAAATAGCCATAAGACATTTACATGTGATCCTGGTAGGACTTAATTTTCACCCTTAGATTAGTCACTGAATTCAAATGACAAAAATAATTCCTGCATACTAGGTTTAGTATGGCAATAAATTCTGGTTTTAGCTCCTTGCTGTTGACTTGCACCAAGCCAATGATACCTCACAGTACTTTCTGCTAGGCTAATTATAACAACTTCAAGCTGTGACACAGATGTAAGTTGATTTCAGATGAAGTGTTAAATGAATAAATTAATCTTCAGATAAAAAATATTTAACCCCCACCCCCCATAAGGTCTGAGTTTCTTTAGATTTTGTTATTTGTTGTCATGTGTTATCCTGGTGGAAATCCAAGTCTGGAATTACTAAGATGGACTTCCCCAGAATATTACCACATTTTTTCATGGGTAGATCATGCTCAGGAAGAGAAGGGTTAGTTTTATTACTTGCCTGCAAACCCACCTCCTTGTAAAGACGACTAAGCAGCTAAAATATGACGCCTAAGTAAAATGAAAAAAGGGCCGTTTCTTTTCACAACACTGGGGAAATCAGCCTTACGGTTCACAAACTGAGATGACAGCTCGCTGTAGGGAAAACTTCAGTCCATCATTATTTTGCATTTTTGGGTTGCATTACTCGTGGCAGTTTATTAATTAGTTTCTATTTTGTACTCTTTCTTAAAAGAAAAAGACTTCAACTCATTATGTATCACTCTTGTACCTTTCTTCCTTCCCAAATTACTCTTTGCATCGTGGTCAGTTCCCATCTTTCCTGGATGTCGAGTTGATTAACTGGGTGATGCTGACTGGAGGGCATGGGATGGGCCACTGATGCACCACCTGATTATGTGGTCATGGAAACCCCTGGAGGTAAGACCTCTGTTATCAAAATAAATTGGGATTTTCTGCCAACTAACGGTTGCCAAAGCTTGCACTAATGCTAGATTCTGCTGGGTGATGCACTATGGAAGCCAATTAGCCTTTGCTGATAAGGTAGGCTTTGATTCAGCTTTTTCAGGCTTTCTCATTGCAAGAAACGTGTATTACTCATTGAACATGCAAATGCATTTGCAGTGTGTAATTACAGAATTTTCTAAAGGAGCGACCTGTTTTAAACAGGGCTTTTGTTTCACTCGTATTCCTTCGTTGTGCTCACCAACTCAGTCACACAGTCTCATTCCGCAAACATAATTGACTGGTTTTAGGAGTTAAAATATCCTGTTGTTGAATGCTTTATGCTTCAGATACTGAATATAATGAAGACCACTGCGGTGGGTACGGAAGCTCTCTGCAACCACTCTGAAAGCCTTGCCCTTTGCAGCAAGCCTTTGGGAAGCAGCGGGCTGGCAATGCTGTGATCCACAGCTTGAGCTGATTTAGAACTGGTCTCGTCCCGATAATGCTGAGAACGACCTCTTCTTCTGTAGCCATAGGCAGGGATAACTTGTCCTGCTGAATGTGCAGCTCATTGCACGTGATGGGAATTCGTTTATTGATCCAATTAGCTCATGACCTTTTTACAGGGTGATTGTGGATGAAACAACGTAACTAAAATTGATTATGGCTGTGTATCACGTCTTCAATCTTTGACACTTGGGATTTGGATATTGCAGTGTGCCTTCTCTAGCTGATAATGGGTTGTGAATAGCATCAAGGAGTTAACGTATTTTCACACTCCTTAGAAATACATTTTCTGTGTTACATTCTCATGTATCATGTTGCTAACTGAGTGACAGTATCATGTTTGTTACCCAGTCATACATATTTTTCATAGCTTTAGTCACTTCATCTTAGAGATTGCACGAGTTCGTATGTTTGTGTCTATATGCGTATGATGTTTTTTTTGGAAAAAAGCCTAGGAAATGGAAATTTTGTTTCCAGGTCGAATTCATAGTTATAGTCCTAGAGTGTATCAGAGGCATTCCTATAGCTAGATGCATATACTTCCTATTTGTGGTGCCTTTAGTTTACTGCATGCCTAATAACATGGAAATCAGTTTTCCTATTCAGAGTTGTATACTGTGATACACTGATGCAATTGAAGTTTGGCATAATTAGCATTTTCTGATTGAAACGTCTCGCAAAATTCTCAAATCGGAGCAGTAGGAAGGGACACGGAGGTGGGCAGTGCAGTGCCCCATCTGCGCTTTCCTCATTGCACAGCCCATGTCCTGTGGCATGGCTGCAGCCCCGGGGGTGAGTGGTGGCAGGAGCAGAGCCGCTCTATCCGCTGGGCCCATGAGCACCATCTCCTGCGCTTTTTCCCCCAGACTCATGCAGTCATTATAAGCCCCAATCCTGCAGGAATAATCTTGTGTGTGGTGCAGGTTTTGTCCCTTTTGCGGATTGTTACTGATGACTGCAGCTTCTCTTACCTTAGCACGGGGGCTGCTGGGTTCCAGAAGTGCTTGGTACGAAGGCGTACGTAGAGCGTGGGCATCCTCCACTTGTGGGGCTTTGCTCTCCCAGCCCGCGCTCTCTTACTAAGCCGGCTCCCTCTGCTAATCACGCAGATACTCCCAGGGTTTCAGCTGGTGATCACAAAGCAGGCTTCTCTTCTTGCTCTAAAGTCATGTGTCTGTCCTCTTCCAAATTAACAGTTTTCAAGTGTCCCACTGGACATTTGGCCTAAAATAGTCTGCACATTTCCACTGCTTTATTGTAATCTCCGACTTCCATACATGCACGCAAGCTCCGGTGAGGCCATGGTCTAAACGCCTGCATCACTGCAGCCTTTATTGAAATGAAATTCCATCTATGGTAGTAATTTTGCAGGAGAAGATCCCAGGACTCAGGACTAATGTTTGAGTGTGAATATCTGAATTCTAATTTTAATTTTGCAGCATTTGAGCTTAAACAGAATTTTTATAAAGTCTTAAGAATTGTAATGCTTTCCCATTTTATCAATAGTAACTGCAAACTTGAGAATATGCTGCAAAAGGCATGGAGGCAAAGCATTCAGTTAGAGAGAGAACACAAGTGCCTTTTTCCTCTGAGAAAAATTAGCAAAAAATCAACTTCCAGCAAACTGTGGCTTCTGATCCACAAGCTGATAAAATCTGCATATTAGTCACAAGTTATTTTTCCCAGATTTCTAGTTCATTCCGTTTTCTTAATTAAAGATGCTGAAATTCTCTTCCAGTCTTTTCAGTCTCTGTTTCATAACTGGTATACTTGGTGCGGGGGGAAAAATACCCCAGATCATCACCGCCAGCATTATTACAGCTCACATCTGGCAGGTTGTGATTTGTTTTTGTCTCAGCCAACAAAGATGCCAAGCTGTTTTTTATTCAGGAGTAAATCTGAAGAAGAATGTGTTCTTTTATTGGGACCATGTTCTGTAAAAATGAGATTTTTGCCAATGAGAAGGTGTTGTTTTATGATGAAAAACCACAAGGTTGAATTGTTAAATCCAAACCCTTCAGTGCATGGGGTTTGTGCTCAGCATCCCAGCACATCCAGTATTTGCACACTAGATTATTTTAAATCTGAGGTAAAGCTGCACATTTTTTGCCAGAGCAGAAGCACGTAGGCATTCTGAGTCTTTACAGTAGTGGAAGTGTGTCTGTCCAGGCCTTACTGCACGATCAATTAATTGCTGTGAGGATTAATAGTACTTCACTGATTTCACTTGCCTGTCAAGGGCTTTAAGTGCCATAAGCTTTTCCTAATTGTAGGAGCCTTCTCTGGCTTGGGGAAGGGGTAACGTCACTTGCCTCATCTTGTAACAGGGCAATCAAAGGCTCAGGGAAATGGTTCCTTATCAGAAAAGACGTGTCTCTTGGTTTAACAGTGTCAGAATCAGCTTTTCTGCCAGAAATAGCAACCACTGGCTTACAGCATGGGCATTGCTGCTTAGGATAAGATGTAAGAGTATTTTGGGTGGAAAGCTTAGCTTGTTACAACTTTGTAGAGTTACAGTGACATTCTTGCTTTTCAGTCACAGAAGGTGTTTTCTGCACTTGTTTGGCATGTGGTAGTTTGTGTAAAAGTTGTTCAGATGGTGCTGCTCAGCCTGAGTTTCTGCCACATCATCACCTCTGGAAGAGCATCGGTGTTCTCGGTGTTGTGCGTAGAGCGGGAAGCGCAGCAGGCACAATCGGAGCAAGTGCCATAAAATCTGTTGGCTCTCGTGGTTTCCTATATACGCCCCTAGTTTGGTGCTGCTTCTTGTCAGTGTAGGTAATTTTTTTATTGGCTTTCAGTGTATTTTCTATCCTAAATTTAAATTTTATTCACTTCTGTAACACAGAGGGGTGCACAACGGGGAGGGTGCCTCGGAGGTTATCAGAGAATATACACAGAATCTGCAGACTGGGACTGTTGACCTGAAAGAAGCCGACAACCTGCAGCGCGTAGTTCCAGTTTAGTTTAGTTAGTTTGCGGCGGAAAACCATTCTACTGTATTATGCATTCTTTTTCCCACCAAGGGAACGTCCATACTGGTGCTTTTCACTGTCTGGTTTTCTTCCTTGCCCTCCTCTCTTGCCCCTTTTTCACTGCTGTCAGCCTGATCATTGTCTAGAAACGTACACGCGTTGGTCCGTCACTCATGAGGAGGATTGTTTTGGTTGCAACAAGGACTTCCCAGAAGAGCTAACAGGGTTTGTATTTTATTCTTCAATCTCTAACAGAGAAACTTAAAGACTTTCTAATCCACACTGACCGATGTGTGAGTTGAAGTGAATCTGCACATCTAGATAGAGCAGCGAAGATTTTTTTATCCCTTGTGAAATACTAAAATGCTATTAAAACAGAATGTTCCTGGTAATTTTATGTGTGTGTATACATAAAGATAAATGAACCTTATTGATTTGATGGCAGTCGTTATCCTAGAGCTATTTTTTCACAGGGTCCTTCTAACCACATTTCTAGACCTTTTTAATTTTCTCTTTAAGATTTGTTCTGACATGCTTTGTGTTTTGGAGTAATTTTCCCTCCACAAGATGAAACACCATCCTGTCATCTAATGTATTTCTTTAGTTTTGTTACTCGTGGCAAACTCTTAGAAGTTAAATGCTGAATTCATGGTGGGCTAGGAGGAATACATGATGCCGTTAACCTCTGTGCATTGTTCTGTACTGAAAATGTCCTCTGTTTATTTTCTGTTAAGGCAAACAGATTGATTTGCCCGTGCAAGATTTTACCTCCCCAGTGTCATTAATAAAGACAATGTTTTCTAATAGCTATAGCATCGTGTCTTTTATTATTATTATTTTCTGTGGGAGCTTCTTGTTGGTTTGGTCTGTTGTTAGGTTGAGCAAGTAACAATGTTCTGTGGTGTTACAACACTGTAACAACGGTGATGGGGTATAGATTGTGGCTGTTGTTGTTGCACAGCCTGTGGAGATGATGGATGGTTTCCTTATTCCAACATACCGCCCGTCTGAAGAGGCCGTTAGAAGTCCTGCGTCTCTCGGCTGAAGGAGAATTTCAGGAAAAAACGAATGCAAAGAAGTGTTCCATAGAAGCAGCCTGTGCTGGAGGAGTTGGCCTAAACAAACAGGCTGAGCTAAGACTTCAGTNTCTGCGCCTGCAAAATCCGNGTGGAAATCGTGCTGGGTTGGGTACCGATTCTCTCCNANTCATTTCTACTAGGTGGCATCACCGTGATTGCGATGACCATCTTCTTGACTTTGCAACTAATGGGTCACTGGCAATNGATAAANGCTGATTTTTTTTTTCATGTTANTGTGGTAAGACATTTACAGTCACTGCATGCGAGGGGGAGAAGGAGGGACTGCGTGCGTGTCCCAGTGTGGAGCTGGGCTGGTGTCTGTCAGCCGAGCAGGATATGTGCTGCTTTCCGGAGCAGTTGCAGCTGGGATACTGCTGTGCTGATGCCGTAATATTTGGATCTCTAGAAAAGATGGTTGGTTGCTATAAAAGTTGGACCTCTTACAAAAATAAACCAAAAGTTTTTTGGACAATGGGAGAAGCTTAAGACATGGTTCACAGGGGAGCAGCTCCTCTGGATCTAAGCAAAGCAGGTGAGACAGCCTGATTTGGTGGTGATTTTGGACAAGAAGCCTTTGGCAAATGCCCTTGCCCTGCATCTCCTGGAGGCAGAGAGGCTTCTGGTTGGGTGCTGGGATAAAGAGAAGCCTGCGGGAAACCCTCCCTGCAAGCTAGAGGAATTACTGTGCCCATTTTAAAAATTAATTCCTGTATTCATGATTTGATTTTATCTTACGTCTGACATGCTTGAAACGTCCCTACCTGAAATGTGTGATGGAGAGCCATTCTGCAGGGCTCGGTAGGTAAGAAAACAGTGTATTTCCATGGACGCACTGATTTTTACTTTCTAAAGGCAGAGACTGCGATTGCAGTCCATGTCCCCTAGGAACTTGTTTAGAGCAGATATACCCTCTAAAGGTTTAACTATCAGAAGCTTTTTCCTTTTTTTATTTTTCACTTTCTTTTTTTTTTTTTTAGTGAAAACTTGTAAAACATGGGCAAAATGTAAAGCTGAAAGGAAGAGAAGCCAGGAATACTAAAGAGAGAGAGAGCTCTTGCTTGAAAGCATTGGCCAAGCAGCTGTTCGTGCCTCCTATTTAGCATGAATGGAAGACATAGCCCTGATTAAAAATGGTAGGTAGCAGCTGCACAGCCTGGGCGAAGGATTACCAGATGGTTAACTGTGATTGACTTGTCTCCATGGAGCTCAGTGGGGAGGGAGGAATGGAATATCTGAAATGTGATGAACATGCTAGGTACACAATTTTTTTTATAATGAATGTGCCAGATTTGTTTACATGCTTTTTGAATAAAATATGGCTGCTAGTTTGACTTAAGACAGACATCTTTAGTACATGCTATGTTGCAAAACCTTGCTCTTTTGATTGTAGGTGTGATGATTCCCCCTCATCTCCCCCTCCCGTCCCCCCGGTGCTGTGATACAGCATAAAATAATTGGTTGACAGAATGTTGATTCTGCAGCACAGGGAGGATTTGCACAGATGGGAGTCAAAATATGTCTCCTTGCCTTATGCTAATGCCACCACAAAGGTTAGGGAGAAGTTCAGAACTGCATGTGGAATCCTTGTGCTGCTTTAGCGGTTGTGAAGTGTTTAAAGTCGGTACCTGAAGGAAGATCTGGACCCAAATGCTCTGGTTGTCTGCTCCCTCGGTTTTACAGCAAAAGGGTACCAGCGCTTGCTACATTTTCATAGTACAATGATGCTTACGTGGTTGCTTTTTTTAACATGTGCCCGTCATGGCCAAAGTGGGATTTTTTTTTCTAGCATGGAAAGGGCTAGAAATCACATATATATCTAAAAATACCGTGGCAAGAGGATGACACATCAGCATGATTCCAAACAGCATCTTCTAACGGGGCTTGGCCGAATTTCTCGCGAGTGCCGAACAATTGGCACTTAAGCAATATGTTCTGCAGCGGCCGTAGGCACGTGCAAGGTGGTGTAGTCATCGTACAGCCTGCTCGCTGGGGTGGTGGGAGAAAGCTGTCATCGGTCAGGTCGATGGCCAGAACGCCTCACCCACGTCTTCTCCGGGGTGATCCCTGAGAAGTGACAGCTCCATGCCTTGGTTTCTCTTCCCCTCCCTGTGATCTCGACCCCTTTGCTACGGGCAGCAGCTCTCGCGGTGTGTTTTCGGAGGAGTCCCAGAGCCGTGAGATCCTGATGGCCATGGGGTTCATGGGGAAAATGGTGCCCACGCTTCCGGCCTTCAGCCCCACGTGACTGCCCTGATGTTTGTGGGAGATGGATGTTGCAGGTAACTAAGGAGCAGAAGCCAGTAATTTGGAAAGTTATACCTTGGCATGTCTTTAGGAAAAAATCTGGTAATAACAGCAACTGATTTAGAAATGCCAAGATAAATACTGTGTTTGAGGGGAAGTGTCGCCTCCAGCTGCGGGGAGTGGGAGACGTTGATTGTGTGTTCCTTCAGCCTCTATGTTGAACGTTTTTACTTTGTGTTTGTATTAATTTTTCAAAGCAAATTACAAATATGTCAAAAAGATGGAATTGTCAGTTATGCCAACTCATTCGCTTGGATTTGAGTATGAATGAAATTGTGATGCAGATTTGTCTTCATAAATGCCTTGTTACCTAGAAAACAACACTTTTGAGTCTGTGACACTTAGTGCTTTATTGTTAGTCTCACCTGAATGCTGTCACTGTATCTAAACACAAATAAAATGCTAGTTCAAGCTTCTGATATTGATAAGCAAATGGTTTATTTTGACTCTGGATCTTTTTGTTGTTGTTGTGTTAGCAATATCAGAGCCTCCCTCCTTCTCCTTTCCCAAATACAAAACCAAACCAAGACCCCATCTGATTTACTGAAAGTGGCAGAGTCTTAAAAGCAATGATTTAAAGGCTCATTATCCTCAAACGATACACGTAAGTGCCGAAGGGGGGAGGTTGGGCTGGGTGTGGCAGCCGCAACCTCTGCCTCTGTGTGGGATAAAACGTTTGGCTGTGGGTTTCGTGGTCCCCGTGTAATGAGCGTCCCGGCTGCAGTGGCGCGACCGCATTTCCTACCTGTTTCAAGTGCAGAAGGAGAAGCTCACGAGGAAAACAAATCCGTGCTGGCCAGGCTGAGTGTGAAGCCCAGGAGGTTTGTGGTGCCTTTTTGGTCTCCCCTTGGGCATTGAGGCATTTGGACGCTGGGGTGTGGTGGATGCCCACAGCCAGCTCGCTGGAGCGGATAGCGGGGTGCTTGTCGGGGGTCCCTGCCCGCTGCTGGAAGTCTGATTTCTGGGAGAAACTCATCCTCACCGTGGTCTGCTTCTCAATGTACTAGAAACTGAATTAATCTTAATGGTGTTACAGGGCAGGTAATAAATGGAAGTAATAAATCTGTTAGCAATCACACTGAAAAGGATGAAATATTCTGCATTTGTGGTGGTTAGGCACTACTTGTGGAAGATAAACATTTACGGTTGGGCGACACCTTGCAAAAACAGAGAAAGAGGTGGCCAGGGAAAGCTTTCCTGCCTGGTGCTTGATTTTTAAACCGTTTTCTGATTGCAAGGAAAGGTGCAAAAAAGTGCTGCTGTGATGAGAAATGGAGGCTGCTGTGCAAGAGGGAGACAAAAGAGGGATTGGCTTGGTTTTTCTGGTGTAATGGGCACACTTTAACTTTGCTCTTTAAACACGTGAAGGGGAGAACAGCTGTTTGAGCTAATGAAGCAGCCTTGTGTGGCCATCGGCACACGGTAGGTTAGAGGAACACTGCAGCCCTTGGGAGGACAAGAGTCCTCTGCCAGCATGGTGGGAAGAAAGGAAGCAAAGCTAGTTTTGCGAGAAAACTATGAAATCTATGAGAGTGACGACACGGTGCTTCCTCGGCAGCAGGAGACTTGGTGACCCTCGTGGTGGCTTCCAGCCCTGAGCACGGTGGTTGTGGTGCCCTCGGGACAGGATGGGGCAGAGGGTGGCTCTGCACACCGCAGCCGGGCTTTTCCTTCTACAGCCACCACCGTGCTCTCAAGGGCTTCTCACAGAGTGTGGGGCATGGGAAGGGAAAAATCTGCCCTCCATACACGTGAGGGTGATTTCTTCCTCAACGGCACTTGGCAAAGGCACGTGTGAAACAGCCTTCACGTCTCACTGAAAAAAAGGCAAGACTGCCAAAATTTTGTCTGTTTTGAGTCAGGAAGAAATGTTGAAATCTTGAAAGTCTGTTTGCCTTGAAAAAGGTACTAACACCACAAAACTCAGATCTGGTCAACTGAAGTATTTTGATTTTGATCCATTATACTTTCTTTTGTGTGTGTGTGTGTGTGAAGATTTTGTAACACAGTATTTTTTCAACTAAAACTGTTCATTTTGAAAACTTCAGAAAAAGGATTTTGACAATGTGAAAAAATTCTGTACAGAACATGTCATCCTCCCTGTCTACAATTATTTGTGACAAATCAAAGTTTTAAGGGAAAAACATGTGTGCACAGTAATAGTTCTCTGGGAAATTCCTTTCCAGCTGCATCGTTTTATGCATTATTTCAATTTTAATGGAAAATGAAATGTCTAGTATAGACCTGTAGTGTATTTTGAGAATCAATGGCAATTCCTCTTGAGCCTCAGTCAGCTGGTCTCTTGATGGGAAGGGAAGATGGGTCTTCTGCTGTCTCGAGAGCACTTGGGGAGCTCTCAGGAAATCATCTCCCACCGCTGTCCCTTGTTAGCAGAAGCCAGGAGGTTTCAGAAGGATATGGCTGATGGCACTGCTGTCCCAGTCCCAGTGGGACATGTGGCTTTACTTGCTGAACAGCAAAGAAGTGTTGAGGCATTTGGAAATGGAAAGACAAAACCGAGGAGCCAGCAGCTCTGCAGCCTTGGCTGTGTGTGCATGGCTGATGCAAATGGAAGGTAAGGAGGAGCGAAGGCTGGGGTGGCACTCTTGGGAAGAAACGTGATTCACAAGGTCATCTTGGGAGACGTGCCGGGGTCTGTGGGGGGAGTGGGTTCGCACAGTGCCTCCTCATGGGCAGGCACCTCTGTATCGGCTGTGGGGGCAGAGCCATGAGGAGCAGTGCACCCTACCAAAGGTGCGTTCCCAAATTGAGAGGAGTCTCCTGTCCCTCAGGGGAAGCTACCCATGTGCAGCACTGTTCGGTACGAGTTTTGTAGCTAATATTAGTGAAAACATGTCTGGCCAGCAGAAAGTGGCAAAAGTGAGGGGAGGTGGAGCTGCACCGTTGAACTGTCCGTCAGCATAGCTGCAGCTCAGGCTTTCCTGTTTGCTTTCAAAATGGTCAGCAAATACATGTTATTGACAAGTCACCAAAGCTACCCTTGAAGGTGAGTGCCCATGGCCGTGGTTTTTATGTGTCGTTCATTGCTCTGTGTTGTAAACACCAGTAGATGTGAAGAGAAGTGTTTATACCATATTGCTTCGGTGCAGTATTGTGTTCTGCTGGTGTCTTTGCCGTAAAATGTTTTCATCTTAGTGAGCTACACATCAATAAGTACTTAATAGCAAACAAAAAATATCTAACTGCTTTTTATGACTCCAGCATAAACAAAACAGATACAAGAGGTTTTTCTGTTTAGTGTTGTGTGCTGAGCTTCAGGCTTTGGAAAAAACCAGTGCCGTCCAAACCTATTTACATTTTGTATTTTGCTGTGTTACTCTCAGCACAAAGCCCATCGTCTCCATGTCATTCCATCACGGATAGCTCATTGCCTGACATTTTACCAGCAATAGTTCTAAGCAGACTTTTTGTCCCCAGTAGCATAAACACTGTGGACCAGGATTTATGCTTTGTAACTCAAGGCCTGGTACTCTGTACTGAGAATAGCAACTGACCATGAATAAAAGCTCGATGTCCACATGTCAGGTGACTACAGCATCCTGCCTTCTGCACTGCAGGGTTTGTCTCAGAAAGGGTATGATGAATTAGCTCTTTGGCACTTAACTTCTGCACGTGTAGTTTGCTTTATGGTGCTTGGGTGACTCACTAGTACTCATGCAATGTAAATCAGATCTCTCGCTTGCTGGCTGAATGCTACCTTGAATGTAGACAATAATTCCAGAAGTTGTCTCATTAGAAACTGCGTTGTTTATCAGCTTAAATTAACTGTTAAAATGAATTGTTTGCAGTGATATAGAAAAATGTGGGCAATTGATCCAGTTTAAGACAAGTATACATTGATTTTGTCTAAACTTATTCCATGTTTTGTGAGTATAAAGTGATATAGAATTGGCTTAAAAGAGATTACATCTATGTGTGATTTTTGCCTTAGCCAGATGAACTAAAGAAGTAAAATCTTGCCATTGCCCTGCTGCTATATAGAATACATCTATGTATAAATTGCAGAAAATATGTAGGGAGTATATATATATTTACACTCACACACGTGTGCATATATAGAGAAATTAAGTAGAGAGTGCGTATGTGGATGGATGTAGGGATCTGGATTTGAAGCATCACCTCCAAGTTTGAAATGTATACCAAACCTAAACGGGGCAGGATGTCACTGCCACAGTTTGTGTTTGGATGTGCCAAGAGCAGGCTACATTAACCGAGGCTGGATTAAATCTTGTCGGTGCTGTACAGGTCGTTAGCAATATGGGTTGGCCTTTGGCCCGCTTCCTTCTGCCAGTGTTCAGTTTCTTTAAGTTGGATGCTGCCATGTAGACATCCTTAAGAGTAATCTATGGATGGAAAATAATGACCCTTTCTGCGCTGGCTTGGAAAAAATGCTGTAGTGCAAGCCCTGCCTTTGGGATCATTCGTGATGAACATGTGCAGACACACCAGCATTGCTCTCGTGATGTGCGTGGTCCCTAGAGCCCCATATTTAAAGCCTGGATAGCATGGGGAAGCTGGGCAGGAGATTTTATATGCATCTGTGCCTTACATGCCTGCATTTTTGTCTACAAAAGCAGCATTCCCTCGGTCACTTGTGCCTGTGAGGTAAGGTGGTGCTGGGCTCTAATACTGGCCCTGGGGGCGTGCTAAGCCCCACGGGGCTCCGTGCCGTTTGCCTTGGGACCTTGCTGCCCAGACACGTTGTCTCTTCTTATGGTCCCCTCTGCGTTCGCACAGCACAAAAATCTCATCACAGGGGATTAGAGGGTTTAGTTCTGCATTGTGCAGTTGAACCAGTGAAACTGCACTTGGTTTATCCACGTGCCCAGATATCTTGATGAATTCATCCTGCCCTACAGCATGTGCACATTCTGCTGAGAATTAGATTTATGTTTTTAAATTTCTGAAAAAAAAATCTTAAAACAAACTGAGTTGAGCAATTGATCTGGATTAATGGGAACCAACTCTATTAGCCTAATACAACACTAATCTGATTCCAAACTGTTAACATATTAAAGCTGCTTAATTATAGGTTTGTTTGACACAATGTACTAATCCTGTATGATTTAGGGTGTATTGTCACAGCTCTTGACTTGCAGTGCCTCACCATTGATAAAACCACAATTGCCTTCAGTGTGGGTCAGGCATTCACTTTGCCCTTTGCTGTATTGAGATGTGGCTTGTTGTAAGCACTGCCAAACATCCTCCCCGCTTTTATGGGCTGGAGAAACCATCACCACCTCTGTTTAACGCATGGAAAAGCAAGGGGCAGGAAAGGCTGGTGTTTGCTTGTGCAGAGAAAGGGTGTCTGAGCTGGGAATTTAATCCAGGATTCCCGAGTCTCCATCACTGATTTAATGATGTGACAGTGTTCTTCCCCTACTGATGCTGCTAACAAAGCTGGGTTTCATCGTACAACAATAAAAACAAAAAATCAATAGGGGAGGAGGTCTGGAATTACTTCTAGGTTAATCTTTAGGTTAAGGGATAAGAGGATATAGGACTTTGATGTATTTGGGCAGTTGTCTGGTGTTGTGCAGTATTTTCTATGCAGTCTGCATGCAGGAATGCTCCCGAAAGTGAAAAGCCTCCTCACATCTGCTCACTGTGAAGAGTGGGATAACAAGACGCAAAATGAAAGCAGAGCACAAGCCCTCTTTCCTTGTTTGAGCCAGGCGCTGTCAAAGGAGAAGATACCTTCACTGAGAAAATTGCTCATCCATTTCTGAGTGCTGTTTATGCAAAGGACCTGATCCTGGGCTTGTGAGGAAGACGCTGCCCTGATCCACTGCGGGAACAAGGCCAAACCTGGGACATTTCTGCCTCACTGCGCATCTCCGTGGTGCGTTATGTTTTTCGTAGCAGAATATGTCGTGTGAAACATGCCATGGGCTCAAAGGCATGCTGTGCATTTCCTTGTGCAGAGTACAGCATCTTCCTGGCTCTGCAGAATACCAGAGAGAAGTGCAAGATTTGTGACTGCTGGTGACAAATGAACTGAACATCCCGAGGTCACTCACTTCTGAAGGTTTTACCGGAGCAATTCACCCAATATGCCTGTCCTAAAACCGCAGTTAGCACCTCTGCTTTTCAGACTGTCAAAATCTCTGCTTCCTCTAGAGTACAAGGTTTTTTTGACACCTTGTACAATACCCTTGAGATTTTACATTGCTATCAGGCAAGGTTGGACTGTAAATTTTACATAGCATCTTTGAAATCAATACAGATCAGAGGTTTTTTTACTTACAGCTTTGCATTGAATTGAAGATTTTCCGGCTTTTAAATACAATTGGAAATCTTGAAGGATTTCTTGCAGCTTTGGTATGGAGATCTTAGCTTAAGCTTGATCTAGAGGATTTAGGGCTTTGGTGGCCATCCAAAGTGAAAATATTCCTGGAATGGATAACATATAAAATGGTGCCTTGAAAATAAAGCAAAAAATTTCTGGTCTTGCGTCTGTCTCTCAAATTCAGCATCTGCATGGCCTAATGAAGCATCTGCAAAAAAAATCAGATTCCAGGGATTGTCTTATATGCAGATACGGACAACATCCTTCCTGAACCTAATGGATAGTATTTGCAGTGATGGTGCCTGCAGTGGCCATTATAGCAATGATCTCAAAAATTATGGTGAAATGAGGACCTGTCAGATGCATGCTAGAAGTTCTGAGGTGTTTGACAAGGCTCCGGCATTGGGATGGGTAATCGGAGAGGGAGGAAGAACAGAAAGTCCTAATTTTCATATGATTCTGACAGTTTCAAGGCTGCTGTTAAGTTTTGCCACTCTGCAAGGGTTTGCTTGCTTCAACCAACGGACCTGGGGCTTACCGACCAGTAAGGAAGATCTGTTCCCAGTTAAAGACATTGATATCCATGACAGCTCAAATCAGAATAAAAAGAGAGTTTTGAGTCCCTCTGGGGGTGTCTTTCACATGATGAAGCAGTGTCAAGATGCTGCAAGAATATTTCCTCATTGATCGTGTTCAAAGCGTGGCAATGTCTGTAGGCACCGAGCGTGGTGGCAGCGTTCCCAGGCTTAGTGCTGGGTGCTGCTTTTGTGTGTCCCTGCCTCCCTGCGTGGCATTGCACTGGGGGCCTGCGATACGTTCTCTCCTGTGATAACCTCTTTTTTTCCAGGTAGTTTTGTAACTGATGCAAAAGTATTAGTAACTCATATCCTCTCTAGTTCTTACCTTGTGCTGACTGGAGAAATGCCATGCATGTACACAAAGATATGAGACTGTTCCTCCATCTGAGCTATTTTTCTTTCTGTCACTCCTACTTTTGTGTTATTTCGGATTGACATAGGAAGTCTCTGTCTCAGCAGCATTTTTCTGCAGACACCAGGATAGGTAACTGTACTTTTTACAGTTATCACCTTTTTTCAAGGTACTCTTCAGCTCTCATGTCTTGTACCTTGCTTACACATCTAACTCCCCCTCAGCTGGAGTTGTGGGATTGACCCAAACCAGTTGCCCTCTGTAGATCTGCACCGTAACTGCTCCGGGTTGGTTTTTGGCAGTGAAGCAAAGGCTGCAACACTGGGTTTCCTCAAAGGCTGTGTCAGGCTTCAGCGCGCCTTGTTCAGAGGCAGCACACGACACCGCCGAGCCCCCCCATCCTTCATGGGAATTCAGCTGAACGGTGAGGTTAGGTGCTCTTTTTCTGTAAGCTGACAGGCTGTAGGAATGGCTGCAAACTTAAGGTAATTATCCAGAGGCGACTGTACTGAAAGCACCGGGTTCTGGAGGGGGAAGTGGCCGGCTTTTCGGATTCCGTTGGCGGTACCCGTGGAAATCATCCTTTTGAGTGATCAGTGGCTGCTGAAGCGTTGTTTTCGGCGTTCGCCGAGGGCTTGGTGACACCTGGTGGCAGGCTCGGCCGGCTGCGTGACACCCGTAACACCCCACGACACCCGTGACACCTGTAACACCCCTCGACATCCCGCTGCCCGCCCCGGCAGCAGCAACCGCCCTGTCAACCCGCTGCCGCAGGGTTTGCTGCTCTTTTCTGGCGAGGGCACAGCGCTCCGAGGAGAGCTGCTGTTTTCCAGGGGTTTGCAGCCTGGCGTAGGTGGTTGTGTGCCACGACGGGAGCGTCCCGACCCTGGCGTGGATCCCGGCTGCACAGGCAGGACGATGTCCCCCTGACTGTCCCTGACTTTTTCTGGGTGCCTGAATTCAGCTGATCCCCTCCTCTCAAATCATCCGGAGTGTGTTTTCTGTAAAGGATGAGAAATTTGGGGAAGAATAGAATGTAGCAGAGGTTGAGCTCGACTGACTTTTTATCTAGTATATTTTGGCGTAACTAAATGCCATTTCTACTTATCAGGATGCATAAGTTTTGTATTGCTTCTGAGTGTCTGGCTCATAGAATCATAGAATGCTGAGGGTTGGGAGGAGAGGCTGAGAGAGCTGGGCTTGTTCAGCCTGAAGAAGAGAAGACTGCAAGGGGACCTAATAAATGTTTATAAATATCTCAAGGGTGGGTGTCAGGAGGATGGGGCCAGACTCTTTTCAGTGGTGCCCAGCGACAGGACAAGGGGCAGTGGGCACAAACTGAAGCACAGGAAGTTCCAGCTGAACATGAGGAAGAACTTCTTCACTCTGAGGGTGATGGAGCCCTGGCCCAGGCTGCCCAGGGAGGTTGTGGAGTCTCCTTCTCTGGAGATATTCAAGACCCTTCTGG
>Ga0065711_1008386_pt1 | contig 21340 bp, 13 predicted proteins | sample Hoacrofraction12_FD_59098 | JGI IMG/M metagenome (GOLD analysis project Ga0065711, IMG submission 59098) | Hoatzin crop microbial communities from Cojedes, Venezuela - Epithelial fraction 12 v2 (version 2) | ecosystem: Host-associated > Birds > Digestive system > Esophagus > Crop | place... | reverse complement strand
TGGTATGGAATACCGGGCTCTGTTTGGCCAGGTGGGGTCAGCCCCCACCCCCCGGCTGTGCCCCTTCCTGGAGTCCGGTGAAAATTAACCCTGTCCTGGCCAAACCCAGGACACATACAGGGAGAGATATCTGAAAATCGAATAGTGTAAATGTCTCAAAGTCAAGATTTAATGGAGAAAGAAGGCTGCAGAGACCCTCACTCTGCTGCAGACAGCAACAGAGAACCATAGCTTGCCCCTTTCTTTCCATTTCAGTGCCACTCACTAAACAAAACCAAGGTGGAAAGGAGGAGGTATGCAGCTTTGCAAAGAGGTCCTTAGTTCCTGATGGGGCAGAGAGCTGTGCCGTGTTAATTTCTGGTGGAAACAAGATTCTGGCCCCCCTTTCCAGGGATCAGGTTTTACTCCAGTTTTCAGAGCTCAGTCACAAAACAGTCCTTTGAAATTCTAGGAAGATTTGCACCAGGCATTTCTCAAACATTTAAGAGCACTGGATTTGCACCCTATCTCTCTTATGTGAGGTAGAGTTAGGAAGTGGATAGTGGTTTATGTAAGTTCTTACTTTGCTTTCGTAAATTTCACAACTAGCTGTACTTGCTGGGAACTGGCCCCAACCCTGAACTTTTTCATGAAATGAAGGGAGGAGAAAACTGAGTATGCTCACATGGCATCCAGCAACAGCAAGAGCGAAGAGACATATATTTGGCAGGAGTCAACAAACTAGCTGGGAAAGTCAACAAAACAGCATGAATATGAGACTTGCCTTAAGCCAAATATTAAGCTTGTTTAAGATACCAACTCGAGCAAGTTGGGTGCACAGATCGATTTTGAATTTTTTTCTTCTGAATATAATTCACCATTTAAGGTTCAAGAGTCAATAAGACATCAGTTCTGAGCTCAGATTAAGTTAGTAAAAAAATCACTTTGTCTGAAATATTTTGAAAAGGAAAGAAGTGACAAGTATCCAAAATATACTGAAGTGAAACAGCTTGTTTAGCTTTGTTTGCCAAGCCAGAGGAAACTATGAAAGAGAAACAAATATTCTAAAGCCTAAATAATGATTATTACATTTTAAACTAAAATTATTCTAGAAAGCAGCCCAACATAAGACAAAAAAACCTTTACTTTGTCCTTTTGCATTAATTTTATATCTACAAGAAAACTATTTTCCATTAGCAAAATGCAAAGATGAAAGGATCTAATATCTCCAGTGTCAAAATAAGGTAGTAGTGTGCAACAATAATCTCTCACCATCAATAAGCTTCACAGAAAATAACAAATTTAAACAGTTAAACTATAAGCAACTTTCCCAATTCAAAGATTTCAGTCTCTTTGACTGGATCATATCAACAATTTCCAGCTAAACAATTGTTATTTTTGAAATGCTTTATTTAATCTATCACAGTGGTTTGATCTCTGGGGTTATCTCTAGTATTCTATAATATAACAAAGGTCATTGGCTGCACTGAGATTTCATGGATCAGCTGAGAAGAACACTTATGGAAGCTGATCATAGAAAAAAGTAGAAATGGATGTTGATGGAAATTAGCATAGGAGATGGCTGCCAAGTGCTTTTTAAGGATAAGAATCCTAAGAAGGTCATTCAAAGTCCATTACTGTGAAATAAAACAGATGAGTTAGAGGTGAATTCATAAGGTAGTCAGGAGACTGGAGTCAGAGCTCAGCAAAGGAAATGCTACTAAATATCAATGATAAGAAATGACATTTGCATCAACGGAATCCAGCTGCCTGAGTTCAACTTCACAAAGCACAACATTTGAAGGGAGAGAAACACCCGTGTGGGCACTGCCCCAAATTTGCCTTCAAAATTACTTATTTGAAATACATAGGCAGAAGAAACATACAGCAATAATATGATTACATCCAAATGATTTCTACGTCTAAAATTAAACTAAGATTAGTATTTTGTGCCCATATTTCATAACATATAGGTGAGACTGTACTTACTTTAACATTACTGATATCATCACACTTTTCCATCATATATAGTCGCAAGAAGATTAAAAAAATGAGAAAGTACAATAAAAGCTTATTGCTATTCATGTCTAATTTAAAGCAAAAATTATTTTTGCATGCGTTTGAGAAATTTTTCAATAATTTCATTGCAGAAATTGTCACGTATCTGGAACAGTGTTCATTACTAACTATATATGAAATCAAGCTGACATTTCAGACATTCCAAAGTAGTAGTAACCCAAACAATAAACTTATGGCAGCTCCTCACTCACATGGCCTCTCCAGCAAGCAAGGTTTTGAAAACACATTTCCTTAAACTAATACATATAACTGAAAAAAATATATATTTAACCTATCTCTTTGAAATTCCAGTTTATCATTTTTGTACAGATCACCTCTGTATCTTTCCTCTCAGCTTCTTACTGTGTGTCATTCACAGCCAGAATATATCCCTTTTTTTATTCTTTTCTCATTTTTTCTATATAAATACATAAATTCCACTCCAGCTACCCAGATCAATGAGTTTACTGTTCCCTAGGATACATCTGTCTCTTTCTATGGATTCTAGAATGCCTAATGGTAATTTTAACTTTGGTGTCTTTATAAGTTTACTAAATATTACTAAAATTAAGTGAGGTGAATCTAAGGCCTAGAGCAAGAGCAACAGGAGATCTGTTACATTAGTTGTTTTACTTCAGGATCATAAAATTCAGTAGTGTTAGACTAAATTAAAAGCAGCTTGAGTGGGCAAAAAAAGAAGTAATCAATAAAAAAACTGTAATAATTTGTCAATTAGATTGAAAAAATGCAGCATAAAGAGAAGAAGGTAAATCAATAAATGTTATAAAAGGTGTATATTAAATAGCTATAAAACACTACCCCTGAAAGAAACAAATTATGAATTCAAATCTAATAGCTGGATAGATATAAGTTCCCATCATCAGAAACATCCACAGATCTTTAATTCTTCTGAAATATACAGAATTGCAGATGGATTTGATTATGTGTATGCAGATTAATATGTCTACATTATTGCTGTGCCTGGGGTCTAATTTCAGTAAAACTATCCTCAAAGTGTATTTCCCCCAAGATGTGTTCACCTTTCATAAATTTCTTCACTATGTGGAAACATGTTAATTCATTAATATTATCTAGAGTTAACAGAGATTAATTTATTCAAGATTTGTACTAGGCCTTATATCTTGAAAAAATGTACAGATGCTATTAGTAACTCTACAGTCCATTTAATGCAAAAGAGCTTTATATACTTAATCAACTTTATATTGGAAGTCACCTCCATCATCTTTTGCAGTGTTCTCATTTCACATAGAGAAACTGATAGCTACATGGGCTGCTCAGAGATGTAGTGTGATACTAATAGGAAAAGTAATAGAATGGGCTGAGACAGAGCGAAAAAAACAACACTTCTAATTGAACAGCAAGAATTAAGTGAGTAGGATGGAATTCATCTCATATGTGTTTAGCCATTTTAGACAGGCCGTTAGTAAGCATGCTTAGTCATCCAAGTCAAACTTTGTTCACAAATAATCAAGTCTACAGTTTCACGCCTCACTGGAAAATACAAGGCTGATCTGATCTGTGATCATTAGTGTAAATAAAGAATAGCTTCATTTAACCCAATTGTATTCCAGCAGTGTAAAACCAAGTGAGAGCCAAAGATCTCACTGAGTTACGGTGTCTCTAACACAGATCTCTGCTGTGAAAAAGCAGGTACACTACTGTAACAGTCACTCAAACAGTCGTGATTGTTGTAACCGCTTCCCGACCTATTCAGAAATTTCATTTTACATGCCTGTCTTCATGTTCATCAGACTCCAGTCTGATTACTTTCAGACGATTAATATGAACCTAGACTAAATACTAGCTTTCAGCTCTAAGTAGTCCTCTAAAAACCCCTTTATTTTCTCACAAAAAACCTCTTAGTACCTCCTCTGCCACCAGCGTCCTATCCCGGAAGCTTATATGAACTTCTGCTTTGTAAATGCTATCTAACAGCTAATAAAATCTGAGGATCCTTTTTAACTGTAATGGGAGCTGCAATGATCTTTTCTACATCTGAGCCAAAGCTAACTAACATCAAATGGCCTTTGGATTAGCCCCTGAAGGAAGAATGGCACAATTCATGCTATCAGTTAATCTAGATTCAGTACAAATGCTATTGTGCAATGTCCAGTGACTAAGTTTCATACTAAGCAGCCTAAAATTGCCATTACATTTCATATAAATTATATGAAATTATGTAATTTGAAATTATTTTACATTATAAATTATAAAACTAATATAAAATTACAAATTTTAAATTATATAAAATACATAAATTTTATAAAATTACATTTTATAAGAGCCTTTATAAGGGCTACTAAAATTTTCTCAGGAAGCCCTCAGGTAACAGCCAGCTATAGACTGGAGAAGTGTTCTCTGGAAATAGTGCCATACTCTTGTCTCATTTTTATATGCTAACAAGGCATTCACACTGAACCACCATAGTAGGTAAGCTCAACTTTTTTACTTTAAGGAAGGACCTATATAATTTTACAGTGGAAACTTAGGAACATCTCGTATTATGAACCACTGAAATAACAGTTATGGTCTGAAAGGGCAATTTGGCAGCTATGCGTACAGGTCCAGCCTTTATACCCTTTGTGTCCATTTTTTCATCTGTAATATTGAGAGATTAATCCTGAACTAAGTTTGTTCACAGAATGACAAGAAAATAGTCAGTGAGTCTTCACTCAGCCCTTTGAAAATTCAAAAGCCTTATGTAAGTGTAGTATAATTGACTGTTCAGTGTAATAGGTTGAGTAGTAATCAGTGATATTTTGAAAGGGAAGTATCTGGTTAAACACTGAATACAGGAAATGAAGGCAAATTTGATTGTAAGAAACCTTGTCTATTACCAGTACACAGTAAAGAGCTTATTTAACTCTTGCTAAAAGCTCTGGCACTGACTAAAGGAAAAAAGGATTTTATTTTTTGCAGTAAAACAAACTTTGAGTATAGGCTTTTTCAGGTTAATTTCTTTCCAGTGAGGTTCAGGTAGTTAATCACAGAAATCCATGCTTCCACTAAGAGTAAAATTATGTCTATGTTGACAGAGGATTTAACTCAAACTGTTGTAAATAAAGAAACATATATCTAGTATCCTTTTCTTTAAAGAATTATTAGTAGGATTATTTCATTTTGCATGTTTTGATCACACAAAGAGGAAATGGAGGAAATTTGTGATCATTAGGCCAGATTCATTGCTGGTGTTACTCCGCAGATTTCAGGGAAAATACACTTGGGGAGAATGTGACCCAGAAAATCTGAATCTTTTTACATATAATGAAACTGATTAAGGTCAACACCTGAAGGCAGGCCTGGTACACCACAAATGAAATTATTCTGATAGTTTTCTTGATTTTTTTCTGAAAAACAGTATTTCCATAAAGTGATGTTTTTAAAGTACTTCCACTTCCTGCTTTCTATTCAGCATAAATATATGGAATATTTAACTCCAAAGAATGTTATTTCACAGGCAGCAGAATACAGATCTTAACTTAAAAAAACTTAAGATCATACATGTCACTCTTCAGCTTGTCTTACACACAAATTTAAGATACACAAAGCAGAAACAAGGACGTGGCCCAGCAGTTTCAGTCAGGCAGCTTTACTTTCCTCTTAGCCTGTCAGACCTTCAGCTAGCACAAGTTCGCACAGCTGTGCTGAAGCTAAAGGACCTGTACGGCTCTAAATCACCTGAAAATCCGATTCTGTATGGCCAAAAAGCCACATATATTCTGTAGATAGACCCATAATATTTTTTTAACTATTATTCTGTATCTGATGGAAGAAATAATTAAAATTCTGTCCACATTAAGCACTAATGGTTTATTAACCATTTTAAACTGATGCTGCTTCCTTTTTGTTTTTGTCTTTCAAAGCTATGAGTTAAGATAGACACTAAATAACAGATTCCATAGATGGGATGGGCTTTCTTTCCTTGTAAATTAAATTTTTAACATTTAAATATTTATTTTAATCAAAAATCTTTTCTTTAAAGGCGTAACTTAAATTCTTGTTATAACTGCCATTTTGTGATACGGTGCATGGAAAACCTAACAGAGGGAGTGTTGTTTAATTTACACCTGCTACGTGCTAAGGATATAAACAGATCTATCAAAGGTATTGCTGTATCAGTTTGACAGTGCCACATTTTTAGTGAAATGCTACCAGTCAGTTAATGAATTCTATTCCATTCTTCTTAAGGAATATAAAACCTTTTTGTAGCACAAATTATTTGTATACAGATGACTATAAAAATGTAATAGTAAGCCAAAAAAATAGTTGTTTCCAATGTTACGAAAATTATTGTAAAGGTCTTTAATTGACAATTTATTTCTTTTTTCTCCTTACTGAAGCAGTAGTGTTGTCAGAATGATAATAATCTATTTCTCTCCTCACACTACTGAGCTGGGAGTGACCTCACCTGACCCAATTGAAATTGATTTTGTTGTTGAACTCCTAGCTAGTGCAAATTAATCTTAGATCCATACAAGACCAGGGAAGCAAGAAACAGAGTACAAAGACCTCAAGTACTGAGGGAAAAAATTAGTTCTGGAAAAAACATTTTAAGTTTGGAGAGATAAATGGTTACAATGACTTGCTTTGATAGAACATCTGTAGGATAGGAGAAGAGAATGACAAGGGCTCTGTGAAAAAGCTGTAACTTAATAGCCTAATTTCCTGCCCAGCCCCAAAGAAATATCTGTCTGTTTCTGACAGTTGATGAAAATGCACCAGCATTTGATTTGCTCACCAGTGTGGGACAAGTTCAGTCCCATCTCTCCCTTGGTTTCCTTGAGCTACGTGGATACAGCAGACAGCCTCTATCACTGGTTTCCACCTTTTTCCTTATAATAATATGTGGCTAGCTTTTCCTTTTGTCTCCTGAAGGTATTCTTGCCCTCTTTCTTATCTGTTTCAGTATTTGTCTTATTTCCACTGCTGATCTCCCTTCCTAGCCATTTGAAACAATATGCATTTCAATAAATTCTTAGGTCTCAAAAAATGTCTGAAAGCAAAAAGAAACCTTACTTTTGCAGACATGCAATGTCATTCTCACTTAGAGCATCTGTTCTATGCTACATGGGTTCTCCTCTAGTGAATGCCAAATACAGCTAGCACACTGACCTTATTTTTACACTCTGTAAAGGATTCTTCTGAACACCATGGGCTTTGAGAGAACTCAAAGCTTTCTGATATTGTAGGGCCCCTGCAGCCTGTATTACTATAACAACCAATCACTACTGCCTGATTTATCAAGCTAAATATGGAAAAAAATGTGTAACAGATAACTTTGTGTTGAGACTTATATGCATCTCTTTGAGAAAAAAAATAATGATAAATGTTATATCCTGAAATGAAATGTTCCAATATTGTATAAATGAATGCTAAATAATTCAGACAGAATAAATTAAGACTCAGCCATTGTGCAAAACCTTTTATTGTAGCTTTGAAAAAGATCTGAGGCTAAAAAAAAGGGGAGGATGGAGGTAGAACGCCAGCAACTTCCCTAATTTCTGTGTGTAACCTGACTATGTCTTGATTTGCTGATTTAGGAACTGTGCTTACAGATACAGGTGTGAATGCTGTTTTTTCTTTGGGGGTTTTTTGGCAGTGAAAAATTATTCCCACTTTAAAACTAAAACAACTTTATAAGTAACATTTGATTAACAAGTCATTTTAAAATATGAAACTGGAAATACAATGAGGTGTTTAAGTAAAGAACACACTGCTAAAAATTCATACAGCTTTTCTCAGACTAGTCTGGAAGGCTATTTGAAAACCCCATGAGCTATGGAGATGAGCTAAGCAGTCACAGGTGAAGACGTACTGAAAAGTAAATCAGGACTGAATTAGTCAGAAATTTCTACGTAGTCCCCATGTCATGATGAGGAAAAAGTTATGATGTGTTAGTTTCTAGAGAAACTTCAAATTCCAGTCTATGCAAACCTAATTTATTGAAATGTTCATACTGTATTATATAATGAGTCCCATGCTCCACTGGTCAAATAGGCAAATCATTTCACCTGTTACCCCTTGTTCCCAGTCTTTTTTCATCCTCTTTTAAACATATACTCCTACTGGCATTAGCCTGCTGTTTCTTGTTTTCTACTTCCACAGCAGAGTCCTGATCTTCGTTATAGGGCACTACTATGTCTTTTTGTATTGACCCAAAACCTGGGTAAAAAAAATTAACACGGACTGAAGAGAGTTCCAGATTTGCTTGAGCAAGAGAGATAGGGAAGAGGTGTGTACAAGCACTACTGCTATCCCATTACTTGTTGTTGACGTGGTGCATACTTGTAGGGCACAAGATGTGTTCACAGCTATGAGACTTCACAGCTTTCATAAACACAGTGAGCTCAGAGAACCATGTATGCAGCAATGTTTTGAGGATGATACTGCAGCTGGAATTCCTACCTCCATGTCACTAGTGAGCTCAGAGAAACTTCTCAACTAGTAAACATGGGAAAATCAGAACAATCCAGGAAAGATAGAGACAGGGCTTCTGGGCCAACATCATAAACAAACTAATAAGGAAGTCTCTAAGGAACAAGGAAGTTGTGTTGGATGATGCAAAAAGCCAAGTCTTCCCACAGAATAGGCTTCAGATACAATGGATACCTTCATTCTATTCTCATCTGATTTTTATTTTTCAATAGCTTAAATAATATTTTTATTTATGAGAGATTGGGGGCATTATTACATATTTCTGTATATAACCTTGATGTATACAACAAATGCAATATGTTAAGAGTTAACAAGAACATCAGGTAATAAATAAACGATCGATGCCTTCCTCTTCCCAGACCTAAGGACAGACTGGAAATAGTGTTTGCTTTTCATCATAAAAGAGAGATAATTTTAGAAACAGGATAATATTTCATGACAAAGGAGTCTGTATTAACATTATGGAATGCAAATTATAAAGAATTTTGATTGAATTTTGATTTTGCAAAATTCTACTTATTTTAGTGGAAGCATAATAGTTTTGTGTCTAGGCAGAATTATTCTTGCAATAAATGTGTTTAATTTCACAGATTTTAAAACATTACTAGCAAAGCACTCTTTATATGAAGACTTTTAAAAATATCAAGTTAGACGTACCTTAAAAAATACAATGATGCTTAAAAGAGTTTAAAATACTATACAAAATAGATAGAAAATTAAATACTTTCACAGATGGACACATCTCTATTCCATGGCAATTCAGTGAACATTAAAATACTATTTTTGTAAGTCACAAAGATCATGTCTGTGATGACAAATGAAGTATTGAAATTAAATGTAAAAAAAAATTTAAAGATAAAATCAGTAAGTATAAGGGTCTCGGAGATATTTTCTAATGTTTCATCTTTTTAAGGATTGTATTGATCAGTAGTCAAAACTAAAACGTGATGACTAATCTAGAATTCACTGAACTATGTCAGTTGTCTGAAAGGGGATGAAGTGTAAAATGAGAAGGCAGTACGCACGTATTCATTATGTCTACAGAAGCACCAAATGATTTTTGTATAGGTTATTTTCTATAGAGTACAAAATACTAAAGAAATCAGTAAACACTTCCTGATTGCCAATTTAAGCAGTCAGAAAAAGTCATGTTCACTTAGAAATGGACTAATCATGCAAAGTTAATGAATACTGCAATTACAATAGATAGGAAAGCAAAGAGGAAAAGAAGTCACAGCAAGTTATTGTAAATATGTTTCTGTTTCTCCAGAACATTTGCCCTCAAAATATTATAGCTGTTTGTGAAATAATCTACAATTTTAGTGTAAAAGAGAGTAAAGATGTCTAATAACATCAGAGTAATTTAAAAAGTTATATCATTTCTTATATTTGGAAATGTCTCAAAAGAGTTCAGTAAAATAAAGCTATGTAAAGTCGTCGCAGTAGAGTAGTAAAGAATTAAAGCACCGTGGAAAACTTTGCAAGACTACAAAAATGAAAATCTTTTATGCTCTTAACAATTCTCGCTTTCAGTGTTTCCAAGTCTAAAATATCTGTGGCATCTAAGAGGTTACAAAAAAAACCTGAAGAGGACATTTCCAGAGTCTGGTTGCCATTTCTGTTTTAAAGGCAACAGTAAACTCCTAATATGGGTGTTTCAATACGCACCTGAATCAAGACCCAGTCTACAGAGTTGCACTTTCCAGAACAGTTTGCAAAGAAAGATTTCTCTGGGTACCAGTAAGATCAATTGGTTTGACATCATAGGAGTTGTAAGGAGCCCATATTTCTTTCAAATCTGCCTCTCCTGAGTCCAGACAAGGGCCTTGCACATAGCCTGTGGGACAGTCTGTCAGCTCACATGACTGGCAACACATTGAGCTGTTAATGACATTGGAACAGAGGATGAAGCTGCTGGTCAGGTAGGTTCTCACCACACATTTTCAGGCTTGCTCTTTGAGTAGTTAAAAAATCTTGTCTTGAAAATGCTCCTAGGATCTTGGCTTATTTAGACCATAACTGATCCACTGGCTGACCATCACAAGGTGGGAGTGCCTTGCACGACCAGCACCAAAACCGTCTCTCCAAAGGCAAAGTTAATTTAATTGCTCAGAAAGCAGAGTTTCAGCTTGTCCAACACAGCCGTGGGAAAACTATGTGGGACCCTCTTGCAGTATTAAAAAAATAACACAAACACTAAACCTACCAGTAGTTCACAAGTTCATTTTTTGGGGAAAAAAAGGTAAAATCCTACTGTGAGAAAACAATATACCAATTGGCCAAACAAGATATATTCAACTGAGTGATTTTTAATGAAATAATTATGATTTCAGTTACCATAATTAGGCTCCTGAAACACATAGAAACAGTTTCCAGAACTGGAACTGCAGTAGCACCTGATGATATGAGTACAAAGCGTTTTTGCTGTTGGTTGCAAGTCACAAAAAAATATAATCATATGTGTTACATAAGAAGGACAGAAATTTTTATTTCCCTGAAATTCTTCTTCTCCATTTTTACCTTTAAACTACTGTTGTTTCTGTACTTACTGTATCGTCACATGCATATTAAAGCCCAATGGGCATAAAAATGTGAAAATCTTCACATTACTCTTTTCATGAGTCAAAATTTGAATTAGCCTGAGGTCCAAAGACCTCGTCCCTTCGCCTCATCACCCACATTGCAAAGATGTTGGATTAATCCTGGATTCTTTCGAAGGAAACACAGTAGTTCTTCCTCAAAAAGCACATCAGTATGGTTTTCAGTGTAGCTAATCTGAAGGTCTTTTACAGCACACGAGATCGATGCTAGGTCTGACTGACTCTCCCATACCTCAACCGGTATCCCATCAGATTTTTGTATCCTTAAACTCCTTCACATGCTTTCGTGCCACTGGACAAACACCCAGGGTGTGCAGCATATACATATGTTTTTGTAATACATACAAGCCTAGATGTATACCCTTCAGCTTGGTGCTAGAGTTCATTGCCAGAAGTGAACATACTTACTATGGAAGAATAAGGTGTTGTGAATGGTCCTAACCAAGATGACTTGAACGTGTGAAGTACTGAGGTACTTAATGCCTTCTTTGCCTCAGCGTTTAATAGGCAGACCACTGATTCCAAGTGCATTCAGCCTCCACAGCTGGAAGACAGGGACAGAGAGCAGATTAAAGCCCCCATAATCCAGGACGAAGCAGTGAATGACCTGCTACACTGCCCAGACACTCACAAGTCTCCATATACCCATTCCCTTGGCTGGATGGGTTCCACCCAAGAGTGCTGAGGGACTTGGCAGAGGAACTGGCCAAGCCACAGTCCACCATTTATCAGCAGTCCTGGTTAACAGGGGTGGTCCCAGATGACTGGAGACTTGCCACTGTGATGCTCATCTACAAGAAGCGCCAGAAGGAGGATCCAGGGAACTACAGGCCTGTCAGCTTGACCTTGGTGCCGGGCAAGATTATGAAGCAGTTCATCCTGAGTGCACTCACCAGGCTTGTGAAGGACAACCAGGCGATCAGGCCCAGCCAGCATGGGTTCATGAAAGGCAGGTCCTTCTTGATCAGCCTGATCTCCTTGTATGACCAGGTGGCCTGCCTAGTGAATGAGGAAGAGGTTGTGGATGTTGTCTACCTGGACTTAAGTAAAGCCTTTGACACTGTCTCCCACAGTATTCTCCTAGAGAAGCTGGCGGCTCATGGCTTAGACAGGTTTACTCTTCGCTGGGTAAAAAAAGTGGCTGGATGGCCAAGCCCAGAGAGTTGTGTTGAATGGAGTTGCATTCAGTTGGTGGCCTATCACAAGCGGTGTTCCCCAGGGCTCAGTTTTGGGGCCAGTCTTATTTACTGTCTTCATCAATGATCTGGATGAAGGGATTGAGTCTCCCTCAGAAAGTTTGCAGATGACACCAAGTTGGGTGGGAGTATCGATCTGCCTGAGGGCAGGAACGCTCTGCAGAGCGATCTGGACAGGCTGGATCGATGAGCCGAGGTCAACCAACGCTATGAGATTTCACAAGGCCAAGTGCTGGGTCCTGCACTTCGGTCAAAATAATCCCATGCGATGCTGCAGGCTTGAGGAAGAGTGGCTGGAAAAGTACCCATCGGAAAAGGACCTTGGGGTACTGGTTGACAGCCAGCTGAACATGAGCCAGCAGTGTGCCCAGGTGGCCAAGAAGGCCAACAGCATCCTGGCTTGTATCAGGAATAGTGTGGCCAGCAGGAGTAAGAAGGTGATCGTGCGCCTGTGCTCAGCACTGGTGAGGCCACACCTGGAGTACTGTGTTCAGTTTTGGATCCCTCACTACGAGAAAGGCATTGAGTTGCTGGAGCGTGTCCAGAGAAGGGCAACGAGACTGGTGATTGGTCTAGAAAACAAGTCTTATGAACAGCAGCTGAGGGAACTGGGGCTGTTTAGTNTGGAGAAGAGAAGGCTGAGGGGAGACTTTACTGTTCTCTAGAACTACCTCAAAGGAGGTTGTAGTGAGGCGGGTGTTGGTGTCTTCTCCCAAGTAACTAGCAATAGGATGAGAAGAAATGGCTTCAAGTTGTGTCAGGGCAGGTTTAGACTGGATATTAGGAGCAATCTCTTTACTGAAAGAGTGGTCAGACATTGGCATAGGCTGCCCAGGGAAGTGGTTGAGTCCCCATCCCTGGAGGTGTTTAAAAAACTTGTAGATACGGCACTTCAGGACATGGTTTGGCAGGCATGGTGGTGTCAGTTGACAGTTGTATTTGATGATCTTAGAGTTCTTTTCCAGTCTTCATGATTCTGTGATTCTATGATGATTCCAACTTTAATGATTTTATGATTACTACACAATGGTAGAGGCAGAGTCATGAAGGAGCTGTGACAGTAGGGAGAATGAGCCACAGACGAGTGGCTTTGGGCTAACATCTACCCACCGTGGCTAGAGTGCAGCATTCTAAACAACTTAAACTGACTGGTAAGAAACGGGGATATCAACTCTTGGGTGACAAAACAGGATAAGATTTTCCCAGCTACTTCCACAATGCACTCCTTCGTGTCATGGAAACATAACTGTGCTCACAACGTGTTTCAGGGGAGTGGGACTCCCTTCAGCTTTCTGGTGGGTGGTCATGGAGTCCATGTCCTTCCATCCACAGGAATCTTTTAATTTGTCTAAAAGTATTCTGGATTAGACCTATATCATTGGCCATTTCCAGACATAGGTATCCCCACTACCATTTGCTTGTAATTACGTGTAGTTATGTTTTCCCTCCTTCCATAAAATCACTGTATTAGTATATGGTATGCCCCAGTGATACTAGATGCCATGCTTAAAAGGGCATACTCTGCAGTAACATAAACCATACGTGTTTGTTACTGCATAGCATGTAAGTTTTCTTTTTGACAAGTCTTTAGTATATCAATGACTGTGAAATGTACTTTTGCCAAAGACATGCAAGGCATCTAATTTATGGTCATTGCCTAACATACGGTTTAAATGTTAATGAATCGGGTAGCTGAATTACATTCATGAATAGCTGCATGGAGTTATTTTAGTCAGGCTGCAAAGGATGGAATTACCAATGCAGCTCAACAGCCACTAATGCTAAAATGTGAAATTTGTTCCTAAGTTACACATATGTATATTCCAGTTTCAGCATCAGTGATGTTTCGTGGGACTCTGTGGTTGCCAAGTTAATAAATTTTGTCCTGCCTCTTTCTATAAGCCTTTAATCCTGTGCTAAGAGGGAATTGCACGCAAGGCAAAAAATAGTTTTATCCTTCACTTTCTAAGATGGAAGCTGTGACCATGTGTATGAGGGGTACACTGGAAATTAACAAAATGCTTAATTTTAATAATCTTATTGCACTCTAAGTGTAGGATATTTCACCCTTACAAAAAGGAATCACTCTTTGTTTCCCTGTTTCTTCGGCTTTGAAAGCAAATCCCTAACTGGAAGGATATTTTCCTTAATCATATGGAAATACAGAATCAATTTGTTGATGAGGGACCTCAAGCAAAATTTATGAGTTTTATGGTCGATTGATCATTAAAAATATTTCTGCAGATGACTCAGAGGTCCAGAGCAATTATAAAATTCTACAGGATTCCAATTGGAAGAGCTACTTTGAGAGACAAATTCTCAAAATACTGAGTATTCATTGAACACAAACAATTGGATTGCTTTTATTTAAGCTCAGGAGGAAAAAAGAAAAAAAAGAAAAAGAAGGAAAAATATGGAAATTTATGGATTCTCTTAAAATAAAATTATTTTTAATACTTGATTTGAAATCGTGCAAAAACACTTAATCATATTTGACAAAGATAGCCTGTGTTTTTAAGTCATCTAAGCATATAACACAAAAGCCCAGAAGGAAAAAAGGCACTACTTTCTATATAGGCAATAACAGATTAATAAATCTAACAGAGTTCACTTATAATAATCTTGGATTTGCACATGCAAATCAGGCACTTGGCATCGCTGAAAGAAAACCTCATTATAACTGGAATAAAAACCAAGCCTAAAGCTTTATTTACTAGAAAGGAAAGAATAAGTATTTTGGCGTTGGTCAACAGCCCCATCTGTCCATTAAATACCATCCATTAAAGAGACACATAACAGAGTGAACACAAACCACGCATACAATGTTTTCCAGGCTTTTTCAGTATTTTGAAGGCTTCTGCTCTAGCAGTCCTTTTTCCTTTCCACTTTCCTCTTCTCTGTATCCATTCCTTTGATGTATTCCCATATTAATCTATTTCACCACATCTCAAACAATGCTGACCCTTTTGTATTTCCCAGTTGCTCACACATACACATTTATGCAACTATGCTGCAATGCCCTTCCCATAAGACAATGGTTCACTCAGTCTCAGCTTCTCTTTATGCGTTTTGATGCCTATTTGCTCTAAAATAAGAAAGGACTGACAAAACTTCTTATATTTTTCCCACCTAAAGGAAAAAATATCCCCAAATCTATTACATAAATGGTTTTTTAACAATTATATAATAGATTTGTTATATTCCAGGCCCAGCTATACACATCTATTGGCTAATGGAGTCCTCAACTTCTCTGTATGTATAGAAAATAAATATAGCACCATTCTTTAGTTATACAATAAATTATGCACAAGGAGCATTTAGTCCTAAAGAAGGCAAATAATGAGATACCGTTGTATTGATACAGATTGTGAACATATAAGGTGACAATGCCAGTGACAGCCACACAATATCCCTGAGGAATTAAGTATCAGATTTTCAGGTAGCTTTTGGAATCTGAGGATCATGACAGGCGTCAGCATTTGAAAACCCTTCTTGGTGACTGCCTCTGTTTCAAGGGAAGCTAACTATCTAAATCAAGAAAGAATTTTTAAAAATCCTGCTATGCTTTAAAAATCTGGTGTTAAAAGTTAGTAGAGGCTTTACTATAAATGCAAACACAGACCTTCTGTAAGCTGACTGGAGCAGCATACAGCATGAATTCTCATAAATCTGTTAGTGTAATATTCAAATATTGATCTACAGAGAGATCAGCAGAGACTGTATGTAATGAAAGCAAGCAACAACTAAACGTTATAAGATTCCTCTCCAGTGGCAAAGTCTTAGCAGATTTGCCAGGTTTTCTTCTATTCCTATCTCTGAGCTTCATCAAATACTTAGTATTTTCATATGATTTCCAAGTGAAGAGGTACAACATGAAAAAGATCCTTCAGCTGCAAAAGTAAAACACACTGTACCCCTTGGCTGCCATGCAAAGGAGTTTTCTTTCAGAAGAAAGGAATATGCACAGAAAGACAAGGAAAAAGACATGTATCTCGCCACTAGCCATTAATCAAGGACATTTATAATTGCCATTCTTTGCAGTGTCTCCTCGATTGTGCTGCTTCCTTTGCAGTTTCTCTCTAAGTCACGCGGGAATTGCTTTTGGGTAACTGTAAGCCTCACCAACTCCCTTGCTGCTAGTTCTGAAAAAATAGTGACAAGCAGAAAAGTAACCACATGATTTGTTTTGCTTGTATCTTCCAGGGTTTATCCTTCACTCCAGTGTTAGCCATTCCACTTTCTAATATATCTCTTTATAAATAAGTAGGTGAGCACCCACAAAAATCCGTAGTGACAGCGCGATGCCCATTGAATTGCCTTTCAAAAAATACTGTACACACAATGCTACTGAGAATGAAAGAAGGGTCTTAATAACAGAACTGCAGAAACTGAGAAGTCATTCAATCAAAGCATTTTCTGCAGAGAAGCAATTAAGGCAAGATATTATGATTCTTATCCAGGATTTTTTTATCCCTTAATTGGGTGAAATTACTGCGAAAATCAGTTGGTTTGTGAAGGAAGAGAATGATGTGAAATGCCACAGGAGGATTTCAAGCCATATGAATATACTGTCATTGATTATATTCTGATATTTAGTTGTCCATTCTATGCCTAATTAGAGGACCTTCAAGGCTAAAAAGCAGAAAAGGATCTGCAGGAAGGAGCAAAAGGAAAAAAAAAGTGTTTGTGAAATGAAAGGGTGTTTGAGTCTTCATCCTCAGCCAGCTGCTTCCAGCGTATCAGACAATGGAGAGCTCTGTGCTCTGAATGCCAGAGGGCCTTGCTGTCAGACAGTGCTGGAGGCCTTCATGCTGGATTAGATGTACAAGAACTTCTCTTTTCCAGAGTCATGATAACATAATACCTTTCAATTTGAATGTAGCATAAGGTCCTCATAAAAATACAGCTGCACTGATAAAATCTTCTCTTTCAAAGGTGAACTCCCAAACAGTTCAAGAGTGCTTTTTAAAATGAAATAAAAACACTGAGTGTCCATCTGCACAGATTTCTGCTAGGGAAGTACAGAGAGTAAGTGAAAACCACTTGTCTGTTTTGTGAATAACTAGAAAATCCACGTTCACTTCCACATTGGTAAGCAAAAGCACACACAAACGGATAATATAGCACTCAAGGTAGTTGTATAATACAAATGTTCATGTGTGCAAGTGCAAATGCATTAGTACATGGCCATAATAATTACATGGGCATGTCCTCTGTTCACACTTATTTGTCTTGTATGATATTATACACTGGGACTACTCTATGAAGTTTGCAGCTTTAAACTTGTACAGGTAACCTTGTCTAAAAAGTAGTTCTCTTGTATGAGTTAGCAATGGTTTCAGTTTGCGCTAGTGTATTAGGGGTACTTTACTAAAAGTTTCTTCCATAACTTCCATATTTCATTTGTGATTTTCAAGTAAAACTCCTGATTCAACTTTTCATTATTCAAACACCACAAGGGACAAATATAAAGCTATAACTGCCATTTTCAAACTCATCTCTACTCATTCTGCTACCTTGTCAACCTATTCAAACCCTAAACTATGAGGAGAAACAGAATTGCAGGAATAGACTTTATCATTTATCAAGAAACACCCAGACAGCGGGTTATAATCTGCACTTTCTAGATCCTGACAGAATAGTAAGTGCTACCAATCCAATCCACCTTAGACCTAGTATCTGTTAAATATGTTAGGTATCTAGCAAAGATCTCCTGAAATAAGTACATAAGTTTCATATATTGTCCTGAGGAAGACTGGAAAGTCACATCAAGTCAATACCATAGTGCTTGTCATCTATGCACTGAAAATATGCATACTGAAAATTCTAGTTGCAGGGAGAAAAAATTTCACCCATAATGCTGTGTAGTATGCAAAGAAATAGTATCGAATGCAATTTTCTGAAGTTGATGAAATTGAGAAGACAGTGTGTTCAGCTAAGCAGTGTATTCTTACTGTTTCCTTGCACTTTTTTTGAAGAATGGAGCAAAGGTTAAAAAATCTTTCGCAAGTGCTTACAAAGAGGTGGTCGAGCTTGTCATCAAAGTGTCATTTAATGTAGAAATTGCGAAGTATGTTGAGGAAAGAATAACAGAAATATGAAAAGTATATAACTCTTAAAATCTCTCCCTGATTCAGTTTGTCTCCTCTTTCCTTTTGACTCTGCTTCTCACTTTCATTCAGTCTGTAACCAACTAATTCTTTAATGCTTCTTAATTTCATTGTGATTCTAACACTTTTATCCTCACTATGCTTACTATACAAGCAATTAATTTCATTCATATCAATGTGGCTGCAAGATTAAAACCAAATGCATAGAAATAATCTTACTTGCAGTATAGATATTCAAAAGATCAGGCTAATAAATTACACCTTTCTGGAGAAGATGGTTTCTGCCTGATTCGCAGCTCAATAACAGTGACATTGTTTCACTATCCTCACTGGAGATACTTCTGAATTTTTTTGGTTTAGTCAAGAATTAATTTCATACTCTGTTACCATATATCAAGTGTAATTTTACATAGGAAAAGGTGCTAGAAAACATTTATGCTAGTAATGCATAAAACAAAAAGGCTGCAAATAAGGTAGTGTGACTTGAAAGCAGAGGAAAATCTAGTCTGCCATTCTGACCCTTTCTGTCTCAGAACTATTTTTGCTATTTACAGTGATATTATAATGACTAATTGTGAGAACTACTGTACAATAATTTTCAAATATAAATTACAGTATTTTTTAAACACAGACTTCTTTTCTTAAATCAGGCTTAACACACTGTGAAATGCTTTGTTTCTCATATTTCCCATCTCACTGCTTCTTAAAACTAAAAGGATATCATAGTCTCCATTTACTTGCTAGCATGCATGTATTTAAAAAAAGACACATGCACACACATAGAAAGCATAGACTCACCTGTAGCCAGCAGGGAGGTCAAAGGGCCCTATGCACAGTGAGTAGGAGCTCCCTTCCCGGTGGTCTGCAACAGCAAGATCTGAAGTAGTGCAGTAACAACATCTCCACACGTACAGGGAATTCACCTTCTCAATTTGATGAGATTTCGCTCCCATCTAGAAAGGAGCACAATCACTTCTTTGTACAACCTCTGTGACAAATACATGCCTACTTTCTTTTGACCCCTTTTCAAACTCCACAATCAAACTCTACATTTTTACATTAATAATTTTAAAAGTGTGATGTGGGGGCAGCTTACAACTAAAGTTGTCATACTTGAAGAAAACATATACAAATATGGTAAGCGCCAGAAGGAAGTCCATGTTGGTGGACTTCGGTTGTTCGTGAAATTATTGGAGTAGAAAATTGCACATGATGTCAGTCGAGTTCAAGATGCATAAAAAAGTTTCTTGGAAGTCCATTTAAACTGTCTGTAGCAAATATGCACTCTCAGAGCCAGATTCACTACTGTATTTCAATCACGCTGCAATGCAATAGTGATGACAGACAACACTAAACTCAACTTTCTCACCATTTAAGACATACCACAGATTTTCTTCACACACGAGACGTTGAACAGCCAGGAGTATGTATGAATACAGACTACTTGGAGACATTTTAACATTAAAAAAATTGTTAAAATGTCAGTTGACTCTCACTTATCATCACTCACTCCACTGTGTCATCTAAATCACAGAAAGGAATCTGCTCACCTGACTATTGAATTTTGTCTTTTTCTGTCCTTTTGATTCCTCACATTAACCAATAGGCAATTAAAAAAATCAGCAGAAGAGACAGGTTGCAGACAGCCAACTTAAATTTCACACTGCTGATTAATTCTGAGAGAATGAACACTACCAGAAGTTTCATTTTTTTGTCATATCAAATCTTCGCATTTAACACTATTATGCATCTATCGTTCATTCTGCAAATAAAATGTGCTTGTTCTTTGTACTTGACTACATGTTTTAAACTTCTGTTTGCCTGCTCAGAGCTACCCATATAATTGTTGGAAGAACATGGGATGAGCATATTTTGTGTACAAAACTTTCAAGGTCTTACATCATTCAAGTTGATATCTAACAAGGCTTGTCAAATTGAAAATCTTGAAATGCAATACAGGCAGACAACTTACCCACTGTAGTTAGGACATTTGAAAGAACCAATCTCTGGCCTTAAAAAGACAACAAATAAACTTTATACAGATTTACTGCCTGCTCAGGGGATGACTTCAACTTCTAGTCTTCACTTCTGCTCTAACACAGTAAGGAGAAAATATACTGGAAGCAGTCCAAAATGTGTAGCAGATCGGAGAGGAATCATGCTATTAGTGTGAAATAAATGACCTCCTATCCTGTCTTCACTGACAGAGGGACTAGGCTGATACCAAATTAGAACGTCAGAAAGAGTTCTCTGATGTTACCATGTCTTACTGGCAGCAGGCAGATCCCCAAGCCTGAAGAGCAAGACTCAGGCAAAAAAGGGATTCTGCAACAAAAGCAGAAATGCTACAGTTCAAAATCAACATATCTTATTACTAAGTTTCAAGAGCTTAGTAAGAACAAGGAAAAGAGGTCTCTATGCTGTTAAAATGACTTTCAGAAAGCTGAAAACACATTAAATTTCAGACAATGAGAAGCCAACAGGATGGTATTCTTAAATGGATTCACAGGTGAACAATGCACTTGTAAGAAAAGTAACAACATGAAAGCTATAACCATTAGGTTCCTAGCTGAAAACAGAATTGATTTAAATGGTGAACTATTTTATGGTAATTGGGTTTAGGCCAGAAAATACAATATTTTTAATGAAATGTGCAATCTGATTGATAAAAACTGACTTTTTAAATTAGTAGATCGTAGTAATTCAATAATTTAGAACAAAGGAAAAAAAATCAATCAACAGATATTGAGTTGATTACAGAACCAGAGAATCACAGAATGACAGAATCACAAAATGGTAGGGATTGAAAGGGACCTCTGTGGGTGATCTAGTAAAACCCCCCTGACGAAGTAGGGTCACCTACAGCAGGCTGCACAGGACCCCGTCCAGGCGGGTCTTGAATATCTCCAGAGAAGGAGACTCCACAACCTCCCTGGGCAGC
>Ga0065711_1036182_pt1 | contig 21342 bp, 20 predicted proteins | sample Hoacrofraction12_FD_59098 | JGI IMG/M metagenome (GOLD analysis project Ga0065711, IMG submission 59098) | Hoatzin crop microbial communities from Cojedes, Venezuela - Epithelial fraction 12 v2 (version 2) | ecosystem: Host-associated > Birds > Digestive system > Esophagus > Crop | place... | reverse complement strand
CTTGTGCTATCACTACAGGCCCTTGTGAAAAGCCCCTCTCCATCCTTCCTGTCGGCCCCTTCAGGCACTGGCAGCTGCTCTGAGGTCACCCCGGAGCCTTCTCTTCTCCAAGCTGAACAGCCCCAACTCCCTCAGCCTGTCCTCGCAGGAGAGATGCTCCAGCCCTCTGATCATCTTCGTGGCCTCCCCTGGCCGTGCTCCAACACATCCATGTCCTCCTTATGTTGTGGGCCCCAGAGCTGGATGCAGGACTCCAGGTGGGGTCTGACGAGAGCAGAGTAAAGGGGCAGAATCTTCTCCCTCGCCCTGCTGGCCACGCTGCTCTTGATGCAGCCCAGGGCATGGTTGGCTTTCGGGGCTGATTCCTGATTTGATGATTCTGTGATAAAGTCTTTTTTGAAGTGCATCAGGCAGCTGTAAATAGAATATTTTTTGCCAGTTTTAACCAGCAGCAACTTGAATGCAGGAAAAACTGTGTGCCGTCAGTTATCCCACCAAACTAGCATGTCTGGCAACCCTTTGCCATCCGTCTTGCACGTTTTGATCAATGTTGCAGCCCATCTTTAATTGCCCTTATCCCTTAGATCAATGATATTTATCTCTTCGCTGTCGTTTGCCTCCTCTTCGCATGGTACCAGGTTGCATTAACCTGCTCCAGCAATTACTCATCGCCCTGGATTTTCCTTGCTGACAAGGAGGGTCCGTGCACCTTTGAGGCTCGTTTCCAATCCGCACACGTGCTGCGTGATGTGGCTCTCTTCTGGTTGCCTCTCCCGAAGTTTCAGGCTCCAGTGGCCCTGCAGTGGCTGGTTTCGGAGGCAGGGTCGGTGCCATCCCAGCAGCACACGCCCGGGGCAGGAGAACACAAAAGGATGGAAATTTCCACAGTTTTTGCTTCAGCTGTAGCGGTTATGATGACTATTCACTGCTGTAGGTGTGTGCACGTCGAGTAAGTCTTTTTTTATTATTTAAATGGGAGCCGTTTTTAGAGGCAAATAACAGAAAGCGCTCACAAGAAAAATAATAGGCTGTGCCGGGCTTTGTGATGCAGTGAGGAGATCAAAGAGCTGCATCAGCCACTCGGCCGATCTCTGGGAGCGAAGGGAGAAGTGGTTTCTAATTGGTAGGTGAGATTTCCTCAGCTGGTAAATCTAAAAGGTAATCCTAGCCTGTTTAGAGGAGTTTTCTCCTGCCTGTGGACTTGGTGGGGTTTGCTGTCAGCGCGAATGGTGGTGGAGAGCAAGGGAGAGCACAAACATGAATCTTGACTCCGATCTCCCTGTCTTCAACAAGCACCTCAAAGCTCTACCTGCGTTTTACCGGTGGGGTGGCTGTGGATCTGGATGGGTCCAGCTGCCGAATTCGGACCCCTTCAGAAGAGCCAAAGCGTTGAGCCTCTGAAGCACACCCTGAGCAGCACAGCTCCTGGCAGTCCTCCCTTCTGCCTGAGTGGTACAGGCTGAAACACTTTACATCCCCGTAGCCCAGAAAAAATCAAAGTTACCATTGAAATGAAGAATGCTGCTGGAGTCCTGCCTCTGTGAAGAGGTGTGGGATGCAATGTCAAGAGAAATTATAATGATAGCTACAGATGCAGCTTGTCACAGAAAGAGAAAAATGTTTCTGTATCTGATGCATGGCAGCGAGCCAGTTGGTAATGTTGTATGTCCGAGTGTTCCACTTCAGCTCTGCCGGCTGGAAAGCATTCTTTAATGCTCTGCATGGCTGTTCTATTTGTCTCCCAGCTCTGCAGAATCCCATTAGAAACCTGCCGTTTACACCATGGAAATTGTTTGGTCTCTGAACGGCTGCGCAGGGGAGGGAGAAGTGTATTGCTGCAATTCTTCAACATCCGTGGAAATTGCCAGCGTTATACTTCTCGCTTCTCTCTCTTGCAGTGGGCATTTCTCATGATGGATCGAGATGTCCCGTAACCTGCAGCAGGCACCGTGGTGCTGTTAGAGGGAGCGGGATCTGCTCCCGTCCCCTCCAGCCCTCGGCCGCGCAGCACCCGGGGCAGGCACCTGGCCGAGAGGCACGGGTGCAATTTTGTCTGAAGCTTGCTGCTTTTGTGTTGGCTGTTGCTCTGGAGTTGGAGTCCAAAGGCAGATACGTAGTGGCCATCATGGGCGGCCCCGTGATGGGCATCGTGCCCTCACGGCTTGCGGCTGTGTTGGACACGGTTCCCCCCCCCAGGACCGATACCCTCCCACCTGGTTTCTGCAGAAATTGGTAGCAGAGCAAGTGGAGATCACAGGGCGACTGGCACACTGGGAAGAACATGCCTTCTCCTTGCATGGGGTGGATGACAATAAGTTTGGGGTGATTTGAGGTGTTGCAGCAAGAGAAGGGAACTGCAAAGAGTGGGATCAGTCAGGGAGTGGCTGTCCTGATCCAGGGCATTTTCTGTAGAGCAGAAGCACGTTTTGCCAGTCTCTTCTGTTCTTTATTATGTTGTTATCTGGCTAACAGGAGAAAAAACAGGGATTAAAGACCCATGCACATCATGATTTGTGGGGGTCTCTCAAGGTTTTCTTGTTGCCCTGGATGCTATGTTGTTTATGCTTTCTTAATAATGATGCTGGATGTAGGCGGTGAGCAGTAGAATATGAGAGTGACACAAAGAAAATGGACATATTTGGGACAGGAGAAAGGGAATTCTGAGAGATTTAAACATAGGAGGGAAGTGGACTGCAGGGTTGCTATGGCGCTTTATTTGTTGTTGATGAATGTGAATTAGTGCATGTTGGGGAGAAAAATATTCACTACTCATAAAGCTTAGATGTTCTAAATTACCTTCCAGAAAGCACACAGTCTGCTTCTCAACAAACCCTGCGCAGGGACAAGGTGGTAGGAGACAGGAGAAATTAATGGGGGATTTTTGGAGAGTTGTATACTGTGTACAGTGCTGGTCAGCCCGTCTCAGGCAAAAGGAGAAGGAAAAAGAGGCTCAGAGAATACAAATGGAAATTTTCATGAGCCTGCAAAGCTCCTCTGTGATGGCAGATGGTAAGTTTAAGAAGGAGGTGAATAAAATAACAGAAGTTGTAAAAGTGCATAGAACAGACAAGCCAGAGCAGCTAGATTGGGAACACCCCTTGACAAGGAGCTGCGATGTGGAAGTTCAGAGTGACAAAAGGGAATACTTTTTTCCCCACAGGCCAAGGTAATCTCTGGGACTCCCTGCCCCAGAGAGGTGAAAATGAAAACACCAAGATTTTTTTTTTACGTGTTTATGGAGATAACAAAAAGGTGAAGAGTTGCTACAGTAAACGTTAAAATGTGTTGGTGGCGAGGAAGAGGTGGTTGTTGCATGCAAGAAATCCAAAGCTAGTTTCTAACTGGAATTAGTGTGAAGCTGAGGAGCACCCGGTCCCACCTCACCCGTATCACGCCTCATTCGAGGTAAAGTGCGGTGGAATTGGGCCGTGTCTGCTTTGGGCTACTGGTAACACTTTACACCTACTGGTTTTGCTGTAGACCACTGTTAAAAAAAAAATCTCTGGATCGATACTGCGGCTGCTGTCCTTGCTGTGTAGCAATGCGAGCTAGATCTGTGTCGTTTCCCTCTGCACCCACAGCCTGGATCCTCTCTACCTTGACAGAGTAGGAATGGCGATCTGGGCACATTCTCAAATTAAACCTCATGGCGTTAATAACTCCTTATTACTTGAAACATTTTTAATGTGTCTCATCAGCATCGTTTTCTCTAAGGCAAAGAGAAGGTCTGTCCCGTTGCTCTTTTCCAGCTCGTACTCATGCCAACCCGCTGGGACGGAGCAGCCTTTGCAAGCCACCTCTTGAAGGCGCATTTTGCACGTGTGCGTGGTTTGCATGTGCAGATACGGTCTCTGCAAGAGCCGAGCCCCAGTTGTTAACACAGCACAAGTTTCATGTTCTTAGTGCAAAACATCCGTGTGCCGTTGCCAACCCACCTGCTTTGTCGCAGGTTTCTGCCCACTGCTGGAGACAATCCTGCACACAGCTCCACGTTTCTTGCTAGCTAGGCTTTTTTATGGCATGTTTCCAGTTCTATATCAGTTTTCTGTGTCTGTCCTAGAGACTCTCTGATTATTTCAGCCTATGTTTTTTAGCAACAGTCTACAGACAGTTGGCCATCTGGTTAGCATTGATCTGAAGGAGGAGGTGGCATGCTTACCTGGAGCAAACTCACTTTCGTTTCAAGACGAGTCCTGCTAACTTTCATGTTCATGTTGAGCTGAACTGAGGACATCCAGTTCTTGCAAGAGGGGAGAAGAGGTGAAGACGGGAGAGCTAGGACACATTCCCTTCCCAGCAGTCCCTTGCGAAACCCAAAGCTGGTATCGGCAACTAAAGTTGAGTTCTTGCTTTGATTCCTATGTCTTGGCAAGCATGGTGAGATAGAAAGTACCTGCCTTCTCACCCAGCATGGCAGGGCAGGCCACCGCTCAGCCCCCACAGCCAGCTGCATTTGGTTTGATTGGTAGTACTGGAAAAATTGTCTCTCTTGGGAAATCCATTCTTTTTTCAGCTTATGTTTCATGATAGGATTTGTGGGTACCACAGCGTAGCACCCCTTGCAACTTTCCCATAAGAACATAAGTTTGGGCTCACTTTTCCTATAACAGAACTGAGGGTACAAGTCAGACTTCTCTGAGGGACATAGGAGGTCTGGAGGTCCATGAGCAATATCCAGAAATGACCCACACCACGCAGCTCGGAGATCATCTGGGCATTGAGCCCTGGTTGTGCAAGACCCATACAAACTGTGTCAGGGAATTTGCAATGGCTGAGAGATCCCTATCCCACCCGGGGTACAGCTGATTTTGAATACCCTTCTTTTTTAATTCAGCATCTGTGGCTCTGCCGTGCTGTTTTACAAGGCAGGCATCCAGTTCCTGAAGGGACGGAAGCCAAAGTTCAGCACCAAGTATTACGCCCTGATGAGGGTGTTGTGTCAATGCCAAGTGGAAGAGCAGTACCACTGCTGAGTTATGGGATGTGTGCACGTGTGGCTAAGCAGCGTGGGTCTGTAAACGTTTCCTCTGCAGGTATTCGTTTTGCAGTAGCGATCTCTAACATTAAGCTGGTTGGGGAAGGGACTCTCACGTGGAATAGTACATGGTCCAGCAAGGGGGACTTTTAAAAGTAGATTTCTCTGGCTGCTCGCAGTCACAGAGCATTGATGACATGTGACCTGGTGGAGCTTCCCTGATGTCAATTCCCAAAGAGTTTGAAGGGGAAAAAGCATGAAGCCGCTAGGATTGCACAGAGCTGCATTTCCAAGCACCCTGCACGAGCAAGGAGTGGTTTGCATGTGCATGTCCGTACACACTGCTGTTGTGCACTAACTTCAGGTCTGCACAGGAAAACTTTTGTCTATGGCAACCCTGCCTTTTGATTTTATGCTTTGTGTCTTACGCCTCAAAAATCCTGGACTAAATTGAAGCCCCTTTGAAAATCTGGATTTCCTGATCCATAATGGTTGATTGGAGCTGGAATTCTCCTGAGTGACAGTTTGCTTCATTCCCTTTTGCTTTGCTTTCTCACTGAAGTAGAAAAGTCATATACAGTACAATGAATTTAGTGCAGTCAGCAACAATTCAGCCATGCTGATTTATTTGAGTCATTCACTGAGAAGTACCGCACTTCTCTGGAAGTGCTAGTGCCCGTGAATTTCGTGTCAGTTTTTGCTGTTGCCCATGAATGGTCAAAGGTTTTAGTTATTACAACCAGATTTTTTCTCTCGTGTCCTCTGGGTGATGCTGAACTCCGCTATTCAGCTGTCCTTGGAGGATGCATGCGTGGAGCAGAGCTGGCTTTCCAGCCGGAGGTTGCCACGAGGAGTCGGGAGTGGGGTTCTTGCAATAATTTTACATCATGTTCCATTGTATTTACATTTTTCCAGTGTTCGAGTTGTGTGGGAAGTTGGCCATATGATCACAATAAATAGGTGTGAGGAAGCGGCCAGTGACATTTTTTAACACCCAATCAAACACTTGGCACGCTCTGGTGCCATGTACACCATGAATAATAACTGGACTTCAGTTATGGCTTCCATTTAAGGTTCGCTGGGGAAAAATTAGATGAAGAACTACAATTATGGCTGTGGCAAGATGGCTCCTTTGTAGTACATAATCTACCGTAATTTAAAAAACATGGATCATTAAAATCAATACATATTGCAACCAGACTTTCTGAGCTTGATTCTCCCTTACATGAAGGCATGTCAGTCTTGTCAAGAGCTGAGAGACAAAGTTATGGAAACAACATTAGCTCAAGGAAGACTGAGTTTAATGTTTCCTCCAAGAAACCTTTTCCTAATTAATTTCTTTTCTGTATTTATCACTGAGTGGAAATGCAGGTATTTAACACGAGCAGAGTGGACTTCTCAGCCACTTCAAATTCAGCCTGAAATTAGTGTAGCCAACAGTGCCACGAAGTAGACAAGACTTCAGCGTGCGTCTGGTTTATGGGGTTGTAAGGCTTGGCTCCATGAGCCCTTTCTTTTGGGGTCAGTGCTGTGAAGTTACCTGTTTTGGTGGGGATGGGAAGCTGGTCCTGCAGGATGGTGCATTGATCAACGAAGAAACATCGTGTGATACCAGGAGTCCGGGACACCTGATACGGGGCATCATGGAGGAGCAAGTATTTCTGAGATCGGCAGAGTTGGTTTTCAGAAGGGACATTGCCTTTGAGCTGATTGTTCTGAGCCTGCGTGCTGCAACATCTAAATAACCCCCTGTGGGCAAACCTGAGGGTAGTACAAATAGACGTTTGGGTGACTTCTTCAAAGCCAAAAAGACTAAGAATATGAAGATGGAGGAAAGAAGGAGAAATCCCTTGCCCTGAAGGAGATTGGGCCGGAGGCACTGAGTACAGACAGTGCCCTGCTTGCCTGAGGGTCTGACAAAGGGAGCTATGAAAAGTCTTTAAGAGATGGTATCTTACAGAGTCCTTAGAAATAAATTATGTTTATGAAAAAGCAGGTTTTCCAGTTGAAGCAGAAAGATTTCCAAGTGCAGGGCAGTGTCCGTGTTGAGTCACGAGCATAAAAAACACCAAGCATTAAGCCTGGCCATTTTATTAATAACATTGCAAATGTGGAAAATGCCTACGTCGGTAAGCCAGCTTTGTGGAGTGATGCCCGGGGCAGGAGTCACTCACCAAGCCTGAATTAGTCATCTAGGTTTCTTTGGCAGTGAAGAGGCTCTTCTGGAGAGTGATTCACTGGACCTGTCTGAAGTACCTACTCTAGGATGAAGCAAATGTCTCTGTAGGGATTCGAGGAGAACTAGACACCCAGCTCCGATGCACTCGTCCACACTTCAGGTGCTTGCATTTGCACAGATGTGAATTTTTACAGCTGTTCAGTGGAAAGGAACAGTGGCACGTTGGAAGTGAAGGTTAATAAAATAATTCATTTTCTGTCTATTCGCAACACACTAAAGAGATGTGAATAGACGTGAGCATGACGAGGAGGAGCTGGCATTAGGAGTGAAATCCTGTCGTGGGCAACCAGTCCTGGTCCTCAGTGGACAGGCACGGATGCTGGAAGATGGGCAGTGGCTGAGATGCAGGAGGGAGGGGGCTGGAGGGGTAAGGGATAGCTGTGGCTTGCAGCCTTTTCGCCGGATACATGAGAAAGGAACACGACAGTATTCCTGCTGGTATTGCAGGAAGGGATGTTCCTCCGTGCATCGTCCTTCTGCAAACGTTGACTGCAGAGGCAAAGCAGCAGGACAAGACCCTGCAGTTGTGCTTCAAGGGAAGTTTCTTGTCCTCAGCTTGTGTTTCTGAAGGGTTGAGGCAGCCAAGTGCCCAGTCTGTGCCACGGTACTCCAGCTCAGCCCTGGATGAGGGCCACGTGGGAGAACTGTATGTTCACGGGGTGAGGGTAACCTCTGATGACCTGCAAACAGGAGCTATGGATGTACACAGCGTATATCCTGCCCTCGGGGACAGTCAGTGTAATCAAGGAACTTCAAAGAGTGGCAGAACATCCTAGCAGATGGCATCACTAACGTGAGCAGGTCCATTCATGTGCAGCCGTGGAGGAAATCCGGGGTGTCTTGAATTTTGCATCCATGCCAGGGAGCTGGGCGAGAATTTTAAAAGGAAACATTGGCACTTGCCTGCAAAACCTCATGTTTGCCAAAATGGCAAGAATCAAATTCTTCCACAGGTTAGGAGTGTCTTTCCGCTTTCGCCACCATCTACAGTCTGCCCAATTTCTCTCTCTCAATGGACCATCCATCCTGCCTCTGCGGACTCTGCTGCTGGGCTGGAGGCAGCCCTGGGAGCCATCAGTCTCACAGGGTGCACGAGGTGGGAAGATCCTGCAGGAGCAAAAGGGGACACCAGTAATGATCCATCCCATTTAGGGTGCTGGATACCAGGATCTACCCCCTGCAGTTCCTCGGGGTTTCAGGGAGAAGACACTTCAAGCTGAACAGAGTAAAATGGCAGGTTCACGTTTGTGTGAATGCAAGTTGTGGGGCTGGGTGAATTATGGCAGAGTTTGTAGGAGCTCAACAAAGTCCCCCCTTCTCAGAGAGGCAGAATGGGCCCTGGATCTGGGAGCATAAAGGAAAGCACGTCTGAATCATGCATTGACATCAGAGGGAGCGTTGCGGCTCTCCAACTCACGTCAGAGCTGCACTGATATGGTTACAGGAGGCTGCGTGGCTTTTAATATTCTGGGAGAGCTGCTACAGTGGCAGAAAAAAATTATTCATGGATCAAAAAAAGAAAGGCATTAGCAGTACAAAGTGTCATGATTGTCTCTGTTCTACCGCAAGGTTGAAACGATATGCCAGCTGCGGCACGGGAGAAATAGCTTGAAGAAACACCAGCAAAAATGCACTGATTATTCTTGAAAGACCCTTGCACTTCAAGCCAAGGTATCACTTACTAATTTATGGGGAAGTACAAGGGGTGCAGAGCCCTCTGCTGACTCACAGTCAGTGGATTGGGAACAAGAGGCATCACAACAGAAGAGCGTAACAGTCGCATGCTTTATGTCACTGGAAATAAAGGTGAGGAGAACAGAGGAACTGCCAGCGACAAAGCCTTGATTAACAGATGCCAAACCAGCCCTTTGTCCTAGAGGGGGGCCAAAAAAGGAATACAAAGTTCACGGAGGAGACGGTGGTTCCTGCCGTGCGCACAGGGGAATAGAGGAGGGAATAATCTTCCCCAGGAGCAATCAAATTCGGATACCAACAGGCAAATGCCACACTGAATGCTGAGTCCTGTGGTGGAAGCATATTGTTAAGAAAGGAGCAGATACAAAATTAGCTTAATGCCCTTTACCACGAGCTGTTCAACGTGGAGTGTTAGATTTTAGCGAGATGAGTATTGCCAGTGAAGCCATGGGCGGTTAGCAATGGTCCGCTATCTCCGCTGGTAGAAGAAAGTCGAAATATATATAAAATACTTGTAGGTGTCTGCTGGAGGTACTGTGAATGCCTTTCGGGGTTAAGAAAATCTGAATAGATTGCTGTTAGAGAAGGGTGTATGGGAGTTACTTTCCTTGACACTGGGTCTACAATCCTTCACATGGCCCCAAGCCAACTAAAACCTGTCAACACAGTCAGCACTTTATAATAATGTAGTTTCATTAAACTTCTGCATTTTGGAAGTTGTTCGCTCAGCTGATCCATTTATAATTAGCAGTTAAACACTTTGTGAATATTCATTAGCTTTGCCATCCCTCCTCACTCAGGAAAATCGCTGTTGGTACCCAGGAGGGGCCGAGGGGTCAAGGCGCTTGCCGGGCGCATCTCGGGAGCGAGCTGCGAGCTGATGGGAGACCCCAGCCCGGCTCTCCCCGCAGCGTTACGCTCACCTCGGGACACGAGAGCCGCAGAGCAGCTCGTGGTCACGTCGGCGATCGGCAAAATCCCCTGCTGGGATGAACCGCTTGGCCTTTGGTCTTTTCCTTCATCCACTTGCTAATCAGATTACCCCGTACAACAGAGGGACAACGGTATTATCCCCTGCGTAAGCAGGCAGGCTGTGTCGTGTACGTGTGAATGTCCTGGCTGGGTGTTGGCTCCAAAACCAAAAAACCAAAAACCAGTCTTTTTCTGGAAATCAAGCAATGGCTGCAAAGGCTGTTCTTCCTCAGCCGGCAGCTCTGATCTGTGCGGGCGAAAGTCAGCGCCCGCGAGGGCTTTCCCTGAGTCTCACTGCATTGCTGGAAATACCTCACAGCCCTGCGTGATGCTCAGTCTCTGCTACCTTCGGTCTCCCGTCACCGGCCCTGTTTGCGAGGATGGCAGCTGGCGGGGGGAAATGTTTGAATTTCTGAACGAAGCCAGTGTTACGTGGTGCTGCTGAAGAGCCGCAGATGCACAGTTCCCCAGCGCCGTTTTTACAGTCTCTTCTCAGGGCGGGACCTTGCTTTTAAATGAGAAAGTTCAGTCTGAAAATAGAAAACCACGCTGAATTATACAGCCACTTGATAATTATTTTTTAGTGCTGCTGCTAAAAATGCCCCATTAAAAGACTGTAAGTCATCAGAGAGCGCTGTCAGACTACCACACACGGGGATTTTATTTCCAGCTGCATTTTATTTCCTAATTTTGGCGGGCTGAAGTCTTGAGATCAGAGAGTAAATATTTACATCCCTCTCTATTTATCTCAGTATTTCTGTTGTGTGGGTGGTGGGGGCCGAGCGCGGCGCAGGCAGCAGAGCGGGGTGCCAGCTCGGCGGAGTCCCGGGGGCTGCGGGGGGCCGGGCGCAGCATCGCTGGGGGGCACCCGAGGGAGTTGTCCCCAGGGGGTCACCCCGGGATTTGGTGGGACGCTTGGGAGAGCGGCGGTGCCAAAGCCGCGGCGTGGGTAGATGTGCCAGGCTTTGCAAGCCTGCCAGTCCGCATGCTCAGAGGCAAACAGGAGGGAAAGGATATCCGCCCGGTATTAATTATGATTTTTGAAGCTTTGCCTAATTACATTGTCTCTCTCAAGACAACGACACAAATATTTATGAGTGGGACTTTTTATTCTCATTGTAATCAGTGACATAAATAGGTAACACCTTTATAAAGAGTTAATAAAAATGTGTCAACACAGGCTCGAGCACAAACTATTGAGCAGTGTGCAGTAAAACATTCCAGTGTTTATTGTATTAATTGAATATTCATGAGATGCCAATTTAAATTACAGTTCACAACTGTTGCTGTGTCTAATGAATAATTTAAACAAGTGTGGCCAAAGAGATTTCAACGCTGCATTAGCAAACTGCAAGGGATTAAGCAACAGAGAATTTATAATTAGCTTTGTATATCCTATAATAAATTCATTGGAAAGATGGGTTTAATTATCCCACATGTTAATTCAGAATTCAGTGCATTAATTTTCAATCGAAAAGTAACCCTTTCTTCCCAGATAACAGAGTTGTCTCCTCTCCGTCTTCTGCGTCTCAGGAGCAGGGAATTGCAAGAGTGGAATGGCCCAAGCGTTACCGATCTCATCCGTCGTGACACAGCGTTTGTACCTGCCCGTCCCAGGTCTGCAGCAATTGCTTTTTTGCTTTTCCAGCTGGGGAAGCTGAGACAAATGGGATCAAATCTCTTCCTACAAGTCTGGATCCCAGAATCCGGCTGTAGCTTCCCCCAGGTGGGGCTGCCACGGCGTGTCCTCTGTGGTGCACCGCTGGCTGCTGGAGAAATGCTCTCTGCTCCTGCAAGGCGAGTCTGCGAAAGCGGCAGAAGTGCTCGGCAGTCCTCTCCTGCAAGCAGCTTTAAGTTTTTGTTTAAAAAACAAAGATGCGCGCAGGTAGCAGTCTCCATTCGAGCTGAGATTGCTGCATTTCTTTAGAGCAGAGCAGGAGTAGTTTTTTCTCTATTTGGTGTTTATGAAGTGCTTTTTCGGTGGGAGATGGGCCCCTTCGCTTCTGGTGACAGGGGTGCACCCTCCCCGCTGCTCGCCCCTCTCGCGGGCGAGGGGGCAGCCGCCCGCTGCCACGGTGGGCGCAGGGGCCAGGGCTTTATCCACTGCAGCGGCCGGGGGTGTCGAGGGGATAGCGAGGTCCTCAACAGCAGCGAGAGCTGAGGTCCTCACCAAGTTGTGAGCCCCCCGTGGAGATGCAAAGCCCTGCAGAAGGGTGAATATTGCCTGTGCTTTCCCCCCCGCCTGCTTCCCCCAGCCTACCGCCTTCACCGTGCCGTTGGGCTATAAAGCGTCTTCGTACGTATGGAGCCAGCTGTAGCTCGTGGAGAACCTCAACGCTTCTGCCGAAACTCGCTGGGCAGAAAAAAAAACCTGGGAAGTATTCCAGGGAACGCAAACCCTGACACCTACACGGAGCCACCCGTGTTCAAAGCTTGGCTGGCAAACTCCAAAGGTGTCTCTGGGTGTGCGTCGTGGAGGAAAGCGCTTCCTTTGCAGGTGGTTTTGTTGAATTCCAGGTCAGCAGGTTAATGAGATCTCTGGGATATGCTATTTGATCTGGAGTGTAAACATTCGCGTTGCACGTGTCCTTGATGTCTGATCAGATGGAAATGCAAACACGGCGCTGAGCGTGACGCGCCATCCAAAATGTTTTGGTGGCACGATGTGTAAGACAAAATAGCGATCACTTTTTTAAACAGCCTAATTGAAATATTTACCGTTGCCTTCGAGCCCTGCCATGTCTGTCAAATCAGCAGCTCGGCACCGAGGGTAGTGTGGCTGATACGGAGGTGGAAGCTCCTGCGGCTCCCTCAGGAGCACCGCAAACCCAGGGCCATCCCGGGAGCTGCCAGCACGGCGGAGGCAGCGCCCCGACTTCCCCTCAGACCCTAATTGCTGGTTTAGTGCCTCTGTCTTTCGGGTGAGTGGAGTTATTTAAGTTGATAAATGAATAGCATCACTGTAATGCAGCATGTTGTCGCTGACGCTTATTGATTGAACCTCGGGACTCAATTGATCAAGGTCCCCGGTGCAAGCATGTAATCCCGACGGAACAAGAAATCAAACCTTTAATGAGGTCGTGTGTTACTCTTGGTTTTCCACTTGGGGTTGTACGTTTTGGGAGGGAAGGAAGTGGTTTTGATGGCCTGAATCCCCACTGATGCCTGTGTTAAATAAAGACTGGCAGCAGGAACACTTGTTATTGTGGCAACCCAGTCTCGGGCAGACCCAAGCCTCGTTAAATATGGCATATTTCACCTCCAGGAATTGAAAGTCTCGGTGTTAGAAGGAAAGAAAGGAATCTCTCAGGTGTCTGTTATCCATTGTGACAAAGCCCAAGAGAGCAGAGATGCTGCTGGACTGAATATCCTCTCACCACTCCTCCTTACTCCACTGCAGCTGATCTAATAAACCCTATTGCACGGTGCAGGCAGGCAGTGCAACAGCTCGGGTGAACGTGGCTGCTGGAACCGAAGTAAGCTCTTCCTAAAGTTGTGTGGCTTTAATTTTGCATTTATTGGAGGCTTTTGCGTGTCTGTAATTTGTGTTGGAAGAGTATCTGCGGTTGTATTGGCTAGTTAAGAAATGAGAAGCGTTTGTCGTTGCTGGGAGTCAGAACAGAAGTGACGGCGTCTGGCTCTTGTGGCAGGAGTCGGTGCTGGAGTTGCTCTGCTCTGTTCCCTCCTCCAATTAGTTTGGTACCTACAGAGTCATTTGGGCTCTTCGCACCTATTTTAAAAGTGTTCAGCATTTGCTGTCATTAAAGAGGAGAAGGCAATGGGCTGTGCCTTCTGTTAACAGCGTAGGTGATGCAGCAAAGTCGTCGCATACCTTGCCGCTCTCGGAGGTTCCCCTCGGCAGAGCAGGGCGATGCCCTGGTCATCGCTTTGCTGGCAGGGAACTGGTGCGCAGGAGATGCGGTTCCCTGTCTCAGGTTGCTCTGGCAGAGCTGGGTTTTGAAACTCAGATAGTTTCCCAACAAATATGCGGCCACAGAACCATCCTTCTGCCCTGGATGCCTGTGTTCCCGGGAAGAGGAGACTCTTAGGAAGCGCTCGTTGCAGACCAGCACAATAATCCCGGCAGCGTCTGCCCACGGAGCGATGCCGAGGAGCGGGGCAGAGAGAGGGCAGCGCGTGGCAGGTGTGTGGGAGAAGTGATGTGGTTTGCCTGCAGCTGTGGTATCAACACTGGGGAACCCAACTCTTCCTACCACTGCAGGCATTTCTTATGGTACTTGAAAAGTGGGCTGTTAAACTTTGCAATCGAAAAATAAAAAACCAACAACTTCTAAAATTTATTCACAGGGTTTAATCCCACAGGGATGATTTTTCTATGTAGTCTTCCCATTTTTCCATTGTGTTCAAAAATTACTTCTTTTTTTCTTCTTCTTCTTCTTCTTTTTTAATGCTCCATGCAATAAAACTTGGAGGCTTGTCATTACTTTGGAGTCTATTGCTTTATGTGAATGCAATATCTGAAATGTCTGAGCAGAGCCAGGGGAGACATAAACCGAAGTGAACCGGCCTGTGCAGAAAGGCTTCAATAAGCTGCAAGAGCTCACGGGGAGGGTCCAGTAAATACCACAGGAGATGACGGGGCCGACGTGGCTGCTGGACGGGCTGGTGGGTGGGAGGGGGGAAGGGGGAGCGTGGTGCGCAGCGGTAGGTGAGCTGGCTGTGGCAAGTCCCGTAGCAGCTGGAGGTGCTCTTTCCGGTGTTAATTTTTATCCCCCAACTACCCTGAGAGGCAAACACCAGGATTTACACAGTTCCCACGCTGCCCAGCATCTTCTCCATTGAAAACGAACCTCCTTGTCCCTCTGCCAGGCTGGGGATGGGCTCGGGTCCACGTGCTCCACGGCTGTCACCGAGCAATGCAGAGCTGGTGGCTGGGCGGTCCCCAGGGTTCTCTTCGTGGGGTCACCAGGGTTCTCTTCATGGGATCACCAGGGTGCTCTCCCTGTGAGCAGCACGGGGAAGGACTCGGTGTGCTGCTGCCTTGGCCAGGACACGCGACAGAGCGAGCTTCAGCTCTGTCCATGTCGTCGTCCCGTTTGACAGGCAGGATAACGCAAATGAAGTGAGTGGCTGCCGATCCACCAGCAGCTCGTTGGCGTATCCGCAACGAGCCCTCAGCTGGGGCTGGCTGCGGCGCGGGAGCTCTCAGCCTTCCCACGAACCGGGCAGACCGGAGTTTGCATCCTTCCAGCCTCCCCCAGTGCCTCCCAGCTGGCTTCTTGATGGTAGAAGGGCTTTCGCCGTTACTCATTTTAATCCTTTTTTCCATTTTGCTCATTTTTTCGTTTTTGGCATTGTCCGTTGTCGTGTAGGGAATGGAAGTGGGTGTCAGATCCATTGCGTTTTCTGAGAGATTGAATTCTTCCTTTCCGGCCGGCCCTGCTGCCTGGCTGGGAGTGCCAGGAGTGCCGAGGTGTTGGTGGGAGCGGACCCGTGGAGGAGGACTGCTGTCCATCCCAGCAGCTCAGAATCTTGTGAAAAGGAGTCTGAGCTGTAACTCGGGTTTCTAGACGTATAATAACATCAAGGATCTGGTAAACCCACCAGCAAAAGGAAACTGCCCCAAGGAGTCTCTGTAGAGCTGGCGATGCGAAGCAAAAAACTTTGTCTCTAGTATTTTCCAGTTTTCCCTTTTTTTTTATCCCGAAGGTTACTTGCATGAAACCAGATCTCCTCGGGAATCAATTAATTTGTCTCAAATCTGTCTTTGACCTGTGGGATGGCTTTGCTGGGCAAGTGATGGTTCCCCTGGGGTGCACAGCTCGGATCAGATCCACGTTCAGAGGGGCCCGGGGCAGCGTGGCCCTGCAGCACCCCATAACGTGTGTCCTCTGACCCCAGCCCTGGGCAGCAAGCAGCGAGTCCCGCTGTAGAGATGCTCATTTTCATAGAAGGACTTAACACTGTCTTCTGAATCCATCTCCCCGTCTTTAATCCCACATCCTTGGGATTAAAAAGTAGAAACCAAAAATTAAAGAAAATCTGATGTGTAAACAGCTCTCGTGCTGAAGGGATTTTTCCCCTTGCTTGCTGTGGGGAAAGCTTTGCCTCGCCGTGAGATCCGGGTAACGCAACAAAAATGCTCCCGGAGATGGTTTGTCTGCTCCTCCACCCGTCTCGAGCACGGAGACAGAAATCTGGAGCAGGAAATTGTTTGGAGGATGTTGAGGGACGATGCAGACCCTTCCCCACTGCCAGGACCGTCTCGGCCCCCTCGGTCCCTACACCCACACACCCGCAGGTATTCCTCGTCTACCCGCTTCGCCTCTTTTCCCCTGCGTAGCTGGCGTTCCTCCTCTTGCCAACACACACAAAGGGAATGGGACTATTTTATGAAGTTTTATACCTGCCATGGGTTGGTGGGGGGCTCAGGGTCTGGTGCTATGTAATTACCTGCCACTGGCCGTTACGGGGGAGTTCTGGCCCCGGCTTTTGGGGTGGGATGGTGTTATGCCTGGATGAGCAGCAATTGCTTTCATCTACAAATGATTTTTACAAAACCGCTAAATAATGTATTCAGAAAACATGCTGGAAATTAATGGAATAGATTATTTGCAAACATGTTCACTGAATTATCAGGCTTGTTCTTTATCCATAAAATAATGTACTTACAAAAAAGGGAAGTTCATGGAATGCGTTATTTACAGACTGTGCTCCAGCTGAGAGCTGCGGGAGCAGCGATGGAGCGCACGCGGCGCCCGGCTGCTTCCCAGCGGCCGGGGCAGTCGCTCCTCCTCCGGGCAGGTGCACGGTCCAGGACTTTGCTTGCATTTTGCCGGACCATTTTGCTCATGCCTGACCTCAGGAGAGTGAGTCTGGGGAGGGACGCGTGCTGGCCCTCCCCTGCTCCCCGCGGGAATAGTCACAACGGTTGCTTTGCTTTGCTTCGTGCATCGCTGCCTGCTAAGGCTCGATGCTGCTCCCAGTGAGGAGGCAAAATGCCTGTTAAAAAGTCAGTGGAGGGGAACTAAGCCGTTTTGTGTAGCGTTGTCACATCATGGTACCCTGTTCTGGCAAGCGGCAAGGGATCATCTGTGGATGGATGGTTTAGACCCCCCGCCTGGCCCGTCCCCACGGCAGCACATCGCCCTGCAGTGAAGGGAGTGGGACGGGTGGGAACCCACCTCAGAGGAACCGTGTCTTATGGGAGGGGAGAAGCCTGAGCTCCTCGTGCCCAGGAGCAGTCCCACCACCAGTCTTGGTTGTTTCTTCAGTTCTTCTGCAATGTCTGTCCTGTGGAGTTATTCCCAAGCACCCTCAATACAAGCAGCAGAATTTATCCCTCCCTCAGGTCAAAGGGACACTGTGTGACATTGGTGTGTGGGAATGGTGTCATCTGTCCACTGATGATGAGGCAGCTCAAGAGCGTGAAGGAAGCTCAGGTCAGCCCTCGAGTCTCCACAGTGCAGGCGAGGCGGGGCTGCGAGGCTGCAGGAGGTCGGCTATAGGAGATGTCCCATGTGCAGTCCAGGTGCCCCTCTCAGCTGTGTTGTTTCTCCGTCATCACACAGCTGGCGGGGTTTGTGACTCAGGATGGGCCAAGACCTGACAGTACTTTGGTCTTCTCCCTAAGAAACAACATCCCAGCTAGGGGTGCAGGTCTGCAGAGGTGCTGCGGTGGAGGACAGGCCCAGAGGTCCATCTAACTTGGGTTTGTCTTTTGACTTTTTCAGGTGCTTTAAAATCATAACTTTTTGCAATCTGTGTCACAGCTCCACTAGCCCAAGAGAGAGGGAAGCACACATTGAAGCAGGACTCCTGCCCAGCTGGAACTCTTCAGGGGTGGGAGTTACTGGGTTTGGGACCCTCGTGGACATCTCTGCTGTACAAGTCCACAATAATGCTATTATTGACAGATGACCATGGTGGGGAGTTGTGTCATAGGGAAGTAACAAGATTCAGTTCATGCCGTACCGAGATGGTCTGTTCCTTTTGGCCGTGCCCTTCCAGCACCAGGAGTGATGAGAATATTAATGAGAAATATTAATGAGAAATATTTGCCAAGCACAGTCTCTGTTCTGCTTTGCACCGCCGTTCTCACCCAGAAGTTACAGTGCTTTATCTCTGTGGTGAAGTGTTAATTGTGTTTGGAGGATTCTTTCCCCCATAATAGCAGGATATCGTAACACAAGATCACAGCCTGTCAAGGTGCTGAATTTGGCTTGTCAGGCAGGTTCTCTCCCAAACCAGCCCTCGTCCTGCCTTCCCCTCCCGCCAGGCGCCTCGGGGGCTGCGAGCCGCAGGGAACGTCTCTTTGGGAGGAAAAAAACAAGCAGAGGTGGTCGAGGCTGGAAAAGACATGGAGCCATTTATGTAGTCACAGAAGCAGGTCAAAAAAAACCCCCACGGGTGAGGAGACAGAGATAAACACAACTGAACTGGGAGAAGCCCTAGGAGCCTTGCCTGGAGTCAGCTCTATGGCCTTACGGTGAAGCTTCACGTTCGAAAACATTGCATTTGAAACTGCCAATATTAATTAGAAAGGGCAGGATTTCAGATTATGTAGCATTTAAAGCAGACCCTAAAACTTTGTTTTCTCATAGATGTCTGCTCAAATCCTCTTGAAGTCAGCAGGCTGAGCTAGCGTGTCTGCACATGGCTTGAAATAACTGACTGAGGAGCTCTCGGTACTGCTAATGCTGGTATTTAGTAATTCTTGGAATACTGGGGAAGCTCTGGAGGACTAGAAAAGAGCTAATGTGCAAATATTTAAAAAGGGAAGCAGAACAGCCCAGGTAATTACAGACCTGTCAGTCTGTCATCAATCCACAGCAAAGTAATGGAGTGGCAGATCCAGGCCTCAATTAATAAAGAATTAAGGGAAGGTAATATAATTAATGCCAATCAACATGGGCTGATAGAAAACAAATCTTGTCAAACTAACTTGATATCTTTTTTGATGAGATTACAGGTTTGGGTGATAAAGGTAACAGTGTTAACATAATAAACGTAGACGTCTGCAAGACTTTTGACTTGGAAGCACAAAGTATACTGAGAAAGCTGAACAATACAAAATCGATGTTACACAAGTTTGGTGGATCAGCTTGTCACTCTGTCTTCCCAGAGTTTGTCATATTTTTGCCAAAGAAAGCATTAAATAATTGCCACTGAAGTTTGTAGACGATGTGGTGAGTAGGCAAGCGGCAGAAGATAGAGGTGCAGAGCTTTTAGCGTGGCTTGGTAAGCCGGTCACCGATAATGAATATGCGTTTGGAGAACCAAAATTGCCCCACGTGCAGGAGCAACAAAAATCTTTCAAGATAAGGACTCTTCTCCTTAGAGGTGGTGGCTCTGGAAGAGGGATGGGAGATGCAGGGAGCAGCTATGCTTCGGGGTGGGTGCTGGCTGATGGAGAAGTCCAAAAAGCATCCATAGCAATGAGCCAGGTGGGAAACTTGGAGAGAGCGCAGAGGACCGCTCCGTGTCTTTGGCCAAAGCGGGAGGGGTTTGATTATGATCTGCAAGCGCTTTGGTGAAGGACGGTCTGGTGAGAGCTCTCCAGTCCAGCAAGCGATGGGAGGCAGAGCTCCTGGGGCTGGCAGCGTGGGCTTGCTCCAGGGCTCACCCGCTGGGCGGCTTAGCAAGGGAATCACCCTCACGGGCAGCTTCTGAACCCCGCCTGGCATGAGGGTTTTGGGGTGCCTGCCTCCTTGCAGCCACCCCTGCTCTGTCCCGCTCTGTCCCCTCCACCTGCGGGTCCCGTGCCGTGCCCAGCGGGCTCACAGCGATGCTTCAGATCCCGTGTCACAGCCACGGGACAAAAGCGAGAAGGTGCATGACACCTGGGGAAGCTGTGCCTTCCAACCTGCCCAAGGGCACGCCTGTGTCGCAGCAATACGCTGCTGAAATTGTGAGTGTGGATTCTTTCTCTGAATTCGGAGATGTTCCTTCAGATCGTGTTTGCAAACTTGAGTCTGTAAAACCTTTTATTCACTGTGTTTGATGAAGAAAAACTGCAATTTCAATGTAGTTCAAAAAAATTTCTGTGTGCCCAGATCCCCAAAGCCGGCACCGTGAGTTCCCCTGGGCTCCTGTGCTGCCGCCAGCAAAGCCACCCCATGGCAGCGTGACGGGGGTTAGAGACCCCCAGGAGCTGGCACGGGGGGTGCTTGGTCCCTCTGGGGACCAGGACCGGCCCAGAGGGAGGCTTGTCCTGGGGAGTGACAGCCAGGGCTGGTCACCCCACTGCGTGTGGGAAGCCTCTGCCATATGGTGAATGACCCCATCCCGACAAAAATAAATTGCTTCCTTTTGAAATCGGTTCGTACTGTTCTCCTCGTATTCGTAATAGGATGATCGGTGGAACCAAAGATGTGGCTGTTACTTTAAAGGATAAATTAGTTTGACTCTTAACTCAATAATTAAAACTGTTATGGCTATGAGCCTGCAGGGATAATGTACTATTATTATAGTCATTTGTTTCAATTAAATGCTTACTGATTTTACAATAGCAGCTGGGCACCTGTGCGAGATAGCTATTACTCTGAACAAGACATCTCAAATTCCAGCAGAAATTTGTCACTGCACTAAAGCATTTTACATAGACCATGAAAGTTTATTAGGAGCAGTTACAAATTGGGAAGAGGAGGGGTGGTAATTGGGGATATATTTTCTTATCAGCTTCTCTCTCTCCGGCTCTCTCTCTTTTTTCAGTAAATCATCTTTAAGCATTTCAGCTATGGTGATGCATTCACATTCAAACTTCAATACAGAAAAAGCCTGCTGGGAAAACTTTGCTTCAAAGCTGTTCAGCAGATAATTTCTCTCCCCGGTTGATTGTGATTGTAATGGCTTGTTCTCAGGAACAGACCTAAGGAGAGGTAAGCAGTGCCGCCGATGAGCCTCGTGGCTGCCCCTGGAGTAGCTGCTCCCCTCGCCTAGGGGAGGAAGACCCCAGCTGGGGAAGGCTGCAGCAGCTCTGCTCAGCCCACCCATGTGAAGTCGCCCCAGGAATGGTGGCACTCATTCGATCATAGAATGGTTTGGGTTGGAAGGAGCCTTAGAAGATGACCTAGTCCAGCGTCACTGCAATGAGCAAGGACGTCTTCAGCTGGATCAGGTTGCTCCAAGCCCCGTCCAACCTGGCCTTGAGCACTGCCAGGGAGGGGGCAGCCACAGCTTCTCTGGGCAACCTGGGCCAGGGCCTCACCACCCTCAGTGTGAAGAATTCCTTCCTAATATCTAGTCTAAATCTCCCCTCTTTCAGCTGAAGCCATTACCCCTTGTCCTATCACTCCATGCGCTTGCACAAAGCGCCTCTCCAGCTCTCTCGCAGCCCCTCCAGGTGCTGGCAGCTGCTCTGAGGTCTCCCCACAGCCTTCTCTTCGCCAGGCTGAGCAGCCCCAGCTCTCCCAGCCTTTCCTCCCAGCAGAGGGGTTCCAGCCCTCGGATCATTGCTGGGGCCTCCTCTGGCCCCGCTCCCGCAGCTCCAGCTCTGCCC
>Ga0065711_1036181_pt1 | contig 21343 bp, 11 predicted proteins | sample Hoacrofraction12_FD_59098 | JGI IMG/M metagenome (GOLD analysis project Ga0065711, IMG submission 59098) | Hoatzin crop microbial communities from Cojedes, Venezuela - Epithelial fraction 12 v2 (version 2) | ecosystem: Host-associated > Birds > Digestive system > Esophagus > Crop | place... | reverse complement strand
CGACTCGGGAGGGGTGAGGAGAGAGGTTGCCAGTGAAGACTGAGGCAAAAAAGTTGTTGAGTACCTCAGCTTTCTCCTCATCTGCTGTTGCCAGTTTGCCGGTCTCGCTCATGAGCGGCGGTATGCTTTCTTTGACCATCTTTTTACAGCTGACATACCTGTAGAAGCCCTTCTTGTTATTTTTCGCATCCCTTGCCAAGTTCAGCTCCAGCTATGCCTTGGCCTTCCTGACCCCATCCCTACACAACTGGGCAGCTTCCCCATACTCTTCCCAGGAAGCCAATCCCTGCTTCCACTGCCTGTGCAGTTCCCTCTTCTTCCTTAGTTTGACCAGCATCTCTTGTCTCAGCCATGCCGGTCTCTTTCCTTCTCTGCCCAACAATAGCCCCGTTCTAGATTAACTGAGATTTTTCAGCTACATTTAAAGATTAAATATGATTAAAGTAGAGTAGGTGCAAGTTTCTAAAACCAATACTACAACATGGTCTAACTTACTTTAACTTCCACAATATAAGTAATTAAAAAGTATATCCCTTATTTTGAAAGTTGAGGTTATGCTTCTTGTGGTAAGCCCTGGACACAAATAACGTGTTTTCATCATGCACGGTAGCATGGCTGTAGTACTGCTGGCTTTCTGCAGCATCATTCAGCCTGGTCTGGGCAGGATGTACCTAGCAATCAGGTTAGACTATCGACAAAGATCTGCACAGATACATTTTCTTTTACTGTCCCCATAGTGGTTATGAATTTCTGTTTCTTTACTGCAAAAATCAAGCAGGCTCCTTGGCATCAAACAACTGAGCCCTGTTTGCTCTACACCACTGGTTTAAAAGTGATCAAGTCCTTCACGCATTAAAAGGATTTGGCACAGATTCAAGCAATGAAAATTTGTCCAAGATGTTTAATCTGTGTATGTACAGGAGGTCAGTCAGTAACAAGGCTATCATTAAGTGTACTCCAGAGTCACGCTAGAAAAATGACCTTTCCAGTTTGGCATATGTTTAAACATAGTTGACAGACAGGAAATAAGATAATCACACCCTTAGGGGTTGTGCAGCTGCTGACACCTTCATTCCAAAGCCGGGGTAATTTTGAAAGGTAGGCATATTTGGTAGGATAGACTGTAAGAAGCAGATGAAACTGAAGGTACAAGAAACAGCATTGCTAGGTGGGAGGGGTTTAAAAAACCCTACATTTCTTTTAGCTGTCTTCTTTTATCACACCACTTTTTCACATTGTTCTTTCTTACCCTTCAGCTATTCACTCACTGCTCCTGGAGCAAGCTCGCACAAGGGAAAAACACAAGAAGTTGTGTTCAGTAGGCTCCTGAATACTTTCAAACAGTCTCCAGCTGTGATACAAGCAGAAAAGCATAATATTAATAAATGTGAGTAGGAAATAAGGATCTCTTATCGTACAACCTTAAGACTACAAACATGTGACAAAAGATAACTTACTGCCAAGCTAAAGCCAGCCTGTCATGTTTTATGGTAACGTGGTATGTTGACCAATAATCCTCCTTCTTCATCAGGTGTCTACTCATCTTTGGGATTGTGTTCAACAACAAGTGATAGATGAACCAAAATAATGAAGTTGAACCACAGAGAATGGGTTCAAAGTGACATAAGAATGCATTGGTCACTTAAAGTAAATTTTCTAATTTTATTAATTTAGAAGACAATTCTTGGAAAATTCTCAGCTATCAAGGTTTTGCTTTATGTCAGGGGATATGAAAGGAAAGACATATATGAAGAGCTGGTAGACTTCACTTCTAAAACAGCTGCGTCCTTCCCTTGAAAATCTGACTACTGGCTAGCTACTCAAAAGGGAATTTTGGAGCCATCAAGTTCAATAGAGAAGTTCTCTCTTCATAGTCTGGCAGCAATGTCAAATGCTAATAAGAAAATACTTGCTCTAAACCCAGGAAGTTCTGTGGGGACCCTGATCCCTGAATGATATACGAGTTCACTCTGTTAGGAGCATGTGTTTCCAAGAAAAGGACATGCCGCAAATTTGAACTGCAAATTAATTGTGGAATCTAAAAAAAAAATGCACAGGAATTAAAAAACCCTCAACAATCCACTCCCCGCCTTATTCTTACAGAGCACTATTAAAAGAATGAAGCTGCTTTAGCTACTTTAGATTAGTTTTATAAATCAGTCCAACAGTGAAACTTGAGAAGAAAAATTAACCATTTACAGGCCATCATCACACCATAAGTATTTGTTAGAACTCACAGTAGATATAGAAAGAGGCTCTATGTCCCATATGTGGATGGGGCTTTGAGCAACCTGGTCTAGTGGAAGGTGCCCCTGCCCATAGCAGGGGGGCTGGACCAGATGTTTGATAAGGTCCCTTCCAACTCAAACCATTGTATGATTCTATGACCTCTTGAAGGCCAGTGCAATAATTCAAAGCCAGAAGTGGGGTGTGCAACTGCAGTTTTGATTCCGCATTGTGCCACCTTCATTCCAGTTGAATGTGAGGACTGAAACCTTCCTCCAGCAAAGGCTGGCAGAGGTAGATCCTCTGGGTTATGGCAGACCACACAGGCAGCAGAGCCATTCCTCCCCTCCTTCATTGTGCAAGATGCCATGATTTCTACCCTGTGCTTCCATCACCAAGCCTGTGTGAAGCTCTTTACAGGATACTCAGAGATGGAGCAGGCAATGCTTGCAGCAAAAGGCTTCCCCCCAGATAGCAAGGGACACAGCACTTGTGCAAAGCTGGAGCAAGTGTGAAACTCTCCCCCAAAGAGTTCTCACGCTCAGTTCAGTGCTTCAACCCAAACTCTTTTCTTTCTTATTATTAGATCTTGCTGCTGTTAGATGTATGCTTCATAGCCATTGGAAGCTTGCTAAACTACTTTACTTTTTGTTCCAGAATTTCATTATTCTGAACAAACACAAATCAAAACAGCATTTCAGGCCTGGCCGTTGTTCACCATCCCACACAAACTGTAGTCAGCAGAACCCTGCCATATTTCATGCAAAATCTGTTTTCATTTTTTAAATAGAATGAAACATATTTAACTGATTGATGGGAGGTGCCAGCCCTGAAGCAGGACTTGAGGCCCTTGTGGAAGAGAAATTCTGTGCTAGATGAGCAGATGCGGCTTTTGTGGATCTACTTTGCAATCACAGGGGTCATGTTTTTGGTTAGTAAAACTCCGACTGACTAAAGTGAGATAGCAACGAGAAAAATCATAGCCTGCAACACTGCACGGATTCTTCATCTTGTGTTGACTAGATATAGTTAGGAATTTTTTTGTAAGTAGCAGACAAAAAAATATCATCTCGTCTTTTAAACATGTGGCAACAGCTCTTCAAATAATCAATATTTTTGAAGATTCCTCCATCCCTTTTTCTGTTGTCCATCATATCCTTGACATTCAAAAATCATGAATTCGTCCCCCAGATCATAGCATCAGATCAAAAATTCTTCATGTTTATTGTGTCTTTTAATTATTTTTTAAGTATCGTTCTACTTCCTAAGCCTTTGTACATTTGTATTTTCATCTTTTCTCCAGAAGTACAAGGCTAGAGACACATTTTTCCTCAAATGAAAACTGAGAATCTCATGCAAGTTACTTGACCTTTTGAGCTAGTGCATTAATAACTATGATAAATATCACAAGAGTCAAATACAGTTCCTGATAATGGACTTACCTTGGGAGACTACATCCTCCCAGGGCAGACACAGTCCCTAACACAGGTCTTCGGTGACACTCCCCACTTGGCCTTGCACATTGCTCCACCATGGAGCAACTCCTGCTGAAAAGCCACAAGCAAATGACAGAACTGGAACCTGGGCTCAGACCTCTGCTGCCATGCTAACAGTAACTTCCCTAATGCGTGTTAATGTGAACTAATGAACAGTCATCCAAAGTCCATTTTCAGTGCAGATTATTTTTTATACAGAACATCTACTTCCATTTTTCCTCTGTGAAAATTAGAAGTTTGCAGTTAAAGAAAGTAATTATTTCATTTATGTCAAAATACAGAGTGTTCCACAGGGGTAATTAGTGGTGTTTGAAAAATGGTCTAACCTGGAACAAGCCCAAATCAAAACTGCAGAGCTCCCATGCCTGTCCTTCAGGGTACTCAGCCTGTGTCACTTTGTAAGATGAAGATAAAATAAACATCACCAGACAGGTTTTCCCTCTAAATAGGACTGAACATCATTACTGTGTCTCTCACTGCCATGAATATTTGTGATTAAAAGCAAAGGAAAGAAAGAGTACATAGTCTGGGAAAATGAAAGTAAGCCCTCATCTTAGTAATAGACCATTCTAAATATTTTGTGTCAAATTATGGTTTGCCATCCCTAGCACACAGGACAGACGCAATAAAACAAACAAAAAAAACCAACTAATAAGACAGACAGCTAATGGCAATAACATTGTGAGGCTCAGGGATTTCATTTTAGGGGTTCCTTGGGCTCACCTGAGATGTGCTACTTAATTACCTGCATGATTGCAGGAGTATGTGGTAAAAGATGTTCACCCGCTATACAACTTTAAAAGAAATGGTCAGACGGCTCAATCTTAGATCTCCCATTACAGTGTCCACTGAGATGTGGCTAAACATCCGGAGATTATGCTGGACGCTGCACTTGTATGCTCCCTGGTAACAGACGTAATTGCTTCCCTTCCTTATTTTCACTTAATAGTATAAAGTTACAAACTTTTCAGTGGTACCTGTGTTGCTGTTCATGGAAAGGAAGGGGTGGGGTACAGCCAAAGGCCTAATGTCTGCCTACATTTTGCTCCACATTTAGGAAGGTGAGCAATATTGCAATTTATAGGTGGTTGTTATTTCTGAGATAGTACTGATGTGAGGAGTAATACAGAAAACCTTGTATAAAGGAGATTTCACATGTAATTAAAAAATGACCTTTTTTAAAAAAAACTTCTGGGTTCTTAAAATTACCACTGGACAACATACATTGAAGGTTGGGGGTTTTGACTGTATCCCGTGCACTTTTTTTTCTGTGTTTAAGTATAAAAATTGTCTACAAACATTTTTTTCCTTAAAATTTCTTATGATTTTAACTGGTGCTGGACGTCACCAGGTACATCATCAGCTGCCATTTCTCACGATGTTGACTCACCCTTGTTGAGGTCACACAACCTTGTCCACACGAAAATCCAGCCACCTTTTGGCAAGCTGGGCCATGGCAAATGCTGAATAAAAAATGAGCAGCCTGATGTAGATGATGTTCTAGTTCAGTCTATGGTCAAGGGGGAGAGGTGCAGTACGGCAGCACTCAGAAATGAATATATTGGGCTGAAATACCTTTTGCTGAAGTAAGGGCAGGAAAATGAAACACCGACTTGAGCTAAGATCATTGCCCATGAATTGTCAGAGGGTTTTTATGGGACTAGGTATGCAACTGAATAGCCGTGAGGAGACATGATCAGTGTCTGTTGTATGTGTGCCAGCTCGTGTGGAACTGCAGAAAAACGGCAGATAACAAATTCGGGTTATGGGGGGGTGTTGTTTCTATGAAACTGTACAGTATCTGAAAAGGTTATAGAATAGAATCATAGATACATTAAGGTTGGGAAAGACCTCTAAGATCAAGTCCAACCATCAACCCATCACCACCATGCCTGCTAAACCATGTCCTGAAGTGCCATATCTACACGTTTTTTGAACACCTCCAGGGATGGTGACTCCACCACTTCCCTGGGCAGCCTGTTCCACTCTTTCAGTGAAGAATTTTTTCCTAATATCCAACATCAATCTCCCCTGATGCAACCTGAGGCCATTTCCTCTTGTCCTATCGCTAGTTACTCGGGAGAAGAGACCAACACCCGCCTCACTACAACCACCTTTCAGGTAGTTGTAGAGACCTGCCTGTCCATTTTAGAACAGTAAAATTTTGAGGTAAGGATGATATGTATTGATATTTTTGTTAATGCTTAAAACCTTTTCATCTTCCATTATATTTTTATTCCAGTTGTTTGAGGTTAAATAGTATTTTAGGTGAAGTGGGTTTACCAATCAGCACACACCACTAAGTGACAGGCTCCCAAAGATTGCCAAACCAGCTGGCTCTGTGGGACAATTTCTGTACTGGTAAATTAATCAGGGACAGGGCATTTAGTCTGGATTCTGGCTTGCCACTATTCATATTGCTAAACTGTTAGACTGATATCTGCCATAGCTTTGGTGCAGGCACAGCTGAGACCACAGCACTAACCAGGAAGGATTCCCACTGGGCTGTCTGGCTGGTTCTTACTGTAAGAAGCACAAAATGCAGCCGTGCAGCACAGTTACAGAGACACTCGTGAGTAGATATTACAAAACTAATCACCCAATGCATTTTTTGGGGGGTGAGTTTTGCTTGCATTTACCCCAAATACTTGAGGTGAAACTGTGACTTCACTGGTTTGAAAGACATGCTGTGGATTTTCAGTGAGACCAGGATTCAGCTGATGGACCTGTAGACATTTGAACCCATGGTTGCGACATCTTCCATGCTCTCCATGTCTGCATGGAGCCTAAGTGCCTGTGCAGTGTGAAGCTTCTGCAGCGTTTGATACTGGCTATCTGCCCTGCTGCCCTGCGACATAAAGATTTGACTAAAGATGACCAGGCGTCACATGCAACAAAAAAATGTTCCTTCTGTTCACCTTATCTTTTTGTATTTCAAAATAATTTCTGATATTTTTAATTTCTTATCTCCAGAGGAATATGGCCTGCTGAGCAATAATTCCATTTCAGTAGCTCATCCTAGCAGTTTCCCATAGCAGCATTTCTTATATTTATACCGAAGTAAAGAATTATCTAGATGCACCATATTTTAAATAATTTCAATTATGATGCTGTCACTTCTTATAATGGATGGTAGCACAGAAAAACAATAGTCTATCAACATAACAATGCAAAAAAAATTAGTTGTGATTGGGTGAAAAATTGAGCATTTTTTGCCATGATTTAAGATGTTGGAGACAAGGTTTTTCATATAAAAAGTAAAATTTCACCAATAAATCAGTAAAAGCAGCTTTTAGACATGTGCTCTATACTTTCATTAATGTGCTTTTTTAGATTGGTTCAGTCTGTTTCTGTTTTGTAATTAACTTATCAAGGAGTAATGGTCTAATTTTAAAAAGCCGACTGGATGACAGAAATACTATTTGTTTTAAATTGAAAATATTTCAGAATCTGCCAAGATTAGATTTCTTTAAATTACCCTTTAAAAGCATTGATTTCTAATACCATATTTCCTTTTCTCAATAAAATAGAAATATGTGTTCAGAGGAAGCTGTTTTTAAGGAAGCATTGCTGAGAAACAAAGCAATTCCAGTGATATTAATCCCTCTCCAATGAGCTGCCAAAAATATAGTCTCCATTTACTGCTACAGGTTTGGTGGGTAGTCATTTTTTGTTATTCACCAGACTAAGAATCTGAAATTAAATGTTCAGTAATATTTGTATAAATGAAGAAGCCCCCAGCTCTATGCTTTGACATAACTAGGACACTCTAAAATAATAACTTTTATAAAGATTAATTCTCCCCAAAATTAGTGCCTGATAAAAACATATGGCATGCTGCTTACCAGGAGAAGACCTCTGGTCTCATATATAGGCTTGTTGCATTCATGGCATATAACCAGTGCCACTTGAATGATGCCTTTTGGATATTTCATTGCTCTTATCGAGACAATACTGAATTAAATGTAATATTTGAAATATCCTTTACCTGTGCTAACCTCACATCATGAGGTTGATATCAGAAGGCTCGTTCAAGTAATTTGTTCTGTTTAGAAAGTAGAAATTAAAATGTCTGTACTTTGGCAGACCAAAGGTATTTGTAGCTTGGTTCCCTCTTCCCCACAGTGGCCAGTTGTGGGTGCTTATGAAAAGCTTATTAGACATATAAACTGATTCTTTCCAGGGCATATCCTGTAGTAACTCCAAGCTGGAGATTTCTTTCTAGACCACTGTATAACAGTCTTCAATGGGCCTGTCTCTCAGATTGCTCCGACTCCTTTTTTAACCCAATCCTGTTTTTCTTACTGTAACAGTACATGTATTCTACATTCAATTCTACATTATGGCAAAAATAACTTGTTGGTTTTCGAACCCAAGAATTTTATAAACTCCCATTCAGTTCTCTTACTGTGAGCAGCCGTACATGATTGCTCCCTATCTGCCCTTCTCCAGTCACCATTTTCAAAAATCTCTTTCATAGGATCCCTTCAGTCACCCTTTCTCCAAACAGAAATGCCTTAGTCTATTTAGTTTGCATTTACTATCTCCTCATAGGGAAAATGTTCTACATCTTTGATCATTCCACTTGCTCTTCCTTGTAACCTAGCGAAATACGAGAGAGAGAAAAATGGAGTGATATACCAACATTTTCCATTTGTTCTCAGTTTCTTTCTTTGAGGTTTGCCTTTTAACTGTGATTGCGTATTTTCATCAAACTGGTCAAAATTATTCCACGGCCTCTTTCCTGAATGGTAGTAATGTTAGTTTAGAAACTATTAGTCTGTATTGAAAAAACAGGATTTTCTAAAATTAACCGAATTTGTTAGGTCTTTTCTCATTCAGCTATTCATGGGGTCCTTCTGCAACACTTTATAGCTGACTTTGGATTTTAGGATCCTAAAGAACTAAGCATCATCAGTAAACCTCACCACCTTATTCTTCCCCTTTTTGACTTAACTTAGTAAAAAAAGACCAGCAAAGATCCCCAGCGAAATTTTTAACAAATCTCTGTTGTGAAAAAACTTTTAATTTTATCCATTGCTGCACAGCTTTTAAACAGTTACTGACCCACAGAAGATTTTCTCTCTTACCTCATCAGAAACTCCATTTTTCATGAGCCCTTACTGAGGGATCTGGTCAAAAATATTCTGGAAATCTAACTGGATCACTCTCAGCTCCTTGCTTACTTTCATACACTCACCATAAAGAACTCTAATAGGTATTTGAAGTACAACTTCCTTCTGACAAAGCCATATTGACTCTTCTTACTGCATCCACTTACTGTATACACTAGTTCTGGTTTTGGTCACAGTTTTACTTTATTTTCTTGGCACAGAAATCAGATATACCATCTCACGCTTACCAAGAGCAGAGCCTTAGAAAAATTCCAAACCCTCCACCTTCAATTCGTCTGTTACTCAGACCAATTCAAGTGGCACACCACAAAAAGCAATACAGCAATTTCTTATATTAGCTATGCAGGAATTCAAGAACAGGTACTGGTAAGTCCTGTCAATTTGCACAATTCATTTTTATCAGTCTGTTCTAATACCTTTTTTAGTGAGAGATTTTTCCATCTTATGTCATCTGCATTGCTGCTAAAGATATGGACAACCTTATGTCCTACCCCTGTCCACAGAGTCTTCTCCTTGCTATGTGTTGGGACTGGCTCCTGTGGTGTTGTGCAGTTGGGGAAGGGACCTGCCTAAGATGAAAACAAACCTTGTCCCCTCTCCAAAAGCAGCTGGTCTTGCCAAATCGGGCGACTGATCCTTGAGTATGTAACTGCAGGAGCGGTTGTGCTGCTGACAGGTGGGGGGCACAGGGTGAGGATACAGCAAAACGGGCTGGGAGCAGCCTAGGCTAATTGTGAAACTGCATCCTGATACTTCAGCTTGAGGCAGTTTGCTGTCATTACAGTTTTACGCATTTATGTGCATGAGAGATTTCCACAGAAAGCCATACCAGCATAAGATTTAATGATACTGTTGAGAAAGGAGATTGAGTGATGGTCTCCAGGAGTGTGGGAAGCCTCTCTGACCACCACCACCACGTATGAAGAATGTCTCCCTTTGCTATCACAGATATAAAAGAAATACACTTAGCCAACGGCTGAGAAAAGTGCAAATTCTGCCCATTAACTACCAGTTCAAGCAGGATCAGATGAGACATTTTGAATGGGAGTTTTTTTTCTTTGCGTCTTCCTGAAATCCATAATGAAAACTGTAATTCACCTTAGCAGAGCTTTCAGGGGTTGTACAGATACAGAGAATAAGCATTCATGCAGAAGTCTCATTCTACTTATTTAATGTTCCTGTGATTTCAGTTATGAAAAGCTGGACTACTCTTCCCACTTGCCTACACAGGGGCTCTACATTTGGATTATTGGCCTGGGACTATATGTAAATCTCACTGCCTCTCTCATTTGCTCTTCTTATAGGTGTGTACATATAAACCTGTCTGTTTTATTACATGTACGCAAACGTATACTTTTCAATTACGTACATAGAAGCGTGACTGATTCTTGCAGAGAGGGAACACTTTTGAGTACACTATCAAAATTTCTTTGATGGACAATAATGTGAGTATACAAGAATAAAAGGGGTTTTCTTTGGCAAAACAAGCCCATAAACAGTTGGGATGTGGCATAAATCATCCAGATTATGGAGTGTTTCAGATCATCTTAAATGTACACTACGACGCAACAAAGCTTTAATGGAGCCTCAGACTCCTCTGCAGACTGAGCTCTTTTCTCATCTATTAGGGATGTTAATATAAGCCAGTCCCCTGATGCAGCACGGCTTGAACGTGGGCTGTGACTTGTGGGCTTGCAGGATACTGGAAAATCATAGTTCAGTAGAAGGAGGGTTGATGAGAAAGCTCATCTTTATCATCAGATCTACTGCTAGTAAGGGACCTAATTCTGGAAAGCAGTAAGCAGAGTGGGACTTGGTCACAAGTAAATATTTAATTTCTGTATCCTGCCCTATTACTTCCACGGTAGATCCAGAGACCTGTATTAGGCTTTTTGTCATTAGCGTAGGAAGAACAGTGCTCCTGAGCTGGGGGAACAAAGAACAAATGTTGCTCAAATTCCACATTCCCATCAGGTCTGGGATTTTCAAGTATTTCTAGGAAGGAAACTCACACAATCTGCTTTCTTAGTTTTGTCAATGCTCTTTCATCTTCAAATACATCATTAAATTTCTTTAATTGTAAAAATACATTCAAGAGTTACACTTCAACAAAAAAAATATTGCATTTTTGGGAGGGGGAGGACATACTTGGACTTTTGTGATGGTACAGCCAGATGGTGTCCTTTAAGAATCTGGTGAGATTATACAGCTTAGAAAATCTATTACTTTAAGTATCTAAAAGAATACACACTTGCTGAGGTTTTGAAACTGCTCTGTCCTAGTACCACAGCATTCCTGCAGTGAAGGTTGATCCAGTTTGTGGTCTTGTTGTGAGGGCCCAGATAAACACTAAATGTGCTGAATATTGGTTTTACACATAAGGTAAGAAGAACTCCATGGCAATTTGAGTGATGGAGAAACCGTTTTGTGGATAGAATCCTGAATCACTGACAGTTTTTACTTTCTCTCAGGAATATTCCACAAAATATCTTCTAAAATACCCCCTAAAATCACATGCTATTTTTAAATGAATACACAAATAAAATAAAAAAGCAACTGTATTTCTGTAATACCTAGGAATTGCAGTCACATATGAGATACCAATAATTTTAGATGTTTATCTAAATACAGAGCAAAATGATGACACTCTCGGTCACAAAGATTTTGCAATCTAATTATTACGAAAAAGAGAGGTGGATGCAAAGAGAGAGAGATGGTTTCTATGAAGGAGTGGCCATGATGGTGAGTGTAAATCCCAGAATATCTGCAACTAGATTCTGGCCATGTTTTGGTGTCTATCATGACAGACAGTTTTGGAGAGTAACTGTGAGACGGATAACACTTTAAACGGTCTACCATCTATGTTTGTAAAGGACTACTCTTCTCATACTTCAGGACCAGTAAGGAAGAAAGCATGTAGAAGTGCGAGTCGAAATTCAGGTCGGCAAAGCAGTATGGAAGCATTGGCCGAGCAAAGATAGGAACCAGCTTCCTTGAAAACCCGGAGAGTGAGTAAAGGGTTAGAAAACCAGTCTTCTCAGACTCCTGAAACTTATCTTTCATTAACGAAGCTATGAGATGAAGAAAGGCCAGGTAAGTTTCAATTGTTCAAGAAGACTTAACTATTTTAGGGGTAACTTAGGGCAAGAATTAGCCAGTTTTACACACTGCATGGATATGAGGACCCTGAAGAGACCAAAGGTGACACCTGAATGAAAGGAAGATGGTTCATCTAACTCAGGATGGCTTGCAAGGAACACATAGAGCTGTGCTTTATGTGTGCTAGGAGACAGAGGATGGTATCAATGATATGGATAGGCCAACTGGCCAAGATTTTGGTTTGGATAGAAAACAGATCTGGAGTGAAGAGAATGTTTTACTCCATCAACTCATATTCAGTTAGCATTAATTCAGCTGCTTATTTAAGCTAGACACAAAGCTGCGTATGCGTAGGCTCTACATGCACTGCAAGGTGTAGAGATAAAAGAAGCAGCTGTGCCCATGAAGTCTCTTCCCACTGACCTGTGATCCTGATATCTTCTACAGTCACTCCCTCCTGACTTATCACTGCACTGGGAACCAGACTTTGAAAGAAAGGGCAGAAAGTGGGAGGGGAGCTTGGAGAGAGTGTGCAGGAAATACCTACCATTAATTGATCCTGGTTTAGAAACCTACAAGGCAGGCTTGAACTGACTCCAGAGACTTTGGCATCTTGTGGTTTAGGTCAGGATGGGCTAAATGCACGTATTAATTACTATGCAATAATTGGATCTGTGTGAAGGAGTGTGGATATTCATTACCTCTGTGAGAGAGTGATTAATAATGCAAAGAACACTACAAAGTTACAGAAGGGTGGTTATCTCTGCTTCCTCCTTCCTTGCTGACTGGACTGGTGGTTGTGAGCAGTCAGGAGGAGTAGCATTCAGTGTGCTGGTTCCAGCTCTGCAAGCTTGGTCCCAGATGTCCCTGAAGGTAGCGCTGTGTTACTACTGTACTTCAGGCTGAAGCAGATGAGTTTTATGAGGCAGAAAGCACCTTTACTGGTTGGTGGTTTGCTCTGAAGTGTTGCTCGATGATGGGTGCAGCAAGACACTGGGCAAATATTCTTGTATTGGGTTGGTTCTGGTACTTCTACCAGTTATGTTTTCTTTGTAATACTTGCCTGATTGTGCTTTACCTAACAAAAGTTACATCCCTACCAACTTCAGAACAACATAATGAAGGCCAAACTGTGGGCCTCTGACATCAGTGTGACTACTCGAGTGACATCAGCTTAGTAGGCCAAGGCAGAGGCAGCTGAAGACTGTAAGGGACTTTGCCAATGCCTGGGGAGACAGAGCCTGCTGTTCTGGCCAAAATAACCCTCACTCACCTTCTGCCCTCTCTTTGCTTTGTAACAGGAGTCACCCTGACATCCTCTTCTTTTCAGCAGAGAAGAATCAAAGGCTACAGCAAAGCCACGAGGAAGTTTATTTCTGGGCAGGGTTGAGTTGATAGAGGAAGACAGCTATAAGGTGGGAATGAGACAGTTGTGGGCTTTGGAAACAAGCTGGAAACTCCAAGAACTTGAGGAGCCATTCCTGGGGAGAAAGAGATGAGGGCAGGCTGAGAGAGGGGAAAGAGACTGAGTACAGCCAGGTCTGCCACAGACCCAGGACACTCCGCTGGCTTCTCCCAGATTTCCTCCCAATCCCTACACCCATCTCCTAGGTGTCTCACAAATATCCTGTGAGATTTCCCCTCCCACTCCCAGGAACTGCTCCACTGCCATAAAAGCTGAAAAATGGCAACTGCTGCCAAGGAGCTTTAAACTGCAAATTCCTAACAGCATTCCAGCCTGGAGGCTTGCTCCGGGCAAGTAGGTCTGAAGAGCTTTAACCCAAGCTAACTCCCAAACAAGCAACACTATTGTTTAACAGCTATGGCTGTTTCAGCCACAGGACAAAGTGTATTGTGGCTCTCCTCTCCTTTACAAAGCTTCCTCCCCTCCTGCTAGACACATACCAGATTAAGAGGGACCACAGGCATCGGCATCTGCAGATGCCAGCAACTGAGCTGCCTTTAATGCCTGTCTGCATGTTGCAGTACAGCTTGCACTACTTGTATTCTAGAAATACTACAGATAAAATAATTAGATAAGCAGATCTGTCATGCTAAGCAAACAGCACTGATATGCTCTTCATCTTCCCACAGGTCCTAGCATCCCTAGGTAGGGTCTTAAACTATATCATAATGATACCCCTCTGTTCCATCTTTGCAATCCGTGCTTGTTCACCTCTGCTTCTCTCCGTTGCCCTCCGCTCTTGTCCTCTCCTATGAACCCCCTTGCATCCTCCAGCTGTTGCTGTGTCCACTCCAATACTGTATGCCATTCAGACTCCCTTCCCCAGCATCCTTCAAACAACCTCAAAAATGTCATGAAGCAGCACTACGTAGTCGTAACAAGTGGCAAGTAGAAGTTAAGATGATACTAAGTGGTCCACACTGGGCTGGTTAGCAATCACACAAAGCCAGAGACTCTGCCACAGCTCGGTCTCTTCAGCATTTGAATTCTGCCTGACCAACAGCATGTGACACACATTTATATACAATACCGCAGCTACTACGAGGTGTCTCGTAAGATTTTCCAGCAACACGCTTCTCCACATACCCAACCAGCTTGCTTTGCTGTGCATATTATTTCCACCCACACCTACAACATGGTTATCTCTTTCCAACATCTTATCACAGCTGATTTACTAGTAAATTAAATTTACCTAAATTAATTTAAAGAGTAACATGCACCCTCAGCTCTCTGCAGCAGATCACAACTTCTTGGCTCGCATTTTTTTTTGAGGACACCATACAGAGTTTCACCCCTTTTTCTGAGCAGCAGCTGACTTGCCACCAGACACAGTTTCTGCTTAACAGTCCTTGTTTTTCTTACCCTGGAAGAAGTCATGTAAGATTCAGGCAAATGATGAAGTGGGACCATGTTTTTTCTTACTCTCTCCTGCAGCCTAGACTATCACATTCTTTAATGACATCTTTATAAACGCTATGTGCTTTGGTGCTCTAAATTACCTATCAGATATTTAATGCAATGTACAAAAGCAGGATGCCAAAGCACTTGTGACACCGGTGTGCCCATAAATACCTGTTTTCTCTCTTTGTTTTCCTTTTTTCATGCGAGTATTTGGATAACGTTGAAATTATATTCTGCTCTAAGTGATCATTCTTATCAGACAGCATCAAAAGGGTACTTCTTATCCTTTCTACTACTGCATGCTTTGCTGTCTCATGAGCACAGCTCCTTTAACTTATCTGTTATAAATCCTGGTACACGTATTCATTACGGACTAGGGATTGTTTGTGCAAATGATTTACGATTCCCTTGGAAAAACAACCAAAACAAGACACCAATCAAACACATGGGCACAGCTCTTGAACAGATAAGCAATGCTGGATTCACTCCAGGGGCTTTTGCTCTGTGTTAGGACAAGTTAACCCAGTAGCTGCTCGGTGTTCTGTATTGCTCAGGACAAGAAGCTGCAAGTGCTCCTTCCAGCAGGTGTTGCCTCGTGAATGGTTGATGATTCCATTTCAGCCCATAAATTTGATATGCACTTCTCCTGCAGGCTGAATCATATGAATTGTAAGTCACACAGTGCTTTTCAACTCCTAACAGAATAATTATTCTAAGGATGCAAGAGTAGTTGAGGTAGAGAGTATATGTACCAGAGCAAAGATGTAAATTTTTTATCTCGGAAATTAAAGAAAACCTAAAGAAAAAGCACTATTCTCCTCTTTCTGGCTACTTAGGAATCAGACACATTTGCAGTTCTTATGTTAAAATTATCCCTTTCGTTACTCCAAACCAGGAATTCCACAGAAATCATAGGAATACAGCATTTTAAGTGGTTACAGAAAGGAAAACAGTCTCATGCAAGCATGGCAGAGAATATAAATAAAATCTGAAGACTATGGAAGAGGCTGGGTCATGATTCTACTCATTGCCACTAAGGTGAGATCTCATCTAGTAAGTGGGAGTTGTCTGAGGATGCTGAAAGCCTGACCATTAGGCAAGAGGTGGACAATAACCATCTTTGCTGGTTTGTACTCATGATTGGAAATAGCTCTGTGCTGAACTCAGTAAGCTCCATGTATGCTAAAGATGCAGCTGTCTTCACGAAGCCATTCCACATAGGATTAAAACAGTGTCACTAGGATGGTAGGTGTCTGCATATGTTCAGATGATGAAGAGGTGATGAGTGGTTCACATGGATTTGCTTTTTTGGAACACAGTGCTTAAACCCCACCTAGATCATACTCTAGTACCAATACATACATATGCATACCTATAGGATCGAGGCTTCATCGCAGATATTTTAAGCAAGAATTTATATTAAATGTCATGCTGGTATTTACCGTAACAGTCATCTCTAGACTTAAATTCTATGCTAGCTATTGAATAGGCTGTTCTTTAGTATTGTGGGGAGAAGGAAGACAACACCGAAATGTGAGCGCTAACTTTTAAAAACAAAAATAATCTACATATTAGGAAATTCAGCTGACAAGCTTCCCCCTTCATTATATGGGGTTGTAAAAGGACATTCCTCTCAAGTTCACTGCAAAGATTAATATTATGTAAATTTGTGGAAAATTATGCAAAGATGAATATTACCTACTGATGTGATATCACATCACCCTATACTTTGTCCCAAATCTAAGAGTGGTTGCCCAAACAGACCAATACTTAAACAGAATTGTTGTAAATTTCATTAAAGAATACAATTTTACACTGCCCCAGGAACACTGTACCTAGGAAATACTGCATAAAATTCCTCCTTGTGCTATTTCAAACATGTTCTTATAGCCTTCTTTCGTGTCCCCCACCTTTTGATATATGGTCCCAAGCTACAAACAAAATAGCCAAATACTAGTCATATAGCTTTATCTCAACAGGAAAGCTACAATTCCACACCATTTTAAAAATACTGAGCAATAACATTTAAAAATTCTCTAAATCTCAGTGATGGTAAATAACCTCTCCAGTCTTCACAGATAGATTGGTCTGTTCTATTCTGCTCCCTGCACTTCAGCACACAAGAGTTCGTCATAACTCAAATTGCAAATGAGCAGCATAAATGTTAAAAATGTTTCTGCGCGTTATTTTCATTGGCATCAGTCTCAGCAATGTTTTGGAGATGGAAGAGCTTTTGCAAGCCTCAGCGTGGCTGCAAGAAAACACGCGTTTCCCTAGTCTGATTGCCAGAGTGGAGGATTAGCTTTATTCGAGTCCTTGATCTTTTCCCTGCAATCCTCACTGGCCTGCCTAGGCATCTGGCCCTGAACAGACCACCAAGTACCACTGCAGCCATCCTCTTTATAATCCCACATGGTCACCAGCATCCTACATGTTTGTCTCTGGCAAGCTGGAAGAGATTTTTCTAAAGGCTTCCCAAGATGCTTGTTGCAAGTGCTAACCAGGCAACACCGGAAGAAGCTGATGTGGGCAAAATACACAACTGAGCCCCAGTGCTTGCAGAGATACTGTGCACAGGTAATGGCCTTCTGTATGACATAGCTTAGAAAAACTGTATTGGCTACCTAAGCAACAGCTACGAAATTAAGCAGACGACTGCTTAGAGCTCCGAGCTACTGGTGCTACACCAGAGAAGAAAACTTGGAAGTTAGCTTATATTCTAAGAGAACTTTGGTGTGTTGTAGGCACATTTGGTTAATCGACATTTGTCTGTACTCTCTAATCTAGGGTAATTTCTTCAGGCTGAGGAGCCCAAATCTGCATTTTCTGGCATTCTAGAGCCTCCTGCTGACTGCGAGGAGGGCTATTAGGTCCAACATTCACAAAGATTGAAACATTTTAGTCCTTCAAGATGGTGCTGCCAATTGCAACTCTAGCAATACAAAACCATCACAGAATTCAACATTTGTCTCAAAGACAGAACAAAACAACTTTCTAGGAAAATAGATGTGGCAGTTACCATTCTGTGTTGCTTTCCGAGGCCTGCTGGTGTAGCCTGCTAATAGCACTGAGATGCACAGAATTGCCCACAGCAGAGCCAGGGACACGCTTCTGACAAAACCTACTGTTCAAGGAGCCTCAGGAACAAAGACTTGATCATCAAAATAAATTAAAAGATGATCTTATCCCTCATTACATAAAAAGAATCATCAGTAACTCCATTTCTGTGAGGAAGAGGTTAAATCTGAACAGCTTTTTGTGCCAAATTCTTCATTTTAAACACAATTCGTGTCCATTGGTACCTAAGACTAATTCATGCAACAGCAGCTGCAGCAATGATTTTTTTTTTTGCTGCCTGAGAAAAATTTACACTGAAATGTGGTATAAGGCTATGCCAGAGGTAAAATAAACAAATCATCATAGCCAATACCGGCCAAGAAAATAAGATCCAGCACTGCAATCCTTTGTACTGTTGAACCACTCACTCTGGTTTTCACATTTTCAGTTTATGCGGAATTTTTCGTTGTAAACACAAATGTCTGCTGGGACTAGAAGAAACATTGTGGTTAGACCCTTCTTCTGTCCAACCCCATTCCTTGAATAATCAGATGAAAAAGAAATAAACTATGAAGTCTCTCTTCCAGGAGTTAGAGTACCACAAAATAAATTGTGGTTAATCTGTAGCAACAGAACTGTCCATTTCTTCCAGGTAGATGAAATATAAAATATGCAGTAATACTTACAGCACTTGCTAATTATTTAGCAGGGGGATTTTCCACACAAAACATTTTAAAAAAGGAAAAGCTTCACTAGTTCTGACCAGAACGTTTAAAATAGACTTTTATCAATTGTATTTTGAAACAGAGGACTGCAACTGACCCCATCTTGCAGCCCAAATTCAGCTGAATTCTACACAGTATTACACATCCTTCTGCAAAATGTGTTCTTAACAGGAAAAAAATACAGTGTCACGTACCACTAACCTGAAGCAGGAATGATTTCTAAAGAGTGGCCAGGAAGAAGCAGTGTCAAGACTGGGAGAAGATTTCCAGTTCTGCCTTGAATGAACTTCAGTTATTCACATGCCTCCTAGTTTCTCCATGCCTCAGTAGCAATCTTTGTACACCCTGTGAAACTCTGGAGCTGAGGCCCTGCAATACAGCAATTTCCAGTGAGTGTCATTTACAGTAACATTCATCATTCAGCATCCCCTTTCCTTAAGCATCCTAAAATTTGGGTTTCGTTTTTAATTTTTCAGTGGAGCTGCACACACCAGTTGATCAGTCAGCTGTCCCTAGGTCCCTTTTTTGAGCTGATGTCACCACTTCAGCACCATCCATCCATTTTCCCCTGCAGTGTGTACTCCTTTCCTAGGGGCTGCAAATTTCACCTACCATTAATTTTCTTCATTCACCATGGTTGTTTAGAACAAAAAAAAAAAAGGACTATGAGGAAATGCTGACATCAGTACTTGCCTTCTTTCTCCAGACCTTTCTTAAACAGATACGTAGGACTGAAAGTGAGAGGGGTCAAGGATTGCAGTCTCCCAGGGTCTCATGAAGACAACTAGAAAAAACTATTGGTGATCAAAAATGGAACAGATTAAGAGTTTGGTTAGCCTAAAAAAAGAGAAGACTGAAGGTACACATGCTGACAGTCTTCAAAATATGTAAATTCTATGGTAAAAAGGATAGGAATGACCTGTTCTCTACATGCATTGGGCAAGAAGTAATGGGGTTGAACTGCACCTAAGCAGTTTCTAATTGGAGGCAACAGAAAACTATCCTAAGCTAAGGAAAGTGGAGCACTGGAAGAGATGCCTGGGGAGTTCTGTCCCTGAAGATCTTTGCATATACTTTGGATATTTACCAGGAAAGAAATGGGGAGGTTGGATCCTGCTTTATGGCAATGAAATCCCAGGACAGACCAGATGTACTCGTCACGTTCCTTTCTACCCCCTACACCTATGCCATAGATGTGAAATCCAGAAAGATCCATTCATCTTTCCCTCTTCCACTTACATGAATTAAAAAAACCATCCCCCACCCAAACAACTTAAGGTTTATACTACACCAGGCTGAGTGCTCTGTCTGTTCCAGCAGTTCCTGCCCCCAAAATACCAAAGTTCATTTTCCAAAGCGAACCACATTCCATCTTGTAGAGGAGGGTGAAAGCCACTCCCTTCCCTTTTTCCCCTCAAAATATCCCCACATTGGAGAAAAATTTCTTCTCAAATCTGATCATAGGATTAGTTCCCAGCATGTGAGCAAGATGCAGGAGTCAGGAGCAGGACCACTACAAACACCTCTGCCCAGCTTTTCATCTCTTACTAATGCTGATCTGACATTTCAGAGAAAATTGACGCTTCCCCAAATCACCTGAGCTCATGCAGCCAGGGACTATGGGTATAAAACTCAAATCAAAACAACAAAAAAATATTATTTCTGGAACCTTGCAGGCAACAGACAGAAAATCTGGAGTGTGGGATTAATGGACAAATAAAATACATAAACACCACCTTGAGTGTAGCGAGTTCATCTTTATTCCAAGCAGCCTTCCAAATCGGGTGGGAAGAGCAAGGAAATTTGGATCTTGGTTTTGCTTTTCTTCTGTTCTAACACCATTTCGACTCCATCTGCAATTGCTGGGCAGGGAAGACAACAGAAAACGCTTATGGCCAGAAGCATCTATCAGGTTTTAGCATCTAAAAGCCCTCCCTGTGACCCACAGAACAGGACCTGCCATAACCGGAATCCAAAATGCAGGAGGAAAACCGGCCAGGCGGCTGTACCTACCATCGGCACCCTTCGCGGCCCAAATGTCCACCTTTCAACCAGTGTCACCGCCTGGGGCCTTCCCACCTGTGGCAGTCCCTCGGGATCCAAACCAGGCCACCCTGGAGCACCAAGGGGCAAGGCGTGCCTTTCTGAAGCGAATTCCTGAGGGAACGCAATGCACCTGGCTGCTCTTGCAGCATCGCCGAGGCCGTGGGGAGGCACTGGAGGAGAATCACAGCAGCGTAGGAAGGCACCGTGAGGCAACCCCTCTCCTAAACTGAGGTAATACGGGTAGCAGCCCTTTCGCCTTCTCTTTAAGAGCTGGCTCGGCGCGAAACTCGCCCAGCTAGCGAGCCCACCTGACCGCGCTCCCTCTCAGCGGGCGCCATGCCACCACCCCGAAACTAACCCAACCCGTTCCAGGACCGCCACCTGGTCAAGCGCACCGCTCCGGGTGAGGGGGATGAGGGGAGGATGAGGAGGGGGTGCCGGCTCCCGTCACGCCGGGCTGCTCTGCTCCGCTCCCCTCCGAGGCAGCGGCCGCCCCGCTCGCTAACGCGGCGCGACAAGCGCGACCGCCCGCCCCGCCCGCCAACCGCCCCTCTCCCCCCGCGCCGCCCCCGCTGACATCACCGAGCTGGATTTAAATAGCTCCACAGCCTCCTCGCCTCCCGGATACAGCGCGCCCCATTGGCGGCGGCGACAGCCTATGGCCGCGCCGCGCCGCTCCTCTCCGCCAATGGC
>Ga0065711_1036180_pt1 | contig 21343 bp, 9 predicted proteins | sample Hoacrofraction12_FD_59098 | JGI IMG/M metagenome (GOLD analysis project Ga0065711, IMG submission 59098) | Hoatzin crop microbial communities from Cojedes, Venezuela - Epithelial fraction 12 v2 (version 2) | ecosystem: Host-associated > Birds > Digestive system > Esophagus > Crop | place... | reverse complement strand
CTGGGCCCAGTACTGACCCCTGAGGGACACCACTAGTTACCAGCCTCCAACTAGACTCAGCGCCGCTGATGACAACCCTCTGAGTTCTGCCATTCAGCCAGTTCTCAATCCACCCCACCGACCACTCATCCACCCCATACTTCCTGAGCTTCCCTAGGAGGATATCATGGAAGACTGTGTCGAAAGCCTTGCTGAAGTCTAGGTAGACAACATCCACGGCTCTCCCTTCATTTACCCAGCCAGTCATGCCATCGTAGAAAGCTATTAGATTGGTCAGGCATGATTTTCCCTTGGTGAATCCATGTTGACTACTCCTGATAACCTTCTTTTCTTCCACTTGCTTGTTGATGACCTCATAACCTCAGGCTGGATTATGTTTTTCCTAGCATCAGTGAACCTTTCTTCCAGGGTAGTCCGATGTTCCTATCAGACCTAGCACTACATTGTTTCTATTGAACAACCATATAACCATGCCTAGACTAAGAGAACGATAATGTATCAATCTACCTGCGCTGAAAATTCCTGAATTAGCTTTCTTCTCTTTAAAATAAGTTAATATGATGAAGAATACGGGAGGAAGACAGGGACAGAGAGGCTAAAGACATCTGCTTTGATTGCTCTTACTGGCTATTGCTGCATCCCTGGACCATAGCTTTTATGCTCTTACTCACAGAGTGCACCTTGTGCTGGGCTTTTCTGCAAAAGCGTTTCAGTGCAGGTCCTGTACCAAGTGACATTCTAGCTGTTCAGTACAATTTGTAAGCAGGTTCTAGTCCAATGCCCTACAGCTCCTGTGTATCAGCTTAGAGCATATCTAATTGCAAGCGTAAAAAGAATGAACTAGGCCCTAATGACTAATCTATAACCTTAGTATACTATTTTCTCCACAAAAGCTACAGTTTTTAAAGCCGTTAAAGTCTGAAGACCTAATATCTAGCAAATTCATTACTACAATGTTTTATTTAAAAACAAATAAAACTTAAAAAAAATTTGATTTCTCTGGAAAGTTGAAGAAAATTTCATTTATTCATTCCTCTTCTAGGATCCACAGCAGGGATCATTTAAAAACATATTTACATTTAGATTATTGGTACTCGCTTTTGCAAATGCACACAAACTGATGTCTTTCATATATTTTGTGTTAGCAGGTAGGAAAATGTACGTGAAATGAAATCTGTAATGAACTGATACAATGGCATCTGAAATTACACAGGAATTTTCTTATTATAGCAGGTTATAAATAGTTTTCTGCTATCCGTAACTCCTGGACATTTTTGCTTAAGAGAGTAAGTAAAGAAATCCATTTCTCCTTTTAATAAACTCCAGAGGAAACTCTCTCCAGCTACATTCTATTATCTAGTAATTTATTTTATGGTCAATGAGAAGATGCTGACAGCCATGCAGCGCATGTTTTCTTCCTCTGTTGTCCTTAGGTTCAGTTCTAGCATGTAGGTGAAATCTGCTTTTTCTGAAATGGAGGCAACACACACAGAATTTCAGGAAATTTCCACAAGGAAATCAAATTGTTTCTGCATGCTATATCAGTATTTGAAATGTCAATCTCATGCTACATTTCTGCCAACACATTTAATCATGCAAGAATTAATGTAAAACCACTTATATCAGTAAAAGTTTTCTTCATTTCAGCAGGCAAAGTTTATGCCTTGTTTTCTGCATGTGAATATTCCTATTGCATTCCCTGAATCAAGCCACACGATGAACATGAGATACACAAATAGGTACCTTTAGACTTAAGGCCTAGATTTCACTCTAACAGACTCCACCCTGCAAAGAATGTCATCTTTTGCAGATCTCAGGCGGAATCAATAGCTTTTTGATCATGGAGGATCTGACTTCTTTTCCAAAAGATACAGAAAGAACAAGCTTTCTGAGCAATAAAACGTGACATGTAAGGGAAACTGGAGTGAGAAATGGCTGTCTTTACTCTGCATTGAAAAAAGTAAATTCTTAAATCTGTGTTGCAAAACAGAACCTAGTGGAGTCAACCTCACTTCTCAGCTGGGTCACAGCTGTAAGCCAGTAGGCATTTTTCTCTGGGGAGTAAAATAATTAAGATATATAGACCCATGGAGCTGCACTCTTCCCCAAGAGATTTTATAACAGCATCTTCTGGCTAATCTGTTTTGAATGGCAGAGTTAATGAAAAAATGTATTTTCAAAGGGCGTTAGATTTTTAAAGATGCAGATTTTCAAAGTGTTTATGCAGAGTCACTATTAACTGCTACCGATTTCTAAGGTTCCATAACCAAGCAGGTTCCTAATATGTTTAACTATTTCTCTAAACCCTCTAAAATGCTTTTCTCCACCTCTAGACCCTCATGTGCCTACAAATTCCATTCCTTGCTCATTCATAAACACTAACAGCTTCAACCACCTACACTTACTATAGGGTAGCTCTCAACAAAAAATCTCAATGAGGTTAAGTCTTAATATTCTCATTTTATTGCTGAGAAAATGATGGATAAAGGAAATGAATACCAGAGTTCACACAAAGATCTGATATGGAGAGTCACAACAGGGAAGTTTAGAATAAAATACAGATCTGTGCTCTCCAAAGCCTTATTCTATCATTTAGAAATACTGCTGCTCTTAACAGGCACAGATGAATGGACTGTGGTAAGATATTGTTCATTTAAAGTCCTGATAAGGTCAACGCGTTGGACCTCGCACTCTTATTAGAGAAACCACCACCCAGAGCAGAGAAGCAGTTGCTAAACTGAGAAAACTATCAAGTTCACTATCCTGAAGACATAAAACAGAGTTGTTACCATACATCAGTTTAAGGTTTAAACCTGTAAGAAACATTGATTAAGTTTTAAAGGATGAATACAAAGTTTTATTCCACTATATTTATGGAAGTTAATTCATTTCTGCTTATATATCCCACACATATAGCATCTATCCAAGACCTACAGTATATCTGAACTGCAAAATACGACTACAGATCAGTAACAGCGATATTAGAATACAAAATATTCCATTACACATAAGTGATAGGTCTCCGTAATCTAGAGATCATTTGATCTGCCATGGCTGGCCCATTTAAAACACCTGGAAAAGCAACTTTTGATTCAATATAATTTTGTTCTTATGAACTATTAATGAAAGTGTAATAAACATTAAGGGACAATTGAAACTATTGTTCCCCCATAATGAAGTTGTACACATATACAAATTTGAGCAGAACGCTGGACTACATGACCTCAGGATATCCCTCCCAATCAAACTTATCTTATGATGCTAAGATTTAAGTGTAAATGTTTTGTAGAGAAGTGTTAAATATATAGCCTAGAATCATCCCTAAATAAAAAATAAAGTGAATATGTACCGAAGGTTTTCTAGTGTCCAGTATAAATTACTAACACATGAGAGAGAACCTGAAACAGTAACAAGACAATTATGACAAAGCTCATCTGTAAAAGATTCCATGTGTATGTTTTAATGAACTGCATAAGGCAATGCTGCAGTATAAAGACAAATTAAATACTGGGACTAATTTCTATGAAATCCCTCTTCATGAAGATGAGAGGAGGCAAGCAGCTGCAGTTTTGTTTTCATAGTATTATCACTATGAATTTTGATGCTTTCTTGAACAGATTGTGAGGAGAAATAAAAGACAGTGAGAAATACTGGGCTTGCTCCCATTGAGCAGATTCTCGTAATTTCAGCAGTAGTGTAGCTTGTGTAGAAACTGCAGGCCCAGGCATTATCAATTTAGTTTCCGTCTTCCTTGCTTTCCAAAAGAGATTCAGTTTATTTCTCTACCTAACTTTGAAAAGAGCTGTATCACTAATCTCTGAGGTACAATAACACTGAAGGAGGTAAAATAGAAATGCATCTTAAACTTAGTCTACTCTGGTCAAGGTGGTACAACTATAACAGCAATGTTTTAAGTGTAATGCACCACAGATTACATATTTCCCTTGTGAAGTATTTCCTCAGGCAGAGTTTTGTAATCCTTTTACTTGTTATTAAATGATGACGTGCTACATGACGGTTGGTCTTTTCCAAGCTAAATGATTCTACAATCTGTATGCATGTTGCAGAACAGGAGGAGAAAACACATCTCCCAAAAACATGGTATGGTAAAAGCTGCAATAGTTTTCTTTGAAGAGGTGTATCTTCATGTGAGATTTTAATCTCACCATTTTAGTTTCTTTACATTATCTTCCTTGCACAATTCCACATAAGAACTTCCCTGTCACTGAATAACTTCTAAATATTCTATACCCTATGTAATATATAATAAATTACAATTATGAAAGTTTCCTACAAGTCAGCTAATAATTATTTGAATGCCTCTACATTTAAAAGAATTGACAGTGTTAGTGTATTATAAAATAATTTTCTTTTCAACCCCCATGGGAATACTAAAGCATTTTTGCATACTTTTTTCCATGAGCTTTTCAAGAACATTGTAACTAGCACAGGACATTTTTTTTGTCAGGTCATTTAATGCCTTAAGAAATACTGAAATATACTTCGAGAGGTTTCAGAGCCAATACATTCTTCTGAGCACTCCCTAGTCCTCCAGCATTTCAGAACTTCAGAATGAAATATCTGTGCTCCAAGCTAGTTTATATTTAAATCTATGTTTTACAAACTGGCTATATGTGGGGAAAAAGGGAAAAAAGGAAAACTTCGGAATTATATTTCCCATGTCACCAGTTACCTGTTTAGCCTCCTCGGTGTAAACAGCTACCACAGAGGTTAGAGAAAAAAAAGTGCAATTGCACTGAAATTTTTCTAAATGTTCTGCAGTGCATACCCTACGAAATAACAGATGGTTGAAAATAAAAAAGTTAAATTCTTGGCTCAGTGACAATTATTGTTAAATAAGTAATTTCTTTATGCATTGATTCCATGGCTGAGGGTAATATTTGACTCTCTTAGTGGGATGCTTTGAGGATGAAGTGTTGGGAAGTACTCAACTGCTATGGAGCTCAGGGCTGCTTAGCATCAAGGCAAACATGAAGGAAAACAAATAACTACTCAGAATAGATCAGGATTGCTTGTGTTCAAGATCTCCACGGTTAAGCAAATGGACAGAAAAATAAGCAAAGCCCTCCTCAACAAACTACTTCTGTGCACAGAATTACAAGAGCTCTTAGGCTCTAAGTAAAAAGAATAAACTCCTACTTAAAATAAGTGAGGAAAAACTGATTTATTTCAGGCAAGAGAGGAGCTGAATTTCCCTATAAACCTGGCAGAGGGATTCCAAATATGTAATTAAGGAAAAAGTAGTAAAGGCTAAAAGGATTTCCATTCTGTGAAATATCTATATAATGTTACACTATATAAAAGCGCTAGATCAGCAAGGTTAGAAAAATATCTTAAGGTCTCCATTCCCTTTTTCCACAGAACACAATATAGACTAACATTATTTCTCACAGACACAACACACTCAACATTTTGAGGCCATCTGGGCCTCCTACTTCTGATGGAATTATCTTAAATGAGTTTTAACTTGGTTTCAAAATAAGAAATCTTGGACACAGATTTGTAGCAGGATTATTTTTTTCATCTTTATTGCATTTGTGTATTAAGCTTAGACTCCTTAAGATACCCTTCTTTCTGCCTACTCGTATTACCTCATATTACTATCTTTTAAAATATCTAATAACTAAATGTGAAATATTCCAGAACCCCTTTAACTACTGAAAAGTTGATTGCACTTTTGTTTATATTCTAAATCTGTTTCAGTTCAAAATCTGTCTACAGTTTTCAGCTCAGCCAAAGAATGAGATGCTGAATATTACACCCAAACACATAATACTGAGAAATAAACACCATAACTGCCAAAAGGTACCTCTATAACAAATTAATGGAAGAGTCCCACCACCAAGGATGATGCCCTTAAAAATACTTATAAAACATATCTTATGTATTGTAATCAAAAAGAAAATGTACATATTTTTCCCCTCAATTCCAAGAAGTCTTTGCTAATAAATTAGAGGTGTTCCAACATGCACTCTCTTACAGTTATAGTTATGTTCCAGTATCATCCAACATACCTATATTCCCAGTGACAGTCATTCTTTCACCACATGCAGGATATATAAAAAATACGAATGAGCATTTGTCAAATGTGCACTTCCCAGACTGCTTCTAATCCCAGCTTCAGTTTACTTGCACAGTAAAAGGCAGTTTCACCCTTCCAAACTTCACACTTCATTCAGTTTCCTTCTTGATCCCAGTGATCTTTTCCATTCTACCCATACCTTCCTCTTCTCACCTCAGCCCATTTTCTGAGTTGCTCTCTACAAACAGAAGATCCCCAGAATTTTCTTTTAGCATGAAAAAAATATTAGTTTTATTATCTGGAATGTCTGAACCTGATTCAGACACCCAACACAAAACATTTCCGCCTAACAGTTTAAGTTTGGCTATTTTTTAATACACTGAAAACATGAGCTTGTAATTGGAAGTATTGGGCAACCTCCGTACTTGTGGTGATACCAGCCATCATCTTCATGAACTGTTATAAGTAGCCTGTGATAAAAGAGTAAAATCAACAAAAAGCTGGGCCAAACTATTGAGTAGTTTGGCACTTTCTTCTGTTTTTCTTATAATAAAGCATAGCTCCTACCCCAGCAAAAATAAAATATCATTTATGCATTTGGATAAGATACTACTATTATTCACCAACTGTCCACAACAATGTGTTGTTTTGTTGTTGGTTTTTTTACATTTTATTATTTAACTCAGTGAAGATTTCAAATGTTCTTTACAACTTTTCTTGCAGCTTCTCTGACATGAAACCTTGTGGCTTAACCCCACAATGTGTCCATGGCATATTAAGGTACTCTTAAATTATTTAAATATTTTATGATTATTGTAATATTAAATTCATTTGAAATCCATGTAAACGTGCACCTACCTTTTCCTTCTAAATTTGAGCTACAGTGCTTCATTAACATTTACAGATTGATTTTTCCAAAAGCTAGCCTTTTATTAACCTAGATACAATGTAAAATACAAAATTAAAAAAAATCTCTAAATGCAAATTATCACATAGTTTAAGATTCTAAACAAGATTCATGAAAAAATCCTGTATTATTACTGGCATCTTATTTTTATGTTTTTATCATCAACTGAGTGGAATGACTGCACATACACATACATTTGTAAGTCCTATATAATTATCAGTTTGTTATCGAGACAGTTTTCATATGTCATAATAAGTCATAAGATTTTATCAACACAGAGAATACTTCCCTCATCAGCACTATCATGATGCAACATGTAAATGAGTCAATTCTTCCTAAATGGACAATAGAAAGTTGAAGATCTGCCTCTTTACTCATGGAACTCAAATCTGCTATTTTCTTCCAGAAGATTTTTAGAATTAGTAGTGGAAGCAGTTGTCTGGATGGAAACTCCCAAGGCACAGGGAAGGCAGTGGCAACCGGTATTTACTGAAGGGCAAGTTCAAGCAGAAAGGGAGGAGATACTGGGAACTTTGTGAGGCAAAGCTGAAAGGGGAGCAGGATGATGATTGCTAGGAGGCCGAAGTTCATTCAAACTCAAACCACCAGGGAAAGCTGAAGGGCTTGGTTTGCAGCCAATCCCTGACAAACTGAACTGCGGAGGGTAGTCTGTGAACATCATCATAAACCAGACTGCCTTTGACTCCCTGACACATATCTTCCTTCTGCAGGACTAATGAAGTAGCAGCAGGAGCAGGAGGAAACACAAAAAGGATATAAATTGAGTGAAAACATTAAAAAATATAGATGGTGTCGACTGAAAGTCCATAGCCTTTTCAGGAGGCTTCACTGAGGAGCTTGGAGGGAAACAGGTTATCTCTAAATTATCATTCAGACAGTTATGCTGTATTTCAGATTTTACAAGGTAGCAGCTGATGTGCTGCCAACACTCTAAACAAAGGGCTCCAATAGAAATCTACTCATTTACCTCGTGATAAACTTTGTGTACCAGGGAGCTACAAAACAAACCAAAAACAAACACAACACACACAAAAAAAAAACACCAACCAAAGAAAAAAATGCTCCCATAAGCCTGGAGGGAGATAACCACTTGGCATGCAAAACTACACATTACACTAAGTGCGCTTTGCTGGAAAGATATATACCTTGTTCCTGGTAAATACAAGGAGTGCATTGATAGTATAAAATAGTGGTTTAGATGGCACAGTTTGAAGGGGGTGAGGTGGGGCACAGTTAAGCCCTGTCTAGTGTCTGGAGTATCCTCCCTCTGACATTTAGAAAACACCTGACACCTACTGACACCTGGTTCATTCCATTACTTAGAAAGAAAGAAAAAAAAAAACTGGGTAGGTAGCATTTTTATTAGCCTCACGAATGCTTCAGTAGCATGCAGAGAGAAGGCAAACACTATCATAAAGAAAACTGTGCTGGTCGCAGAATTTTTATAGGGAGTTCCTATGAGCCTTCAGCTTTCTTCCAACATCCCCCTTCGCGGCCACTAGTCTGACAAATATTTGTGAATTCTGATGGTACAGGATGCATGTGAAGACTGAAATCTGACCACAGTAATACTAAAATAATGAAACAGTGATGGTGTTTTAATAACTCCCTAACCATTCTTCAGTTTTATAGGGTTTTCTTGCTCATTTTTTGGCAATATTCAAGTGCATCCCATGACTGAAATGAAAAATAAGAACAGTATATATTTGTAAGCACATTTATAAACCTTAAGGGAGGATCCATGACTTGTCAAATTCTCAAAAAACCTTTACTTCTTACAGCTGAGGTCCCAGTTTAGAGTAGATTAGCCAGTATACCTTTCACATCTCAGCCAAAAGGTTGTGGATTCAAGTTTGCAATTAATGAACCCTAAGAGGCTCAAAGTTCAGACAAAGACGCAGATATTGGGATACTTATTTGAACTTTTGAAGACTGTGACCAGATTCTTCTACATGTCAGGCTTTCTGCTTCCACTTGCAACTCAAATATAACACATTCAAACTTTGATAGTATGTACTTTTTATCAGACTTGATCCTGGCTACTACCGAATCGCACTGACAAAAAAAGTCCGTATCTACATACTTCAGCATTGTGAAAAAGGCTCATTTCAGAAATGGGCAAGGCTTCTATTGCTCTTATTTCCAAAGAGGTTTATCCCTCCCAAACTGAAATCCTGTCATAGCAGAATGGCTACAAATTGTCCTACCGCCAGGCACAGAATACTTTGGAAGAGACATTAAAGACAAATGTTATGGCATCCACCACAAAATGAACACGAGGACTCTGTCCAGTTTCTCCCCTGTCAGTTCAATGCCTTCTATCCTACCATTGACCTAGAAGCCAAGACACAGAGATTCTACTGCTACCAATCTTAGCATAGTGGGGAGAGACTTACAGAGGTCAGCTCTTCCCACCTCCAGAACACACTGACTACCAATGCTTGCTCTATGCAGTTAACATTGTGGGTAATTGCATGCATACATACAAGGTCTGTGAATGTATGAAATCCCATTAGTCAAACCAGGCTTAGAACACCAAGTGAGAAAACACCAACATTTTATCAAATCACATCATTTGGAAATAAGCCTTAGATCTCTTATTGACTGAGTTATAAAAGTGACATTCTTTACCAACTGTTTGTTCTATAGTGTGATTAGTAAATTACTATGAATTACTAAAAATATGAGTAATGTTATTTGAAGTCAAATAACACATCAGAAATACCTCATCATGAATACAACTCTCTAGCCTTTCAACACCATACTTTATTGGATGTTTTACAAGTCAAATATTTACTGTAATGTTCCAGAATAGTTTTCATGTTCTTATTTTTCTAAGATCACTACTTAATTTAACCATGTTTTTGCTGTTTAACCACATGGCAGTAACCGATAGTTTTAGAAAGGTACAAAACAACTGTATGTGCCCAAAAGACTCCATGCACACAACTTTATGTGTTTGAAATAGACTTGAGCAGAATAAAAAAAAAGAACTAGTATTTGAGCTATAAACTAACTTTCTTCGAATATCCTGAACAAGAGATTTAAACCATGTCAGGAACAGAAAGTAATCTTAGATTAATAACACTGAAAGATTTTCCAGTATACTGAAATATAAGTTTTCTTCTTTTCCATATTCTCCTACTTTGTACGTGTAAAAGAAAAGAAATACCATCTTTCAAGATGTATGCAGTATATTACACATAAACATCTCGCTTGAAAGTTTATTCAGTTTCTAAAACCATGGATTAACATTGGCCATAATCTGAACATTTTCACTTTTACTTAACTTTATTTCCTGAGAAAGTTTTGTTGCTAACATTTTGAAACCCTGTCAAGAAATGTCAAATAAACCTCTCAGGAAGAAACTATATTAGGGAAAATAAATTATCTTTTGCTTTATTTAACCTGAAGAAGTTCAAGTGTGTGAACCGGAAAATAGCTAATGTGCATTCAACAGGTCAGGCAATGAGGGACAGAATGACAGCTTTCTATATCACCTGTCTACTTACCACATTTCAGGAAAAATAGAAAATTAACATCTTCAGCATTGCTACATAAGCCTACATATTCTTCAGCAGAAACATTTGCTTAGATCTAAGCTTATGAATATTCATGAACTGAGAGGTCTTCATATTGCTGAAAGTCAGCCAAGAGCTTATTCGCTTCATTAAACAAAGTTGAAATGACCTCCTTAATACCACAAAATAGAAAGAACAATCTATTGAGTAATATATTGCCAAATACATAATTAATAAATGTTTTGAATGGATACTCCAAGAAAACAACAAAGGAAGAAGGCTTTTTAGAAATGTTGAGACAAAAAAAATTAAAAGGCACCGACAGATTTTTTAAATTTCTTAGTAAAATGTCATCGTTGCACAAGATCTGTGTGTCAAGTTAGGACCATAAGTGAACTTCTCTGGTTGAGTTATTAACTTCTGGAAATAGTGTAAGTGCTGACATGACTTCCACAGTAGAAATACAAATGTACTATACTTACATCACATAAATCATTACCTAGATGCTTCAATAAGTAGCATATTACAATTTCTATCCTAATGATTAGTAAGATTTAATTGTCAGTACAGCAGTAAAGCATATTTTAGAAGCATAAATTAATAACTTTTGAGGGAAATCAATATCGTGGATACCAGCTGTAATCCTTTTTAATGGAATAGCTTTGAAATAAATCAGGAAGGTTTGCTGAAAGGTAGCTGTCTTTGATATTCCATTAAACTAAGGATTTATCATACTAAATAGCTTCTGTTTCTACTATATTGCAAGATAGGTGCAAATTCAGCTGGGACTTCTGCCTGAAAGGTGTTGAGCACTGCTAGTGCTCATGGAAGTCTGTGAGAGTTAATAGATAAGATTATGATAAGAATACTTAGCACCTTCCAGAATGCAGCTCTGGAGAATAAGTCCTCATATGTCCACTCAAAAAAGGAATTCTGGCAACAATTTTCAGAAATTATGTGGTCGTATAAAGGCAAACTTATTACTGACTTACAAAGAAAGCTGGCTTTCCAAAGGCCAGATTTTTATAGCTGTTAAGGCATATACCAAAGGTAGACTGATATTGATGGGATTTCCAGAAGCACTTATTTCACACTGCAATCGGTAAACATCAGGTTGTTATTCTGAAGACTCTACGGTATTCCCAGGCATCAAAATAACTTTTAAATACCACTTTCCAAAATGTAGACCTTTCTGGATGACAAAGGTTTCTTGGAAATGTTGCTATAACACATTATATAAAACATATTTAATTTTCTAATAGGGTCAATTCAATCAACTCTGCATTTTACTGCTATTTTACAAACGAGGATTAATAAATCTTCTCATAATGTCTATAAAGGAAGCAAAGATTATGTTCTCCATTCTTGCAGAGTACAGAGCTGATATGCCCTACCCTAATGGAAAAGCCCTTCTCCTTTTCACTAAAAAAAGGAAATCAAACACATGCATTAGAGATGCAGTAAGCTATAGCCAACTTCAATGAAGTATATTTAAACAGACTTATTTCAAATTCTGATCTTGAGTTTTGTATTAAAAATGGTACCACTGATCATAGAAGGAAAAAGAGAAAAGTCCCACACAAATTTGCCTGTTTTACTCCCTGCTTTTACGTGCAGTTAGAAAGCATCTGTAACGATGGAAGACCATGATTTCTGCATGTGTAGAAACACTTTTATACCATGCTGACTTCATAACTAAGACTCTTTTTCATGTAACTCAATCAGATTAGATTGCGGTACTTCTTATGATCATATCCACAAATTAGCATTTTAACTGAGTTTCCATGGAAACACTATATGCCCCTGCTTTCTTTTTAGACAAGGCTATGCCTGTTTAACAAGTTTGCCAACGACAACATGTTTTGTTTAAATTACATTAACTGAAGCCAATACTTCCTAATTACATTACCAGAAGAAACATTTACAGCAGTACTTTTACCATGGGGAAACCCTTCATCGTTCAGCCCACCTTAATATCTGAAACAGAGGAAACATTAGCATTGCCATTGCTCAAAATGTGTTAACTGGTCTTATATTTATCGATCAAAGCACCTTAATTTTCCATACTCCATTTCCCCGTTTGTAAAATGGAAGGAAGGATACATCACATTCTGTGAAAAGTTCTTTGAATTTTATGAATAAAAGCAATAATAGTTAAGTATTACAATCATATGTTATAGGTTAGGGTGCAATCCAGAAACAGGCATGCCAACTTGCACGAAGCAATCTTGGGTGAGAAAAATATGGCATGATTTGATCCTTAAAACTGCATGACGGAATGGGAAACCTTTTATCTAGAAGTAAAGGTCACTCTTCCAAAACCAGTGGACCTACTGCTTTATGAAAAGTTAGAAAATAAGAATATTTTCAAATAATATCCTCATCATGTTTTAGTATACAGCTACAAACAGCAGAAATAGCCTGCAGCATTTCTTTTTTTATCTCCTATATAGTGTACTTTCTAAAATGACATGGTGAATGTATACTACCTCTAATACAAGGTGACCACAAAAAAAAGAGGGTGGTTTCTTATTTGTGATTCCAGACAAAAGCTTGAAGTCTGAACTCTAGAAGTCTGAAAAAAGAGACAACACAACAAATACTTATTATGATTTCAAGTTCCAATTTACAGATTTTACACTTCTGTTCACAACACTGGTAGGAATAAAGGAAGTCCACTCATAAATGTTTTCCTTCTTCTAAAGGCTAACATTGCCTACTTGAGTCTTCTCTTTTGTTGTCTCTTACCATCAGTGGAGAAGCAGTATATTGATTAAAAGACTTATTTTTTCATCCTATTTAACCCTAATTATCAATCTTAGAGATACTATATGAATCGTGATAAAAATTAAGCAGTTACTCTCTTACAGAAGTCTTTTTTTAATTACATGTTTAGCCTTACAAGAACTCTAGAAATCTAGGTCTGACAGGCACCATCATCTGTCCAAAAAGATCCAAAATTTTTGAATCTTTGAGTGGTCAGTTTTGTTCACTGTTTCATACTATTCTGATTCAGAAAAACAGAAACGTCATACCATACTCACAATTGCAGTTCAAATGGTACGTTGATGAAAGCCTACAACTCACGTTTCATCTTATCTCTGCTGAGTTGGAAGATCTCCCTAAGATTTCAGAAGAAGAACCAGGCCCAGAGTCTTAATTAGGAATATTTAAAGATGCAAGACACACCTTAGCAAAAGTACTGTGACACTAAAATGAAGAGGATTGGAGATAAACAGTTTTTTTAATTTTGTAGTGTAAATCTGCACTGTATTATTATGTATTGTCCTGCATGACTGATTTTAGCCAAATTCCATTCAGAGGAAGTATTGCAAAGAATCAAGCATTATGAGATTCCTTCAGACATATTGATGTCTACTTCTTTCTCAAAACTGCTATCACATTTTCAATTTAAGAAAGTCTGCAGTACTGTTCTTCTACTATAGGTTTCCTTTCAACTCCAAAGCTAAGAAAGCAACAATATGTAAAAAAGTATGACCAGCTGATGGCATATAGTAGAAAAAGTGTTTAGCTTCCATGGGAAAGCTTGTATTACAGCTCCCTTCAGCTGCACAAAATACAAATGTTCACTTAAGTGCCTACGTTTGGAACATAACGTCTCCAAATCATCACAAACTACAAATTACAGAGCACTCTGCTTTTTCTTCTTTCTACAGGGTTTATAGAACGCAAGACTGCAGCAATAACTAATGAAAACCTATCCACTACCCATCACATCTGAGAAGTCATGGCAGTCTGGTAAAGTTCCCCAACTGATTGGAAAAGGGGAAACATAACCCCCATTTTCAAGAAGAGAATAAAGGAAGACCTGGGGAACTACAGGCTAGTCAGTCTGACTTCTATGCCCGGCAAGATCATGGAGCAAGTCCTCCTGGAAACTATGCTAAGGCACATAGAAAATAAGGAGGTGATTGGCGATGGCCAACATGGTTTCACTGAGGGAAAATCGTGACTGAAAAATTTGGTGGCCTTCTACGACAGGATTATAGCATTGGTGGATAAGAGAAGAGCAACTGATGTCATCTACCTGGACTTGAGCAAAGCATTTGACACTGTCCTGCATGACATCCTTGTCTCTGAATTGGAGAGACATGGATCTGACAGATGGACCACTCAGTGAATAAGGAATTGGCTGCATGGTCACACTCAAAGAGTTGTGGTCAATGGCTCAATGTGCAAGTGGACACCAGTGACAAGTGACATTCCTCATGGGTTGGTGTTGGGACCTATGCTATTTAACACCTTTGTGGGTAACATGGGCAGTAGGATTGAGTGCACCCTCAGCAAGTTTGCCAATGACACCAAGCTGTGTGGTGCAGTCGACATGCTGGAGGGACAGGTTGCCATCCAGCGGGACCGGGAGAGGCTTGAGAGGTGGACCTGTGTGAACTTCATGAAGTTCAGCAAGGCCAAGTGCAAGGCCCTACACATGGGTCAGGGCAATCTCAAGCACAAATACAGGCTGGGGAGAGAATGGATTGAGAGCATTCTGAGGAGAAGAACTTGGGAGCGTTGGTGGATGAAAAGCTCAACGTGAGCCAGCAATGTGCGCTTGCAGCCCAGAAGGCCAACCATATTCTGGCCTACATCAGAAGCAGCGTGGCCAGCAGGGCGAGGGAGGTGATTCTGCCCCTCTACTCTGCTCTAGTGAGACCCAACCTGGAGTCCTCTATTCAGCTCTGGAGCCCTCAGCACAGGAAAGACATGGACCTGTTGGAGCGGGTCCAGAGGAAGCCACAAAAATGATCAGAGGGATGGAACACCTCTCCTATAAGGAGAGGCTGAGAGAGTTGGGGCTATTCAGCCTGGAGATGAGAAGGCTCCAGGGAGACCTTATTGCAGCCTTCTAGTACCTGAAGGAGCCTACAAGAAAGATGGAGAGGGATTTTTTAGAAGGTCATGTAGTGACAGGACAAGGGGTAATGCCTTTAAACTCAAAGAGTGTAGATTTACATTATAAGAAAGAAATTCTTTACTATGAGGCTGGTGAGACATTGGAACAGGTTTCCCAGAGACATTGTGGATTCCCTCTCCCTGGAAGTGTTCAAGGCCAGGTTGGATGGGGCTTTAAGCATCCTGGTCTAGTGGAAGGTGTCTCTGCCCATGGCAGGGGGGTTGGCACTAGATGCTCCTTAAGGTTCCTTCCAACCCAAACCATTTTAGGATTCTATTTAAGATCTTCCCGACACTAAAAAACAGAGGCATGGAAATTATTAGTTCACTAAACTAGGCACATTATGCATAACTTCAACTTTTACAAGCAATTAGCCTACTTCTCTCAATGGGTACTTTAAGAAATAGAGAAGCCAGTAATGCTGTTCTTTGAACTCATCTGTTCTAACTGCTGAAACACAGAGACAGAGAGAAAAAGGACACTGAGCAATGTACTGCCATTTTGAAAAGGGAATAGGACAAAAAGTCTCAACCAAAACATGAGTAACCAAGGTCAGCCCTGCCATTATGTTCCAAAATAACATACTGCAGAAGGGAATGGAAACAAATAAAGAAGATCAAAACACACTCTTTTTGGCCAAGACAGCTATAGCTATATGGACAGAGGAAGCTCAACTTGGTTGGGAACTTTGAAGATCATGCCCTAAATTAAAAAATATTAAAATAGAAGTGCCTTCAGATAAAAAGGGATTGTATTAAATATAATATGTATTACCTGTCTACTTCAGCATCACTCAGTCGTGATGAGGCAGAAGTCAGATATAAACACTGAAGATAAAAAGATGATATCAACATTTAAATGTTTCCTGAACTTTAGGGCTAATCTACTTCTAGAGAGTATTTTTTCTTTATACTTGCCCACAGGCAGAAATAACAACAAGCCGTTGTCATAAATTTGTTATCCTCTCAACTAATGCATGTACTCGACCCAGAAAGTTCATCCTTCAGCATCTTAGGGGACAGTAAAACAGAAACCACAGATAAAAGCTTGCAGGTAACTTTGGCTCGTACAAACAAAAGCTAGGCACAACTCGGTATTATGACTGTCAGGACTTCATCATTTATGCCAATCTTACTAAAACATTTTCTTTCTTATTTAGCAGACAGTATGCCAGCCATTTTGTATGATCTTCCTAACAGTTATATTAAATCTCAGTAAACAATTTTCATTTTTACTAGGTCAAGAAAAGGCAAATTTTACACACCGCAGATACTTTACAGAAAACAAACATATTCTACTAATCAGAAAAGAAACCATAGAATGAGGGCCTTTTGTGATTCTCAGCATGAAAACAGGAAACCAAAACAGACATACAGAAGAACACGTAGTCAAAACAGACAAGATAATAACGAACAGGTAAAAAAAGAGTGCAAGAATAGTGAAAGCATGATATTCCTTAATGATTTCAATCTTTAGTGTCCTCTTCTTGCCATTAGGTTATCCTAGTCAAGTTTCATTACTGCTGGTATAAGCTGCACACCTATATAAACAGGGTTTTATTAAAGCTTCTTTACTTAATAGCTACAAGTTTGGGTTGTGGGGTTTGGGGTTTTTTAAGGGTTTGGTTTTTATCTGTATTTAAATGCCTATTCTTTTACTCCTGCATAAATTTCCTCCCAGGGTATCTGAAATCCTTAATCATCATCCCAATACTTCTCTCCCACATTACACTTCTAGAATCAAGTTCCAAGACTTTTAAGAGTTATGCTTACGTCAGAGGGATCAAGAGGTTTAAATTTCAGTACCTATTAAAGGAATTTAATTATCCAACCAGTTCCATTTGGATACACTGTTACTGTTCTTTGCTAATCTATACCAGATTTTCCAGTATTGTAATTCTCATTAATAAAATGCCCTCTGAAAGAGGTTTTTCTCTTTTTTTTTAAAAAAAAAAAAAGAAAAAAGACCTCTCAGTGGCCTATTTTACAAATTCTGAACAGAAACATCATTATCCTTTACACTAACTAAGTTTCCCACAGATTTATCATGTCTGAAAACAGCATAACTAGCTAAACCCGAGGGATAAGAACTCTATCTATATACCTGACTTACCCTGTCACTTCATTTAAAACATTCAGTGAGAAAACGGTATTTTTGAAACACACTTGGTGTTTTAAATGTGCTTACAGTTTAAAAATACGAGGCGGGGAGACAACAGCATGCCATGTTATGTCTGGGGTGTCATCTACAGAGGACTTTTGGTGCCTGCTGCTATAGCAGCTAAAGCAGTAGGGATGACACAGAAGTCCGGAGAGGAGAAAGAAACAAGAAAAGCAGCTATGTACTGCCTTGTAAAACTTATCTGCTATTGAACTGAAGAACATCAGCAGCAAGTATAGGTATCTGGCTCGTTCTTGATCGTTTGGAGTCATGTGGAAAAAGTTTACAACATCCTGACTCCACTTGTGAAATGGTCCCATAAGCAACGAACACAGGCGTTCCAGGTTCTATACGTCTGTCATGTTCAGAGGTCTGATAGTTACAATTGCTACATACCAGTATAGAAGAGGGTTACAGTCTGGTATCATGCACGTTATAATGTACTTGGCAGACAGTACATCATACTTTACCTGCTGCAAGACAATTAAGATTCTTTCAGGAGTTACAGGGTTCAAGGCTTTCTCTTGTAGAGAAAGTCTATCAAAGGGAAACAGTCCATCAAATCTTGAATCCAAAGTTACTGAGCACATGAGTATTCTATTGGATCAGGACCTAAGTATATGTTGATGCTTAAATCGGTGAACGTTATGTATTTAATGTTTATCAACTGCATAATTTTAATGTCAGACTATTTAGTACCTTGCTTAAATTAATAAAAAAAATTCCCATGCCTATTTCCAAAGTAAAAGAAATACAAGGTCTCACAATTTGCAAGAAATACAGAAGTGTAATTATTTGACTTTTTACTGCAGCAAATGTCATCCCTGCTTCTGCAAGTTCTCGTGTTTAAGTGACTACTTACTAGGGCAGAGAGGAAAAAGAGTCCTTTTGAGACTTTAAACACAGGAGTTCTCAATATTTAACAGCGAGTTTTACTTTACTACTATGATTTGCCTTAAAAGCACAAAAGGAATTAATGAAGTACAAGTTTTACTTTGTAGCACAACTGGTAATCAGCAGTTTAAGAAACATTTACCGCACTTTACAATCTTTCTTCATACACTAAGAAAATTCCAAAACCTTTTACAGGAAGTTGTTCAAGAAAAATCCTTCCAGTTCTTACAAGAACTGGCCTAGTAACTCAACCATTCAGAATGCACATGAAATTTATGTTTTGTTCTTAAGTTTGAGTCCAGGGTGAGCTATGACCATGAACAGAATTTCTTATTAAATATAAAAATCAGAAAACAAAAACACGAAGTAAAAGCTTAGAAAAGAACTTTGTCTTCAGTGTAGAATGAGCAAGCTATCCAGAATGATAGTAAGTGATCTCAATTTTAACCTGTTTAAGAGCAGACAAAAAGCGTCTAAAATGTCAAGAAAAAATGTGCACCTGTCCTCGTTTTCACACGTATTTTTCTCACTCCTGTATTTATTCCTTCTGTTTCTGCTTTATGTCAAGCAATATATCTTACAATAACAGCAAATGAATTCATTAATCTACTCTAATCATAGTGGAGATACATTTTACCTATGGATGCTCAACAGGTGGCTGTCATCAGGAAATGACTGAAAATTGAATCTGCACCCGCCACCCCCCACCTCGCTGCTATTTGTGATGGAATAAATATTCTGCTGACACATAATCTGCCCCTTGCTGCAATTTCTTCCAATTTGCAATTAAGGTAAAGGAGCCCAGTGTATATATCCCCTGTGCTTCTCCTCATTCTGAAGATCTTGCATCCCTATTAACAAATTTCCTACCTACCGAAGCATACTGTGAGGCTGGTGCTTGAGCATTTTCCAAGTAACACCTTCCTTCTCACCTTCATATACTTCTGCTCATTTAGTTATGGGTAAAGGAGTACAAGCCAAACCAGCTCATAACTACATTACATTAGAGTTATAATATCACAAGAAATTGCTGACAGATGTACCTAATGGACTGAAAGTCTCACATCACTTTACTGGAGCAAAAAACTGAAAAAAACTGCAGACAAAGGACTGACCCAAACAGTTGTCTATAGATTACCAGCAAAGACCCGGATATGAATGTTAAAAGAATTTTCCAGTCCAAACCAGAAGAGTGGTGTAGGGATGAATAGAGTTCTGACCCAAACAGAGAAGGTGCTCAGACAGGCATCCCCGGTGATCTCACCTGGCACAGTAGCATACACCTCACCAGCCTGCAGCTTTGCTGCAACCAGCAGGCTGTAAGTCTGCCGAGCTATCCCTTCTCCCACCGTAAATTCCCACCTGGAATGCAGTGTGTTCCAGTTCATCTAGTCCACTATTAACTCTCATACACTGGCCTGTTCTAGAGGTGCCAGAGGAAGGTGCGAAAATTCCCATAAATAATAATTATGGAAGAAAACCATGCCCACAGGGAAAGGGTTTTCTCCATAACTCATGTCATTAGTGGTTGATTAAAGCCCTTAAGAGTGAAGTTTATATCCCTTCTAAATTATTTTTTGCCCCATGAGGTAACTATGGCTCTGGATTATATACGAATCCTGCTAATCTTTTGTCCCAGGGATAACTTCCAACAAAGCGTTTCACAGATTAATTATGCATTGTATAAACAAGTACCAGATGTATCAAAGTAAGGCAAAACAAGTCTCCGAAAAGAAGAAAACTGGGCTGTTCCCCTCAAAGTCAGGGATCCAAAATACAAAATCACAACAGCCTGCCTGTGTCCTTATTTCTAGAGTTACAAAATACTGTTTAAAGGGATACCACCAAACAATTCATAACAACTGCCAAGGACAGACATGAACTACTTTCTAGACACACTGGTGTCTCCTTATTCTGTGCAATAACCAAGATTCAATGTTATTAAACTCTAGCTGGTATCACTCTCCCCTTATCCTATATAAGCAGTAAGATATCTGAAGAAATCCACGGCACCCACCTCTTCTCAAAAATAGGGGCAGCTTTTTAAGGTATAAATCTTCGTCAAGCCAAATTTGGTTTGATCTATTGGCCAATACTTCTCTCATGAAAGGGAGGCAAAAGTAGGACCCAGGGTCTTCCTCTGATTTTTGTCAACTTTTGAAAACCTACAAACCTGCCAGGCAAAAGTTTAGAGGGTCCTGAGCTAATCTCTTAGAGTGCAAAGACTGCCTTTGCAGGAAGAAAAACATGAGGGATTCAAGGGTTTCTTATGTCCCATCACCTTTGTTTGCACAGCATTCTGACTCGTAGCTAGGAAAAGCTACAATCTTTCTCCATGATCCAGTACTGTATTTTTTAAGTTACAGTTAAAGGGGGAGACTTTTAATAACAGAGGCACGGGCTGCTTCACTAACAAATATGAACTATTTTGTGTCATGAATCAAAATGAAGAGGAGTCTGCATTGCCTGGAGTTGCATTTAGAGTCTTCAGCAAGAGCTTAGCTGTTTTACCAATCTGGAGATACACAGTACCAAGGAGAACGCTCACGCCATTCACAGAATCACAGAATCACAGAATAGTAGGGGTTGGAAGGGACCTCTGTGGGTCATCTAGTCCAACCCCCCCACCGAAGCAGGGTCACCTACAGTAGGCTGCACAGGACCTTGTCCAGGTGGGTCTTGAATATCTCCAGAGAAGGAGAATCCACAACCTCCCTGGGCAGCCTGTTCCAGTGCTCCGTCACACTCAGAGAGAAGTTCCTCCTCATGTTCAGACGGAACTTCCTGTGCCTCAGTTTGTGCCCATTGCCCCTTGTCCTGTCACTGGGCACCACTGAAAAGAGCTTGGCCCCATCCTCCTGACACCCACCCTTCAGATATTT
>Ga0065711_1036179_pt1 | contig 21343 bp, 6 predicted proteins | sample Hoacrofraction12_FD_59098 | JGI IMG/M metagenome (GOLD analysis project Ga0065711, IMG submission 59098) | Hoatzin crop microbial communities from Cojedes, Venezuela - Epithelial fraction 12 v2 (version 2) | ecosystem: Host-associated > Birds > Digestive system > Esophagus > Crop | place... | reverse complement strand
GGGCACCGGGGCCGGGAGCCCGCCCTGTCCCCGCCCCAGGCTGGAGCACTACGTGTTGCGCTGTGTGACCGGCTGGGCGGCTGCTCACAGCGGTCTTCCCTGTGGTGGCCTTTTAAAACGTGAGCAGTCTCTTCAGGACAGAGTGAAGGCTTATTTGGGACTTGCAGACAGGTATTAGTCCCACTAATTTATACAGATATATTGCATACTTGCCTACAGAAATATATAATACCAAGAGATAATGCTGTTTATTTGTACACGTGTGCACTGATAAATTGAATAGATTTGCATCTGGCTGTTCTCTGGTCTTGAGACCATGACGCCCTTAGGCTATGCCTCTCCTCGTGTCATTTTAAAATTGTTAAAGATTTCCAACCAAATGCATTAAAATGTGTGGGTTTTCCCTGTCTTTGTGGAAAAACAAATGATGTGTAAATCCAAATACATATTATCTGACCAGCTTATGTGGTGTAACATTGTTAATGCATATTTACAGTTTTTTAGCCACAGCTTGGCCAGTATTTTCAAATTATCTAAGTGTTTTTAATTATAAATACTGCATCTGATAAAAAGCTGAATCGTGAGCCTAGGCCCAGATTCTGGGACTTGGTTTGTGTGGGGCATTCAGCCACATGGAGGTACATAAGTAAAGAGGAAATGACAAAATTGTGTTCCTAATTTTTTTTTTCCAATTATGATGGCAGATACACTGATGTATTTGGATAAAACACAGCATGCATAGTAACATATTACCAATCTTAGTTATTTTTGCAGCTGTACCAAGGAAAAAGAAAGGATAGCAAGACTGAAAGATCCTCTGGCACATTTTTACGAAGATGATTTAAAAAAAATAAACCTGTGACATACTACTTACATGGCCTATTAAACCCTAAAGCAATCTTGATTTTGTCCTATAGCTACCTGTCTACAGAGTACGGAATTTTGACTGAACTGGTAGTCACAACTACAAAGCATTGAATTACTAAATTTGATTTAAAAAAATAGTTGTGAATGAGTATAGTAGTATATGTTATAGTAGTAACAACTAGCTTACTTGCCGTGTCACCTGTTCTCTGAAGACAAAGCAAGTAGTATTTTTACTTGGTTAACATTTTGAATCTCAACTTTTGATTTTTATTTATGCAATAATTATTCTGAACTGAGTTACCAGGTCCAATGAAGTGTAACTAGTACTTCTCCTACTCGGATAGATCTTTGAGTAGGTATGTGCCATAAATACCTTTTGCAGAGAAACTTCTGCAAGTGGCAGGAAAGTGACGTTACGTTGCAATTAATAGGAGTGAAAGTGTGAGGGTTTTTTCATTAAAAACATGCCAAAACCAATATTATGCAGAGTGAGATGCTAATTAGACTAGAGCTCCTAAGCTTAATTTTCTGATTTATAGGCTGATTTCTCACAAATAAACTACGTTTTAGATAATTAAAGTTGAAGCAATTTGGACCAAAAAGGCAGTCTGTTCCCAAGGTGATTCTTCACTAGTTAGTGACTGTAGTAAGCCAGCTTTCCTCATGGAAAAAAAAATAGTTTAAATGAAAGATTTTATCGGGTAAGGCCTTAAGAATATTAAACCAAAGTTAAAGAGAGAAAACAATTCTTCCTTCCTGGTATAAACCTACTAGAAACATTTTAAGTTGTTCAAAAATTTATTACTATACTATGCAAACTATTGACTTTTATATTGTTTGAAGCAGGAAGACTCCTTTTTTCCATATACACTGATAACAGTAAATCATTATTGGGTACGTAAGAACCTCTTTAATGTATAAAATATTGTCCTAGTGAAAAGAGGTTTGTTTTACTTTCGGAGTGCTTAGAAACATTTGAAGAATAGAGACTTGTTTTATCTTGCTGTCTTTTGTTATTTCATTGAAAATTTTAAGTACTTTTAAACTTGGATTGTTATCAATATCAGAAATAGTGATATAAATAGAAAGTGATCCATAGCAAATTGAACATCCACTTGTGATATGTTATATACAGGGAAAAATAATAAGTAAAAACCTTATTACTACATATAAGCCTTTTTCAGGAATGAAAATTGACCTTTACTAAGCTGCTTTAATATCATGATTGAAAAGTCCTCGACCTACCTGACTGCTGCTCTTTGCAAGCAAATTACTGTTTATGTTTGAGGTGTGTATGCTTAAATAAATAAGCCTCCATTTAGAACAGTTGGGTGGTCAGAGCAAGGTATGTTAGTAGCAAAGTGTCTTTGCTTTTGATTGTTAGAATAAAAAACTTTTTTTCTTCAGGGTTTTTTTTAGATTAAAAATAGGTGTGCATTCAGAAATCTTCAGAGTGCAAACTAATTCCATTCTAAGAGTGTGAACCATCACTCCAGTAGTCATCTGTTGACCTTCCCATTGTCAGCTGTGAAAAAAAGAGATCCTACACTGGCGTTTTGAAGAGCTCTGTGCTGTGCCTCAGGGAGGGAACCCAGCAGGGCAGACACCAGGCAAGTCCACAGTGCGGCAGGGTCTAAGACAGTCTGGCGGTCCTTACTGGCAAGGCAAATCCAAGGTCAAGGTAGAAATCAGGCAAAGGTCCAGATCAGGAGGATATCAATGGCTAGGTAAGGACCTAGTTGTGACTGAGCTAGGGACCAGTGATTTTACAGTGTAACTCAGGCCGGGACTGAGCTGTAGGTGGCGGTGTGGCAGGATGCACTGGGTGGGAATGGTCAGGGCCATGAAAGCTTATTATTGCACTTAAGGCCCTGACATGGTATGTGTATCTTGAAGAGATGGTAAGCAGGTTTAGTAAAATGCTGAATTGTTTGGTTTAGAAAGTGCTAAAATGGAGTTAATAGGTATAGAAATTATTTTGCTAGATAGTTTAATATTGTACTAGTTCTAGAGGCTGTCAGATTAGCAGTGCATCACAAACTTGCTACAGTAAGGAGTTAGGAATTTTTGTCATGCTGGTAAGGAATGCTGATGCAGGCTCTGTTAAATGTATTTCGAGCAATACTATGGGTATACTTTTCCTACAAAACAGACAAAGCCGTAAGAGTAACATAGAGCAAGAATCATTTTGCATAGCTACTAACAACTGTATTGTTTTACATGCTAGGATCAGTATCTTTTGTTGTTGTTCACACTTCTTCACATGATTGTATTTGCCTTATTTATCTGACAAATATAATTGTGTCCTACTGAGTTAGGTAGTCACCTAAATCTAATTGTTTTGCAAGCAAAAGCGTTAAGAAGTGTCTGTGATAGTTTGTGTTTTGCAAGCAAGTTGTGTATTTGAAGATGGAGAGAGAATGCTTGTTTTTAAGCTACAAAACTGTGAGATGCTTATGCTTCATGCTTAACTGTACTACTGATTTCTTTCAAATCTATATTTGTCAATTAACTGATTGCTAGCCTTTATTAGCACTATAATTTCTATTAACTATATGCTTTTTTGAATTTCTAGCATCAGAAACACTAAATGTGAAGTAATTTGAATTTTAATTTCTAACATCAGCATCTAGTATTAAAAACTTCTCCTGTGCCCAGCAGACCTGAAAGGTATAAATAACTTCACAAAAAATGGTGTAACACTAGTCTTGGTCTAAACACTCTAGTATATTCTGTGAGACTTAAAACTACTACTCTTACTTAGCACTAGCGTGCCAAGCATTTTGGTTTTGTACAGGTCTAATTCTATTTACTATATCATAGGTTGTAGTTTGCTTGGGTTGCATAAACTGTAACATCTCTGTACTCAGGCGTATTGAGGAGCCGAGACTGTAGCTGCACTTCTTTTCAGTATCCTTCTTCATGTGGGGTGTAGGGAAGCATTTCTGTCTATTTTCCTGTGGATGCAGATCCTGGTACTCTCTGGGGCTAATGGAAAATGAGTAGTACCATAAAAAGTTAGCAGTACAAGTGCAGTTCTATAAAGTTAATTTTTTAGTGCAAAGGCAGATTTTTTTTTTCCCCCCACTTCTCTTTCTGGTGAAGGCTTTTTCAGGGATTATGCAATAGCATTACAGATTTAAAATGCGTGTCAGCAACTAATAGGACAAGTGAGGATTATACAAAAGACTGTAGAAGTATCAGATGAAATTGCAGTGCTGAAATGTAAAGAATGACTGTATCACCGATTTCTAGTACAGATTGTTTGTTAGGAAGGATTAGTGTGTTAAAGATTGTAATCAGATTTACACCTAAAGACAGATGAATTTTCTCTTAATTTAGAATGAACTTCAGGAATTGTGCCATTCTGTATTGTGTCTCCTTTTAAAATACTTAGTTTTACAAAAGCGTGTACTTGAACAGAGCCAAAGTTGAGATGGAGGCTACACTAATTGCCTTTTGCCAAAGCTTTCTTCCAGGAGGACTCCTGACTTCTGATACCATGTTCTCTGAAACAAAATTGCTCAACACAAAGATCAAAATTACCTAATGTTTTAACAGAGATATAAGTAGCCAACCCAAGAACATTGAAAATTTACCATCTCCATCATCCTCTAGTCTTTTTGATAATTATTTTTAATAAAATGTTTTTTGACAGGTACTTTGACATAAAATAATAGTTACTTTTCATAAAATGCTTCAAATAAAACATGCTCTCCATATTGAATTGAATATTATTTGTGTACTGAAAATCGAAGGTAAGAAAATGTTACACAATAGGTACAGAAATCAATGTCTTCTGCTACTATAATTGCACTTTTGAAAATGTTACGAAAGTAGTGGAGGGACTACATCTCATTTAAAATATCTCCTCCTTGCTTTCTATCACTGTTAAAACAACTCTTCTCATTCTGAAATCTGTGCATGCTCTCTAAAAACTAAGTTTTTAACAGAAAGTTTAAGGAAAGGAAAATAAATTATACAAGCAAGTACTTGAGTGTAGAAGTCAGTTCCAAAAATAACAATGAACACTTGTGCTGAAATTCTCAGGAAGGATGAAGCCTGGGAATCAGCCTGAAGATGAAGAAAGCTTTTGGGAATATGTCAACAAATCTTTCTCTGTTTCCTGGGGGTGGCTGGTTGTTTTCAATGTCCTTTAGGTTAATGTGATTTACAATATAAAATGTATACTGACTTCTATACATAGAAATTAAATAGAAGAAGCAATTCATTTTCATGTTTCTAACATCCATAGTCTCTTCTCTGATGATTTACTTTTCTTCTATGTCTCCCTTCTTTTTTCCTACTGAACCCTTTTCATAAATGTCTTTTTCAGAACATGGAATTCTTCTGAAAATTTAAAGACTATTTCTAATGTGCTTGAAAACATGGAGAGCAAAATCCAAAGTCTGCATGAGGACAAGGAACGTCATGGATATTGCAGAAACTGGGTATTATTTATATTTTAATTCACAAATGCTTTGGCGTTCCTGTCTGTGTGGATGTTTGGAATATGTAAAGTTTAAGATGTAAACAGGAGACCCAAGCTCAAAAGTTTGGGTCCTGTGTAGTTTTTTTGAAACCTGTCTTTTTGATATTTTTCTGAGTAAACATTTAAAGCTATTAAAAGCTTATTCCACATCCCTTTAAGATCGATTTTTTTACATAAGGAATGTCAAAATAAATATTTATATTTTGAAATAAAGTATATGTACATACAGAGAAATGTATTTCCCCTTCCTCACACACATTTGTACGTTATATTTAATGTATAATATATTCTACAATATAGTATGTAATACATTATGTATACATTTAAAGTAATAAACTGTAAGTAACCTAGCTCTGCTATTTACATATCCATGAACTTGGATTTCATGGATGTTTCCTTTGACCTTAATAGAAAGACTGCTGGAATACATAGCTACAGGTTGAACAGAGTTTACTGCTAACCACATTAATTGTCAGAGATATTGGACTGTATTAAGGTTTACTTTATGTTCTCAGCAGTGTATTTTCATATAACTTTGTGCCCTCCTCCTATCCTCCCCTTCCCATCTCTAATGTTTTGTTAACATCTCTTTCTTACATTTTAAATAGAAGTCATTAATTTTTATTTGGCACACTAACAACTTGAGGTCCTGGAGGAAAAAATATCTTTTATTGGCAAAAAAAAAAAGTTTAAATTTTTTGCCCCTCAAGATGGAAACTATTATTCTACTGATCTAGTAATTAGTTGTAAAATAGGTATATTTTCTGTAATTTATTTCGTCCCAAGAGGAAAAAGTGAACTTCTGAAACTTGACCTTCATGCCAATTATTCTATATAATGACTTACCATGCATCTTAATAAAGGAAAATACTTTATTTTTTATGATCTTACATTGTGGATGAAAAACGTGAATCAGATTACTTTAGAACTCCTGTGTAATAGCACAATGTGTATCTAGCTATTAATTTATTTAAGAAATGTCTGTTCTGTGTTTTGGTCTAGCACTTGATGTGTTTATTTCCACATTTTTCTTAGAAGGCCAGGAACATTTTGTTCAGTTATTTGAGAAGTAATGTGGATGGATGCCATACTTGAAGACTGTTTTCATACCTCCTATCAATGTGTAACTTAAGTTTACAATTAACTTGATCTGTGCAAGTCAAGCCATTGATTCTTCACTTGACTAGGTGTGTTCCTAGCTATCTTCCTGAATTAAGGCCTCAGACTGGAAGAGAACCAGTAACCGTTATCAGCCAGAAGCAAAAGTTGTTTTAAGATATGAGGAGGTATTCTAGGCTCTGGGTCACTAGATAGTTTGGAACCTATTTCCATATATTGCTCTGATTGTACTTGCTTGCTGAACTTCTAAAGCCATGTGGCAAGTGGGTAACGCTGGTGTATGAGCAGCAATTAATATTTATTTAAAAGTAGTTTAACTGAACAAGTACCTGTTAACTGTAATTTCCCAGAAGCAGGTAACAGCATTTAAAATATAAATAATGTTCAGTTGTAAGTTTTCAGGCGTTCCTTCCCCCTTCTCAAGGCATCTTTTAAAATCGGTATTCCCTGGTATGGCAAGTTGGTTATACAGGGAGATGGGGGATTTAATAATCTCAGTCTATGTTGTTACTGGAGTCTAGGCTACAGTTCACAGCAGTAGCAAGCTACTGGGCTAGAATTACAGTACTACAAACTGCCTGGAAATTCGTGGGTTTGCATTTTGATAGAACAATATCCATCACCCTCAAATTGAGTAGGACTGAATAGCGTGAGGAATGAATTTGGCCTGTCTTGGTAAGCTGCATGTGAATGTCTGCCTGGAGTCCTGATCTGATTCTATTTGCCAAAGGGTAATAGTGGTACTGGTAGTGTCTTGTAGTCCGCTGCTACTAGAATTGTCATCCGTGCAGTATGTTTATAAATAAGACTCTGTGTCTATCTGCAAGCTGAGCCTGGGATGTAAAGTCAAATTGTGTTCTTTCTGGCTTGCACATTACCGCTAATAGAGCTGCTCTTGGAACTTAGTCAGGAATTCTGTTGATTCACAAGCCAGTAAAGAAACTCCCAGAACTATGTTGCCTCTGCAAGTATGAGTAAAAGTTTATTTATATCAGTCAAGTGACTACGCATGCATACAGATCAGATTATTTAAATGAAGGAAGATGCAACTTTCAGAAGTTACTCCTTCAGGTTATTATCTCACTGGGTAAAGAGAGGATCTTATTTGCACCTCAGCAGACTATTTTGCAATTTCAAGGTGTATGTATGGTAATTCATAATGTGCTGGAAACATAAAACTTCTTAAAAAACCCACTTTTAACTAGTTAATAACTAAATATTGTTCAGGCATAAATCCTTTGTGTTAATCAAAGGTAGCACAACTCAAGCAAGAAACTAGGCAACTTATGTAGGCAAAATTGGTAGACATGGTACTTTTAACAGCTGTGTGACTCAGATCTGGAAGAACAGGTGTGTATGCCTCATTCTCACTTTTTTAGTTAGATGTACTTTTAATATTGAGTCCTTTTTTTAATAGTGCCACAGGTGGTTGTGTTTTCTAATGTAATCTTAAAAATATATGCTTCATTCTTAACTTATCTGTGCCATTTTGTGCAGGAGCTGTACACAAGGAATACAATCTGAAATTGTAGTGATGGAAACCCTTGAGCCTTTGTGGGGATCAGTTTCATTGCTTAACTTTGCTGTTGGTGGTTTTCAGAAAGTTTAGCCTGAATTTCCCTTGCTGATATTTAATGCTGTTATTCAGCAATACTTAGAAAAAGATGTCTTTTAACCTTACTTTGGGGTAATTTGTATTTTACTGTGGGTATGTAAATGGACATGGCATGTCTGTTTGGTTCCCTGTAAACAGATGCTGCTTTATGAAAGGCTTTTAGACACTGTCATAGGAGATGTGAAAACCATGAATTCTTTGAGTTCATGTACATGTGATTGGTAATGTCACTTCTGCAAATATTTCTCCTAATATCTTAACTCCAGTATAAAAGTACCTGTATTATTTCCCCTCAGAAATGTTCAGTCATGGTGATTTCTAATAGCTATTATTACATTATTATTTTTTACATGCGTCCATTTTAACTATGTTTTAAAAGCATTTTTGATGTTGCCCTCCTAAATAGAAGCTGCCAGGAGTTAATGACAAAATTACACCAAAATCCTTTCTTTACTAAACAGTGTAATAAGTTTACTAGGTTCTCTTCCCCATCACTTGCATGGTTTTGTGTATGTAAAACTATATCTCAGACAGCCGGAGATGAATGGCTAATAGTTCTTCTGATCTTCCAGGTTTGGGAGGTATCTCTGTCATACAATTTTTAATCTTCTCCTTTATGTTACCTGCGTGAACTTGCTGTCGCTTTAGCGAGGAAGGCTGATAGTTCTCTTTGGAGCTTTTTATGTGCTTTGGATAGGGTTGTTCTGTAGCTCTGAATGCTACTGTGAAGTATAAACTTTTATGGCATGAGGGAGAAGAGACCTACTTTGGCCTTAATTATAGGTACACTTTCCAAACTGACGTGGTAAAGGTATTGGTCACTTACATTTTCTGCCATAAACACAGAGATTCAGCCCACTGTGCTAATTTGAAAATTAGAGATAAAGAACATTCTTCAATTATTTCCTTCCTTCATTTGAAGGAAAAGTGTTAAAACATTCATATAACATAGCCTCACAATTTTTACGTGCAAATAATCAAGCAGTATAAACATCAGCAGAGGGCAGTATTGAGGTATAAATATAATGTTTTCCGTTTTACTTCACAGAATCACAGAATAGTTTACGATGAAAGGGGTCTCGGAAGGTCATCGGGTCAATCCCTGTCTCAGAGAAGCAAATTCAAGGTTAGATACAATCAATATGGTCATGGTAATGTGTCTACATTGTTGGGTATTCTATAACCACTTGCAATCTGATTAGTTTTCTCTCCAAACCACTTTTATGTCTAGTTATGAGACTGGATGCAAAGCATGCCCAGTGCAAAAGTGTAGTTATTTTGTCTGAATAATACTAGAAAAAAAAATGTTTAGCTGTTTTTGTTTACAAGGTCAGGAAGTAGTATTTTTTTAACAATTGCTCTTATGTGTTCTCATCAACTAACTTTAGGCATGCATCTAAAAAAAAAAAAAAAAAAAATCAGTCCTACGACTATCTTGTCTGTTACTTCTGTGAGGCAAGATTGACCAGCATGGTTATATCTAGCTTCTGTTGAAACAATGTCTTATTGTTGTGGGTTTTTTGTTTTCAAGTATAGTTTCTGTAGTATTTGCTACTCCATAGTATGATTTTTTATTTTTTTTGTAGCTTTATTGGAGAGCTGAGATAGATAGTGACAGGAAGAATTTACAAGAGTGAATATTACTCTCATGTTTAAAAACTTTTTTTTTGAGATGTGCTGTATTGAATTTGTGGACAGATTTATAGAAATCAGAGGCTTCTCCAAATCAGTAAGTTTTCTTAAGGAAAATTTTTCTTTTTAAATATAAACACAGTCCTAGCCTGTCAAATCATTACTTGCATTAATTCCAGTTCCTTTTTTCAATCTGCTTGCTTATATTAACTAAAATTTTATTGGCTAAAATGGTAAACTGTTGAATTTTGTAGGATACAGCATTTTCCTTTAGTTTATCCAATTCTGCAATGCTTCTCAAGAGTGTATGTGAGACAAAATTGCAGACTTCCAAGCGGAGGAGCAAATGTCTATTATAAAATACTAACCACACTGCTACGTTAGGGAGTTTATGGGCATTTATATCATGTAAAAAATCTGACAATTACGAAAACCATTTAGATGAACTAATAATTTGAATGATTGACTTAAAGACAAATATTTTACTACTGTCTTCAGTCTGAAAAGCAATGTTGTTACGTCTCGGTGTCTGGTTTTGAATCTTTTTTTAACAATTAGTTACAATGTTTATTCAGACAAAACATTTGTAATTCTACATATTAAATAGAACTGCTAAAAAGGAGACTATCTGTTTTGTAAATTCTCTTTTTGCCCCTAGAAAAGGGAATACTGAGAGTATTGTTAAGTCACTGTTATGAGTAACACAAGTTTACCTACTCCTATTGATGGGAAACTGGAACAACTCATAAAGAGATTGTTTGCATCTTAAAAGCACTTTTCCCTCTCAATTAAATGAACTAGGCTTGAAAGCTGTTTAGCTAAAATTCTGGCTCTTCTCAGATGGCCAGGTACTCCTTTAACATAAGCAGTGGGGTTTAATCAGCAGTTTAGATTCCTGGCAACTATCCAAACAAATTAGCCATATGAGCGACTTACATTTCTGAGTGTTGTTGTGTATATATCCTCACAAGAGAAAATGGCCAGTTGGTGTGGAATTCGGTAAAGGGTAGAAAGTGCTGCAGGGACCTTAGGTGGATGCAGACTAGGCCTGAATTGTTCTGAGTACCCAGCAGGGTATGTATTTTGGTTGTGATCAGAACTTTGGCAAGGATTATGTGATGTTTTATAAGCAGTTACACTGCTTCAAGGCTTGCATAGCTTAGGTGGGCCCAGTTTGCATATCAGCACTGTGCTTCCCAGTATCTAGTTCCTGAAGCAGCATGAGACTGCTCTTTCTGTCACTGTTATAATATCTCATTAGTGTAAAAGTTGGAGTCAGATCCAATCAAGTAGACAATATATTTTGGTCACTGATAGGAGGTTTTTGTCTTTGATGGATGGGAAAGTTTGTCATGTAGGAATAACAAAGGTCGGAAAATGTATTCCCAATTAATATGTTTTTTTAAAAAACAATATTTTAAAAAGTTCTGAAATATTCTTAGTTTCAAAATGCTGAAGATCTCTATTTTTTTTTTAGATAACATCAGCGGAGATTTTTTTCAATTTTATTTCAATAATAAAGATTTTATGTTAAACATGCAGATGAATAATACTAGCTGTAGAGCAGAGGTAGGCATAAACATCTGTGAAGACAGTGTGATAGTTGAGTGTGGTGGAAGATGATTGCATGGAGCTGAGAAAGTACTTCTGTAGTGAGTTTTAAGTGGTGTACGGTGTGGAAGACTTGGGGCCACGCAAGGCACAGAAGAGGAAAAATTTGTTTCGGACAACTGCTAATGAAATACTGTCTTTTCTGAGTACTGACTGAGACTGTATAATGGCTTTAAGCAACACAGAATTCACAACTTGGCAGTCCCAGCAGTGCAAATGTGGGAAGGGACCCTACTGTAAACTTGCATCTCTCCTGCAGAAGATGTAGCTCAAAAGGGATATCAGGAGTGATGATGAGAGACTGACCAAACCTTAACAACATTGAAGTTATGAATGACCTTTGTTTAAATTACTGCTCTTAACTCCCAAGGTACAGTAGGTACAGTGGTGAACACCATTGCAAACAATAGCACATTTTGTGCTCCTGCTGACAGTCCTTCTTGTAGTGAGTGTTTGGAGTGTTCTTGGTGAAAAGGAATGCAAGATCATGCATCTATCATCCAGTGACTGAAAAGTGTTGACATATAGGAAATGTGGGAAAGCAGCTGACTTATACCTGGTAGATGGCAAAAGGAGCATATCTCTGGTGCTTTCAGATGTAGGTACTAAATCTACAAAACAAACCCAGCAAGTACTGATTTTAGTCATGACCTTGTGAGATCAGAGTTATTCTGATTGATTAGACTCAAGCACATAGCACTACAGATCCTTCATGTAACATCCTGTGTTTTGCTGTTCTGCTTCCCCCCCACACGCCCCAAACCCTGGCACGTTGCCGTCAAATGGCTGCCAAGCAGTTTTGTACTTGCATAATGAAATTCTAATGTGTATACTCTTTAAAAAAAAAATAAAAATTGCACATCATTGTCTATTTTTACATGGCAAGCTTTACTTCAGCTTTGTAGCAAGTTATAGGGAGAGTTTTGTGATATTTTCTGTTACCTTAACATTGTAGAATTTAGTTGTGACTCTTGGTGACTTTTCCATGAGGATGACCAATTGCTCTCTTGCTTAGTTTATATTCTGTTACTATTCTAATGGGATGAGTGAAGAGAAGAGGATATTGTTTATTTTTACTTTCCTCTGTAGGGCTTTGGTTTGTGACACTTCTCTGTGAAATGATCCATGTGTTTCCTTAGTAGTTTTCAAGCAAGAGTTAAGTTTATTATTATGCAAACAAGGATGACATCCAAGGTGCTGCTCTTGTTTTAACAACTTGAATTTTGTTCCAAAAATTTTGTTTAAAATAAAATAAGTGGGATTTACTGTCAAGGATGTTTAAATGCTTCTTGTATTGTGGAACAAGTTAGAGTGAATTTTAAATCCTTCCCTTCTCCAAATTTATTCTGAACCTTTTTTATTAAAAAAAAGGCGGGGGGGGGCGTGTGGTGTGGGTAATTTCTTATAGACACTTGTAGGGGCACTTATAAACATACATTTCTTGGATTCCTGGAATTGGAAGCAACTATATGTAATGCATTTTCCTAAATCCATGTATCTAATTATCTACAATAAACTTTCTAAAATCAAACAGATTAGATCGTTATATCTCATAAGAGAAAAGTTTTATGCAGGTGCTTTACCTCTGATCTGGAAACAACATTGGTAGGAATTTTCCATTTATTTTGGAAAGAAGACACTGGTAATGGTGGATTATCTATGGGTTCTTTTACAAGTGAAATGTAGGCAGAGCAACCGTATGAAGGAAGAAAGCAAGCAGGCGCATTTTGCCTTTCATTCATTCAGCTTTTCTTTGAAGAAATAGTAAATTACTGTAATCGCTGTATTTCCAAAAGTGAGAAGGTGTGTCTGTACTTGGTTCTGTACAATGCCTGTCCGAATGGACTTCTGAGCTTGGTTAAGGTTTGTAAATTCTACTATATCCTTTGAGTCAAGTTCTTAACCAGTAACTCAGCTCACATATTTAATGGCATTTTTTTACAACACTGCAAATAGGAATGGAGGTTTAGTATTGAGCAGATGGTACAGCACTGAGGAATAATTGGCAAGTTGATGTTATTTAAGTGATCTATTTTTAAAGTTGCATTATTTTTCTTATTCCTGAGATTCTGTGAAAAACAAAAAAATAAACCTGAAATTGTGTAGTACTGGAATGTCTGGGTAGTTTATGCATAACTAGAGCAGTGAGCAGTGGCTACCTTACCTTCCTGTGTGGCAGTAAGCTTGACTTTTATGGACTATTGATAGCCAAATCAGTTATTATGTTTTCTCTAGCATTTTCTCATGTCTGTGTTTGAAGACTCAGCAAGAACACCAATTCAATGACCCTCCAGCAAGTATGCTATATCTTGGCAGTTCAAAACTGTAAACCTTCAAAGGCCAATGCTAACCCTGTTTGCTTGTGAAGATGATAGGACTATGCTTAGATAGTATTTAAGCCTGCTAACTCATTTAGGATATATTTTTTGCTAATGCATGTAGTATGTTCTATGCAGTATGTGTTCTGTGTGACATCAGAACAACCAAAACATTATATTTAATGGACAGGATCAATATTTTGGAGGCAAGATTAGGAATACAAGATGCTTTACAATCTGAGTGAGAAAAGGGCTTGCATGGGAGTTAAGCACTGTGGGCTGTAGGGCAACTTACTGCAGCTCCTAAAAACTGAAGGTGTACATGAACTAAGCTGGGTACCCCATGAGCAACAGTAGCATTGTCTTGCCATGACTGCAAAAATAATAAGTTTTTTGTTAGCATATTCACAAACTTCTGTCAACTTTGTAGAGTTATTGCAGACAATCTTATATGCAATGCTGGAAGCAAATAGTGTATTTGTTTGAAAAATACAAACCTACTCTTGAGCAGATGAAGGGGGGGAAAAGCACCTGGAAATGGATGAAATTCTATGCTGAATGTTTAAATGTCCCATCTTATTATTATGCTTATGAAATGCTAACTAATTTGTTAAATCTGTTTTCTAAATGCAAAACTTCTTACATGAAGGTGACTTTAAGCCCATGCCCATGCTGGAGGATAGGAAGTGACTGGCAGCTACTTCTACAGGCAAGAAGCTGGAGCCAGCAGCATGGAATATACAGAGTAGTGGTGTCTGTTAATTGTTTGTCTGGACTATGTTTACACCCTCATTAGGTCAGGTCTGAGGAGTGAGGCTGACTGGTTGAAGAAATACTACTTTAAATGGTTTTGTTTCCCAGGTGCAGAAAGCTTTGCAAGAAGAGGACAACAAATCAGTAGCGTAGACAGAGTTTTCTGAAGAGGGATGGGAGGGTAAGTCTGGTTTCTCGTGGGCAGGCAGAAGACAAAATCCTGCCTAATACATGTGAGTGACGGAGGGGGAAGGAAAAGTCTCCCAAAGAAGAGCAGCTTTGTGCAGGGAGGTAGTGGAGGGTAGTGGAGCTCATTTGGTTGTTTTTCTGGGAGATTGGCTCCCTTTGGTGTTGTTTTATAGTGGTCAGATGTGTTTGGAAAGCTGAAGGCTTGAGCTTTAGAATTTTAGGCCTAGAAATTTAGATCTATTGTAAGATGGGACCTACCATACCCATTTGGTTCTTTTAAGTGTTGTGTTTGCATGAAAATAATGGGATGCAAATGTTGCGTGTATGCTTGTGGCAGCCCGTGCCTTACCCCATGTTGCATCTTAAATCAGCAAAGTATGTTTGGGGGCTGTCTGTTTGGCTGTTGATTGTTGGGTTTTGTGGTGTGGTTTTTTTCTTTTTTTTTCTTTTTTTTTTTCCTGGAATGAACCTTGGAAACTGAATTGTCAGTTCAGTTATGAAGCATCTGTGAAAGCATTAATGGCATGGCATAGCCTTAGCCTCTCTTCTGATTCTGCCATTTCTATTAATGTGAATGTTAGACAGTATTATGTAAAGGGCTGCTAATGCATGTGCTGCCTCATGGTTTACAAAATACCGTGGGATGTGCCTGCTAACCTTTGTGTCCATGTTTTGTTTTGCAATTTGTTTTGTTGGTTTTTTTTTTTTACTTGACTGAAGTTTATGCATAAGACTCTAGCAAAAGAACAACAAAAAGTATACATACTAGATGTATTGCACATCTGGTAAATTCTAAGGACTGCGTATTATGGATGTTCAATTCTTTGCCAACTAATGCAACTGAAGTGAAAATTTATACCTTCCAATTTGGGGGGTGCCATTTTATTGGCTTATGTATGTAGATTGCTTCCCCGCCCCCTCACCCTCCCCCCCCTTTTTTTAACTGTTTCTTAGCAGTCGTTGCTTGTCTCTGTAAGTCCTGTGGTTGAGCAGACAAGTGCTTAGCACAAGCATAGAATTTTATTAAACATACAACTGGCCAGATATTTGTTTCATTGTAAAAGCCCATGTGAATGCATTGTTCTTAACAATGTGGAAAATTCAAAAATGCTTGCCAGAATTTAGGAGGGGAAGTGCGCAGGTGGCTTTGATGGGTGTTGCTATCTGATATTCTCCCAACTCTTATAAACTTTCTTTTTACTTCTTATGTTGTATTGAATGTACAGAAAGAGCTGGGATGTTGAACAGGTTAGCTTTTGAGTTGCTATCCACAAGAGAATTGTCAGCTATTGCAGATCTCAGCATTCTGGAAGGGTGGAAAGGTGGTGTAGTTATGGATTAAATTCTGGCAAAGGCGCTTGTATTGCACTGTGGAATCATGAATTTGTGATTGTTGGCGGCTGCACAGGACACTGAAGACACCTCTGGGGACCTGTAAATACCAGCTGAAATGTAAACAAGCATCGTTAGGAGTTCTGGTCCCTTCTTTCTCTCATAACTTCCCTCTGAAGGGGCTGATCCTCCTCATCTGACATCGATAGAAACTTGTGTAATTTTTTATTACTGTGTCTCATCTGTGTTTATCCTTTATATGTGTCATTTTTGTTATCTGCAGCCACGCCCATGAGTTCCTGTTCTAGAAAACTGAGATGATCTTTCAAGTTTCTAAATGCCTGTGAAGAAAATGAAACAGCAGACTTAATATTAAAAAAAGAAAGACAGATTTTCAGAAATATGTTCTTGTCATCTCTGTATGTTAGTCCTGCTTAACAAATCTGGACTTTGTAAATTTCTATTATTTTTGTACAGCATTTTTCTCATTTGTGAGCATAGTTGTCTGAAGATAAAACGTGATGGAGCTTTGAGGTCACACCTGGAGGGACTAAAAGACATTTCTTTTTTATTAAAAACGTAATTTTAATTGTCTTTGCAAACATTTGGAACTTTAGATGGACGTCAAGGGAGCATTAGTCATAATAGAACCCTTTTTAAACAGTCTGATTTTTTTCCAAATATAGCAGGGTAGGCTACTTACTGAGTACTAAATGATGATGGCTGAGTGGGGAAAGAGAGGGCTACAAAGTGAAGAGTCTTAAGACCTTGAAGTTGGCACAGTTAAAACCATAGATATGTGTGTGAAAGCAGTGTTTGCACTGCTATTTAATTTCATAAACCAAAGAGAATGCATACTACATAAATTTGATAGAGTCTGTCTCCTAGGAACAAAGACCTGGAAAAATACTGATAAGCTTCAGAAGCACTGTGTTTAATAATTGTAGACTTGTATCTCCTCCTCTTCCCCAAGACTACAGGAGAAAGCAGACTAGGACTGATGGGGAATGCTATGGAGGGATTCAGTTACACCAGTGAGGTCTTTGAAGTTACATAGAAGATTTGAGGATACAGGGGTGGGAAATGGGGGAAGAAGGGAAAGTGATAATGTAGTAAGCTCCATCTTCTCTTAGCTAGCATCTGTGAAAAAGAATAAGCAAGACAAAATCAATTGTGGATAACTTAGTACTTAAAGATATGGACCACAGTTTTATTATGTGCTGTGAAAAGCACTTTCAAGGTCTTTACTTATAAATGAAATTGTTTTCAAACATTAAGGTGTGACTTGTAAGACCATAAAGTTACGACAACACACAGTGAAAAATGGTAATGCTTCTGCAAAAGCTTAAGGCCAGGCAAATTGAAAACTTTACAAAAAAAAAAGTTTGCAGCAATTATCTCTTATTAGACTGATACATGTAAAAAGGGAAGACTTTCAGAGATCAAGAGAAGTGCTTGTGTGCTGGAAGGCTCATCTGTGTTCTCTAATGTATCAGTTAGTGTAATGAACTATCTCCTGTATAGGAAATTAACTAGTAACGAAAGCAGGTAAAAGTCCAGAATACCAGCAGGACTGGTAGAGCTTGCTGTGTTCTCCATAGGGGAAAAAGTACAGAATTCTCATTAAGAGATAATATAATTAAGTGAAATATGTAGAGAAGTGAATAGTAGAACTACAGCTGAGAAGTTACGAAGATTGTTGCTTTCCAAGTACCATATGGCACATGAAAGACATCAGTTTATCCAATTATAAGTTTCAGTAAATTTGTAAATAGAGCCTATCATGATGGGATAAGTAAACACGTTTTAATAATTTAATGCTTAGCTACCTTCCCTGCTACTGCTGCCTCCCTCCCTCCCACCTTGTGCATAGTCTTCCTGACATTACCACTTAGCAGAGTATTAGTAAATGAGCCAAAAAACCATTACCTTGGCACACATCTGTTCACGTCATTTGGGTTTCAATGATGAAACCCAGAGGTGAAGTAGAACCACAAGAGTTCAACAGTCAGCTAATAACACAGTGCTGCAAAGCATCAGATGCATAAGGAATCCTACTACAGTAAAGTAATTTTTCCTGAGAGAGTTCTTTTCTGTGAAGTTGTTTGGGGGGGGTGTATTTTTTTTGTTTGATTTTTTTTCTTTTTTTAGCCTGAGGTTGAATTGCAAGATCTGTAGCACATTCAAAACTAAGTTCTTGTAACTGAAAGTAAAATAACAGTGTAAGGATTTGTCAGTGTATCAGCCTAATAGAGAAAGGCAGAAATTGCAATTAAGTAGGATTTTGGAAATCAAGTACTCTTATTTTATAGCAAAGAGGTTTTTTTCTTTGGTTGTTTTTTGTCTGGTTTGATTTTTGTTGTTGTATAGATATTTTTGTTGTTTTTCTTTTCCCAGGAGGGAATTATACGTGTGTTTTCTTGCTGTTTAGCAGACTAATATTTTTCTTGTTCATAACTATCATGAGATGATTTTTTGTAGCAATAAAATCATGTTACAGCAAGTGTAACAAAAACCCAGACTGATGACAGTGCTACTTGGTGTTACAGCCAGTTTATTTGTAGCTGATAAAACACACTTTTACACTGATGTTTTAGTTGTGCTATCACACACTCATGACATATGTGATTGTATTTCTCTGAAGGAAGCGGTTTGATAGATAGTAACCATCTCAAGCAGCAAAGGGAGAAACTTAATCCACTCTTTACCTACTTTTTTTTTTTTTTAATGAGAGGAGAAAATGAGTCATATCTAAGGCAGGGGAAGAAGATGAATAAAAGCTGCGCACAATAGCTAATAATAATTACAAAAATACCATGATAGTCTTAGGATCTGGCTATTGAGAATAATACATTTAATAACAACATTCCATGGTAAATTTGTGAAAACAAGTGTCAAAACATTTGAGAATGCAGGTATTCCTTCTTGTAACAAGTATCTTGACAGGCCTCTTTTTTTTTCAGTGAACTGTGAACAAAGCTGTGAACAGGACAGTAATTTTCGTGTGGTCAGTCACTTAAGGCCCTATCCAGCTCTCACTAAAATCAATGTCAAAATTCTTGCTCACTTCACTGAAGTGGATGGGACCTCAGATGTATGCATTTTTTCTGTAAGCAGATAATGCTTACTTTCTTTTTCCCTGTAAAGACTGAGTAGTTTTACCTACATATAAAAATGTAAATTGTGAAAGAAGTTTTAAGCAACATTATTTTTTTCTTTTTCTTCTGCTTCAGCTGCAAAAGGCCTACACCCAGTCGGTACATGCATATGTGCCTCTATATTCCTGCATGAATTTGCATTGATTTTATTTAAATCTAGGATTACCACCATAATGTCTAAGCACGTATTATAAAATTTGAGCTTCCCTCCACATAAATTTCTTATTACCTTAATTCTGTAGAATGTGTAAGTTAGTGTCTAGTAGTGAAAGCTGGTTATTTACTTTCAGTGCGCAGTGTCAAAAGGGAGATTTTTTATGAAGGTGTACTTTTCTGTCTTTACAGTTTTGACATATAAGACAATCAGAAAGATGCTTTTGATTAAAGACTATTGTTAGGACAGCTATACATAAATAATTATGCAGTCAAAATTTTAATGGAAATGGCTTTTTGTTCTCATCAACTTTGCTTCTATTTGAGGTAAAGGAAAGCGATGCAAGCTTGTTCTTCAGTCATTTGCAAGAAAAAAGTATATTTAGAACTTTTTTTGGGTTTGCTGTTTTGTAAACAAATCCAAACAACTTAAATAATGGAGGGAGAAGGAGAAACAGCAGAGTGCTCGGTTTTGATCATACTTACCCATCTATCTTCGGCAACAGAGTTCCTTATTTAATTAACAGTAGGGCACAAAGATCATAACATTATTGTTCCTGACATTGTGAAAATAATATTGTCCCTGTCCTGAAGAGCTTGCAGTCCAAACATGCTGCCTATTGATATATGTAGTCAGTAAGAACAAGTTGAGAGAAATTGACTTAAATAATTTTACCTAGCAGACAGCTTTGCCAGGTAAAGCTGTTTAAAAGTATGAAGATGCATTGTCAAAGGGACATAAACGGCACTTACTTGTTTCAGTCTCCACTAGTCTCTTCATGCGTGACCTGGTGGAGATTGCACAAACACCTGGAGTTTATAGCAGTAACGACTTCAGTATTGTTGGGTGAAGTCTAATCAACTACAGTGTAACAAATAAGCCATTGGATAAATACTGTAAGCTAGCAAAGGTGTCATTCTAGATGTAAAACAAACGTCTGTGCTCAGAGGGCTCAGTTTTATATTTTAAGGAGAAGATATTTTAATAAAATATCTTTCATGACAGTAAATAATGATAAATAAAAATGTTCTTTTTATACAGCAGCAAAGATCTTGAAATACAGCCTCTGCTCTTGGGGAAAAAAAAACCAAAAACAAATTAAACACAGGGTTTGTCAGAACAATGTAGAAGAAAAGCAGAAAATCCAAACCTTACTGAGACTGTGATAAGAATAATTTATTTCTGCCATCTTCCCAGGCCATGTGAACTTTCAGTTTTCAAACTAAAACCAAAATCAAAGATCAGTTGTCATCTATGTTTCATACCAAGTAAAAACATTTAGGAGAGGTATTTAAAGCAGTAGAAGGAAAATTGTAGACTAGGGTGCAAATGCTTCAAGCAGCTCAGTTGCAGCCTTATGATAGTGAAAAACTTGGAGGTTTCCACAATGCCTGGTAAGTTCAAAATCCTTTTCAAAACAATGAGGAAGGAGAGCATGTGGTCAGCAGGTAGAATTTAGAAGTAAATCTTCAACAAAAACATTACCAGATAAATATATACATTTGTAGGACCTTATCTATAATAAATTAAAATTATACATCCACGTGAATGGACAATGGATGTTTAATTCATCTCATTCAAGCCATAATATGTTAGGGAAGCAACCAACTTCATGAATAAATTTAGAAATTACTCATGTGCTGTTTCAAGTAGAATACTCCTCAAATTCACAGAATCACAGAAACACAGAATGATAGGGGTTGGAAGGGACCTCTGGGGATCATCTTGTCCAACCCCCCTGCCAAAGCAGGGTCTCCTACAGCAGGCTGCACAGGACCTTGTCCAGGCGGGTCTTGAATATCTCCAGAGAAGAAGACTCCACCACCTCCCTGGGCAGCCTGTTCCAGTGCTCCGTCACCCTCAGAGGGGAGAAGTTCTTCCTCATGTTCAGACAGAACTTCCTATGCTTCAGTTTGTGCCCGTTGCCCCTTGTCCTGTCACTGGGCACCACTGAAAAGAGTTTGGCCCCATCCTCCTGACACCCACCCTCCAGATATTTATAGGCATTTCTAAGGTCCCCTCTCAGCCTTCTCTTCTTCAGGCTGAACAAGCCCAGCTCCCTCAGCCTTTCCTCATAGGAGAGATGCTCCAGTCCCCTAATCA
>Ga0065711_1036171_pt1 | contig 21343 bp, 24 predicted proteins | sample Hoacrofraction12_FD_59098 | JGI IMG/M metagenome (GOLD analysis project Ga0065711, IMG submission 59098) | Hoatzin crop microbial communities from Cojedes, Venezuela - Epithelial fraction 12 v2 (version 2) | ecosystem: Host-associated > Birds > Digestive system > Esophagus > Crop | place... | reverse complement strand
TCCCCACCACAGAGCCCCCGGCGGAGGGGCGGCCCTGGAGCCCAGTTCTTCCACATTCTGGGTAATGCTCCTGCTGCCAGATAAGCAGGAGCTCCACTGCTGGCTGATAACATTGTTTGGAAAGAATAGAGCAGCCCTTGCTTTGCAAAGAAAGGGCTTAGTTACCTGATGCCGGGAGAGGGCTCAGGGCTGCTGCTTCCCAGTGCAGGAATGTGTTTGCGGAGTTTTCGGAGAGCCCTGCCCCACTCGCTGGTGCCCGAGAGGCAGCTGGAATCTGAAGCATCCCTATCTTCAGCATTTCTTGCCGGCTGATGCAGCGTCCTGACCTGCTGTATCTGCTGAACCCCTGAGCGAGCCGTCGCGCCCCGGGATGTTCGCATGTGCCTCTCTGCACGTGCCCTGAGGAGTCTGGCGTGGGGCTCAGAGCTGGAAAGCCCAGGGGAGAGAGGCTGTGTCCTTATCTCCACCTCGGCGTTTCCCGGCGCTGCTCCCCACCGCTGCTGGGAGCTGAGGTCAGGTCTTGTCCTTGGGTGGTGCAGGGTCCGTCTGTCCTCTGAGCTGAGGGTCTGTCACAGAATCACAGAATGGTAGGGGTTGGAAGGGACCTCTGTGGGTCATCTAGTCCAACCCTCCTGCGGAAGCAGGGTCACCTACAGGCTGTAGAGGACCTTGTCCAGGCGGGTCTTGAGTATGTCCAGAGAAGGAGACTCTGCAACCTCCCTGGGCAGCCTGTTCCGTCCGTCCTCTGAGCACTTGGTGCTGACATCTCTGCAGTTCAGTGAGGGCGCTTCAAGGGATGCGATCTGCACATCAGAGAGAGCCTACAAGATTAGGGTTAGAGGCCTTTAATGTATTTTACAGTGGGAAGTGTTACATCTGGAAATACTTCTGAGACTGGCCTCCTGCGCGAGGGGTGGTCAGGGGTGCTGCTGCTGCTCAGCAATTCCCAGTGTTGCTCTGAGGTTTCCAAAATTTAGCCTCTGCCTCGTCTCCAGTGCAGAGTTTGTTGGGAAGCGGTAGGAAAAACGACTCGTATTTCCCAGTGTTAAAGGTGTGCTTTGCCCAGCATTAGTAATGGACTGCGATATTTTTTTATTCATTATTTAAATCACGCAAAATGTCTTTAAAGTTAGGCTGCCTCTCCCAAAGCCCACCTCTCCTGATACTCCGTGACGCGTGGCTGCCTTTGGAGGAGCCTTGGCTTTTGCATCTGGAGGCAGCCCCGTCCCGCGGGCCCTTGGCGTGGGCACGGGGAGCGAGGCACCGGCCCGGCACCGCAGCTCCTGACCTGCACCCGGCGTTCCCAGACCGCCGGAGGCCGCTCTGCCGGGCCCCGGCCGGCCCCGCATCCCTGCCGATAAGCACCGTTCCGCTCTGCTCCACCCACTCGGGGGACTTTGAGGTCTTTCTGCCCCACAAAATCTTTTATTATTCGAAGTTTTTTTCCACTTCTGGGTGGGTTCAGGTAGTGCAGAGTGGAAGAGCGGTGCTGTCGGCCAAGGGCTGGCATGCGGGGAAAAGCCGCCGTTGGCTGATGAGCGGGGCAGCCTGCGGATTCAGGGCACACGATGGGATAAACGCGGTCACGGGCCAGGCGCTGCAGCCTTCCCCCCCTCCTGTTTATTTATCCCTGGAGTAGGAACATATGCACAAACCCGAACGTGCGTATCTGTAAGACAAAAATAGCTCTCCCTTCAGATCCATGAGCTTTGGCACCGTCCCATGTCAAAATTAGATAAGAATAGATTTTATAGTGAATTTTGCAGAGCAATATAACCTTTTTTTTTTTTCCATGTGTTCAAAAATTCTGTGTAAAGGTGATCCCTAACCATGTCAGTTAATGCAGCGGTATTCACGTTGTAGCCATGACTGGGTGGATATGGTGCTTCCGAACGTAAGCTCTGCCTGCAGGTATTTAAAAACCCCGGTACATGCAAGTGCTGTTCATTAATCTTCAATACAAGAAGTAATAAGTTGTGTAAATTGAAGATCAGTAGTTTTTTAGGCACAGTTAACTTCTCAGGAACGTCAAACACAAGGCGTGCCCGGACTTATGAACATGGAGAGGGCACGAACAGCAGGCGTTCTGCTTTTTTTCTGGCTTTGAGTATTTTTGTTTGTTTGTTTTCTCCAGTGTTGGATGTTTTCTGGCATGGTTGTGTGCAATTTTTCACAACTGTTGTAGTGAATAAACCTAAAAAGGACTGCAGAACTTCCTCCCCAATTTAAAAGCAAATTAATTTCTCTGATGAAGAGTTTTAAGTGGCTCTTCTTTGTTTGCTTGCTTTCTGAAGGATGGCCAAGATCTAAAATAATTACCCACAAGTCTGTTTCAGGTTAAGGTTTTCGTAATAGCCTAAACTTAGGCTCTGTGTCAGGTATCTAACTAGTGGCATGGGTTTTAAAAGTACAGAGCTTTGAGCCCCTCTTGACACAATTTTGGCTGTAGGAACATGAACTGAGAATCTTATTCCCAAGCACATTATTGTATTATATTTAGTATTATATTTATCCTGGTAGGGTTATTCAGGAGTGTCTGTGGCCAGGTTGGTTCCTTCCAGTGTGCGTGATCAGGGGCCCCAATACTTCAGAAATTATCAGTCAATATTTCGCTCTATCCTAAGTCTTCTAAATATGTTGAAAAAGCAGTATTTAACAGAAAAGCCTAAATGCGTAGCCTGATTTTCAAGAAGACCATTTAAAATGTCTCCAAATTTCAGAGGGGATTTCTGAAAATCGCGTCTTCCTCCCGTAGGCTGACGTCCTTATTGAGGCCGACTGTATTTAAGGACCCGGGATGGGACCGGCTGGCGATGCTCGGGCGTTGTTTACCGGTGTATGGCAGAGCGCAGGCTTTTATTATGGCAATGCCGTGCTGGGGATCTGTTACAAATAATCGCATGCTTGCTGCGGCTCCCTTCCAAAGCAAGAAGAGAGACTGCGGAGTGTTTTGCCGGTATCTGGCTCTTCAGGGAGCTGAGGGATGTACGCGTCTTTGTTGTTGCTGTCTGCGTCAGCAAAACGGGGAGCTTCAGTGTATTTTTAGGCGTTTTCTACCTTCCCCCCTCGTAGGAAGTTGAGGAATTGGGTTTTTTTCCTGACAGGTGGCTATTGAAAGCAGCCTTAAAGGGAATCCAAAGACAGCAGCATCTCACCTAGTTCCTATTCACAAATCTATTAACTGTAACCAAAGAAGAAGGGATGTGTGTTTTTTGATTTGGTTGGTTGGTTTTGGTTTTTTTTTTTCCGAAGGGCCAAATGGAATCGCCAAGAAGCCTCGTGCCTTTTATTAAGGTTGCATCAAAAGTTCATAGTTATCTGGTTAGAGACAGGTACAAGCCGTGGTATCTGTTACAGATGGCTTTGAGCCATTCTTTTAAGTCATTTATTGACCCATTGGACCCCAGCAATCAGTGAACTATTTATGAAGACATATACGGTATCATTTATTATCTTCTGTAACTGTTTGATAGGTGTTTCTTTCAAGAACTGGAAATGTCATTTCTCGGAGTCATTCTAGAATTTGGGCTTGGGACTCCCACAGTTTAGTGCCAAGCTGGGCTTCTGCTTTAAAACGGGATTCTGTGAGTGAAAGGAGGCTTTTCAAAATACGACACATGTATTGCAGGTGTATTTTTAAGTGGCTACATGAGCTACTGTGTTCTAAAATTGGATTTGCAACAATGTAAACGCTAATAGAAAAATATCTTAGCCACACATTCGTGTGTACTGCTTGAAGTGATAACTTGCAAGTAATATTTGTCACTTAAAATTCATGTGCTGCTTCCAGGACTCATCCGAGTGGCAAAACTGAAAACCAGAGGTTTTACGAGAAAATGATTTTTCAGTTCAGGAACTGTAAAATAAAAAGGAGGATAGTTTTGATCCAAATTAAGCTGAATTACTGCTCCCTCTCTGTTTTGTTCGCTATGAAGAAGCAAAAACCTGTGTTCAGTGATGAATGTAATACTTTTTTCAGCCTGACACAAAATTGTTGGTTCTGGTACAGGCTTCCTTTGGAAGCAGAGGGCAGCCTCCAAGTATATATTTTAAAAATACTGGTTGATAGAGCCATGATGCAGTTAATATTTGTTACCTCCCAGGCAGGTCCCTCTGTTCTTCTTTGCGTGGCACTATTAAATCTATACTGAGCCAGCGCCGGGATCGCCTGGATCCCAGGCCCTGTTCAAATTACCTGTTCAGGCATTTTATACCAGTGTCGTGGTTGAAGAGGTGGTGTCAAAGGGACCATCTCTGAAGGTCCGGCAGCTGGGACATCCCCGCGACCCCGAGGAGGACCGAGCTGTGCGCAGGTGCCTGGGCCAGCAGGGCTGGGGATGAGCTGTGCGCAGGATTAGTGCCAGCCTGGCTTTCCTCTGTGTTTTCTTTCCCAGCTGAAGATCTGTGGTGAATTCAGGACAAATGTGTCAATTTTTTTAAATGGACAAAACTGTGTTTTTCAGTAAGCTGCTTGCCTAGATCACCAGTAATTGCTATACAAGCTGCTCCCCCTCTCTCTTGCCAATGTGCTTGAATCCTGACTTGGAAACCGGCATCAGCGCTGCAAGTTTATTTGCTTTTTACAGTTGCAGCTCTTGGTCCCTGCCCTAAGGCTGCTAATTGAAATGGGGGGTGATGCACCAGCTGTCCAGCCATGAATGGCTCCTCAGTGCGTCTCGCATACAACGCTTGTTTCAACAGCTATCAGATAATAACATCTACTATTGGGAACCAACGGTGGTTGCTTGAATTTTTTTCTTTCCCCATTTTTTTTCCCTCTTCCTTCCCCTGCCACAGCAGTTCTGTATCCCGCTTTTCCAGTCTTGTGTCAAACTGCAATATTTGCATTTTTCCTCCTTTGGATTCTGCTTGCCTCTCTAGTCCATCCCTGTGTTGTATTCTCCAGCTGGTTCTTGCTTCATTCATGACTTCTGGCATTTCCCAAGAGTGGTGGTCCCACACCCAGCATCCCTCTTTGTATCTGTCTGATCTTCCTTTCTCCTCTCGTTACGGTTTTAAATTTGTGTCCCTGTGCTTAATTTCATTCTAGCAGTATTTCTCTTTCTTCATTTGTTGTTCAGATATTTTCCACAGTGAGCGCAAGTATTTATATTTATGGGTAGGATACTCAGAATGACAAAGATGAGATAATAAATAGAAGTCAGCAGCACGAGGATATTGTGTCTGCTAAGCTGAAAACAGAGTGCGTCAGTGCACAAACCCACGTGTTGGTGATGGTGGGGAGAGAACATTTTGCCTACAGGCAAATGAGCTGCCAACAACACGATTTCTTACACCTTCTTTAGAGCATCTGACTTGCGTCGCTCCCAAATGTATCTGGGCACGGCCTATTGATCTTGTCTGCTATGATTTTTCCTATAAACCCCATACTTCCTGTTTTAATAGGATATATAAAAGCATTCTTGCGGTCAGAGTACAGCAAAAAAACCCATTTCGTTTGCTGAGATCAGGGCTTTTTGTTCTTTTTTTGGAGGTGCCAAATCTGTTCATCCTCCCTGGAACTAGATAACAGCGTCAGAAATACTGTGTAACACTTCTAGTGGGAATCCAGGGAAGACCTAAATCTGTAGTCTTTCAATTTAAAATAATGTTAAATAGTAGAATTGCAAAGAGAAGCTTTTGAAAATAGCCTGGTTTGGAGCACCTGCCACTTGTAAGTAATTTTAGATGATGGTTAGAGACAGAGCACTAAAAGCATGGCAGATACCCGGCTGCTGTCTGCTTCACAGCGGTGAGTGTCTTGGTAAAGTCCTCGTTATGGGAATTACATCGTTAGTGGTGGGATCTCTTAAAATAGAGAGAAGGCAAGCAGGGGGGAAGTTACTGTACCAAAGGGATGCTAATGAGAGACTTTTTTAAAATCCAGACTGTTTAAAAGGGATATTTGTAAGACACCTTTTCAAGCTTTTGCTGCCCGTAAAGTCAATTAGATTCACTTAACAGCTATGAAAATATACGTCTGGTGTGATTTCAGAACCTTGAAATGTTCAGGGGGATAACATCAAGCTGTGCCTCTCAGGCAGCGATTTTCATTTGGGAATAAGCCATCATCGGGTTTTATGGGGCTTTTTTTGAGCCATCAGTAGTCTGAAAAGCATCAAAGCATCTCCGAGGGTTCTTGAGAAGTGGGAATGTCTTTCATGGATAACTCGAAGAGCTAAAGAGGATTGCAGTGAAATTCTAAAAAAATTAAAAAAAAAAAAAGGCAAAAAAACCCCAAAACAAACCAGAAAAAACCCGCCACATTCACTGAGGCTGAGCTCTGGGGCAGTTTGGCTTAAGGATTCAGTGGAGCATTTACTTCAACTTGATCGTGTCTTTAAGTCCCGTGTGTCTTGTTGCGAGTGTAGCGTATGCTTAGGGGCATCCTTCACGACAGGTCCAAGGGCTCTTTTGGCCTTTACAGGAGACCTGTGATATAAATGGGAAATGCAGTGATGGAGTGAATGTGCCCCAAGCATGCTGCATTTGCTTATCAGCTGCCTGCAAGATGAATTTATGATGTTTTAGGAAAAAATGGTGCGTCGGAAGGAGGAGTTGTTGCAGCTGCTCTTAGTTACATTCATTCTGCCCTGTCTTAGCATTGGGTGTAAGGGTTTAGTGTTATTTAGTGTTGCCTTTGTAGTTGGGAAAACCCAACGGACCCTCAAAATCCTGCCTTTCTACCCAGGTTCGTGTGGATTTGCACGTCTCCTGGCTGTGGCTGCTGTAGGTGCTGTTCATATTTAGAAGTTGGTCCTCTTTCCGCAGGCACTTGCTGAGTGAGTGCCGCTGGCTGGTGATACGCAGCACGAAAGGTTCTGCTTTCCCGAGCCCTCAGCAGACTGCCCTTCATTTCTCACGCGTCTCCCCGATGGAGTGAGACATGGCCTGTCACCTGCTCAAATCCAATTTGCAAATTTGTTTTGCAAATCTCTTTCAAATCCCTGGCGCTCGTGACGGGTGTTGAAGCTGTGGCTCGAAGGAGCCCCACTCACGTGGAGGTGAGGTGGAAGGTGGTGAGAGATGCTCATCACAAGGGACCTAGGAATAACTGGATTAGGCTTTTGCTAGGCACTTTTTGGCCTGATAGGTCTGGGATGGTAGTCTGAACACGTGGCAAAGGGGTTTTTTTCTTTTTTAATTTTAGAGATTTAGAGATTTACACATGTGGTTTTCATTTTCTGTTAATGCATCATCCACCGCAGGTCCATTGTCGGTGCGCAGCCCGACACATGTTCATGTATTTATGGAGGTAGAATTTTCTTACGCTGCCACATTAAGTAAATGTGCTAGTTTCAGTCTGGAGTAGTGGAGTTCAGTCGAATTACACCCAAGGCACGTTGGCCTTCAGGTACTGGAGGAGAGACAGAAACACGTTGTTTTTCACAACAGCGAGGGGTGTTTCTGTACCATGGCAGTGCTCTGACTTTACATGTGGCATTGCCACCGGTTAGCTGAGAGTTAAATATCCAAGTGATGTGTGGTGATGGAGGCTCGCACTGCTCGGGAGGCCTTGGTGGGCCCTGCAGCATGGTGGGTGGAAGGAGACGATACTGAGGCTTTGCAGAAGACTTTTATTTTCATTACTTACGTGACAGAAGGAAGTGAAGTCTTGACCCGGTGTTCGCCCTCCTTGCTGTGTAGGGCTCTAACAGAGTGGCTGAGGGGAAGCCCGTTACGTTGGCATGCACAGGTGGGACACGCTGGAGCAGCCTCGCACCAGGGCTTAGTTTGGCTGAGTTAGGTATCGGTGTAGCAGCCCTCCAGGGATTACGTGTTCACAGTAAAGCTGGAAGAGTAAGAGGGCTGCAGGTGAGAAAGGTGTTGGTTTACAGTGGGAGTCTGTGGTGGAGTGGCCATGGGGAGGTGGTACCTGAAGGGCAGTAGCTTGCCTTCACAGGCTTCTCCTGCTGGGAAGAAGTCTGTGTTTGTATTCAAGGGGAGAGTGCCCATTGCAGTAGTGTCCCTGGGAGTCCTGGCTGACACAACGGCCTGGATGCCCTGGAAGGGCTGAAGACCCCCAGACACCATCTCGGGAGGGGCTCAGCATCTCTTGCAGCCAGGCTTTACAAGCACAATGGGATGGGAACACGGCAGTACTCCCTTCTGCTGTTTCTGCCTGACCATGGGAGGCCACCACCCACCGTGTCAGTTGCTGGAGGGTTACGTTGGATGTGTGGGAAGGTGCAGACACCAGGAGCTGCCTGCAGCTCTCAACGGGTCGGGTTCAGCAAAATGCCTCAGGGTCCGGTCCCCTGTGGTGGGGCGAGCGCCTCCTGCCCTGCTCTTCCAGAAGAAGATGGGTTGGTAGGGATGTTGTAGAGGAGGACTCATTGCCGCAGGAAGGCCTTTCGTGTTTAAACCGTGATGGTGTTAAAAGCATTTAGGGAATGTTAGGAAGGTTTACTTCCAGAGAGGTGTGATAGTTATTTATTAATTTATTTATTCATTTATTTATGTGGCTCAGGAGTTGCATTTGGTACAAACTGAAGAAGCACCCGAAGAAGCGCCCTTGGCGAGCGGCTGGGGGGTACAGAGGTAGTCAGCTGTGCTTCAGTGCCACCCTCGTGCCTTGCACCTCGAGTTCTTCCCATTCCATTGCAATGGGCTTTGGGGGCTCATCTTGGTGTGGCAGTTGGTGACTGTTCACGTGCTGTGATAGGATAGGCTGGGTTGGTCCCAACTGATTATAACTGATGTCCTTGTTGGATGCCTGAGCTCTGGGAAGGTGTGTGTGCAGCACCGTTTCAAGCTGCTGTCCTAGGAATATGAAGAAATATTTGTTGCTTGCCGTAAACTCAAGGAGATCAAGCCGTGTGCCATCTGACTTCAGCCTGTAGTTTGTGCCAAATCTATGCCCTGAACCTTTTCTTTTTCTCTGATGTCTTCCTCCAAGTGGAGTAATGAGTTCTTTACTGTGGTTTCAGAGAAAATATTAACTCCTTGTGACTGCTGTTTCACTCCTACAGATTACTAATACAATGGAAAGTTAGAGGTCGGGGAGCTTTGATTCATTGTGTTGGCAACAAGGTAGGATTCTTGTGAAACTCGAGTTGTCTGCAGAAAGAAGGGCTTTCAGCGCAGCAGAGCTGTATTTGTCGGTAGTGTTAGGAGAGTACTGTGGTAGCTTCTCTTTGCCACGCAGCATCTGTGAAATGCAGTCCCTGTCCATCAGTCCCAGGAAGGGAAGCGGAGGAGCTGCCCTGGGGTCTGCGACTTTTCTGATCAGCGTTTCTGTGCCATAAATATTGCTGACTGCTACTCATCGTTCTTGCGCGTCGGCTGCTGTGGTAGTGAAGTCCCCATTCAGAGGCTTTTGAGGGCAGCAGGAATGTGCTAAGGGGGGGAAAACCCCCATGTTCAGAACCACTGAAACATGCCACACGGCATGGGCTGGCTGAATGGATGTATCCTTCTCATGACCTAGAATTGAATGTTGTGCTGTTCCGCTTTTCTGTCACTGCTCTGCCTTGTAGGCAGAGATTTGTGTGGGTTTGCAGAACCGGTCAGCATCTGCACCAGCACTCGGGGAGCCACGTCCCACGCGGTGGGGTTATGTGCCATAAAAAACAGACGGTTACCTGCCAGGGGTGACCTGTTCCCAGCTCTGCCATCCTTGGTGCCCCTAAAAGTAATGTGAGCAATGTAGTCCTGTTTTGGGTTGTTTTGTCTGTCATGTTTTCAATATGCAAATACTTTTAGTCCCTCTCTTTTCGCTGTAGGTAGGTGATCTGGCTGTAAGGTAGGGGAGGCACCTCTCAGCCTTGTTTTTGACTATGATGTAAAGAGCTTGCATGCATAGATGGGTTATTCTGTCCTAACACGTCATTGTGCCATACCTTAAGTTTGAACCTATGCCTTGGGTGCAATTCATCTTGCCTGCCTTATTCCTGGCTAAAAGTAATTGTTTGCAGGGAGTTGTGCAGGCTTCTGCTACGGTCATTTGCAGAAGAGGGGCTGTCCTGGAGGATGTCTCACGTTGAAGGTTGTTGACCTCGGCGAGAGCAGTGTAAAACTCCTTGGAAGTCCTTGTAGAGCTCAGAATTGTGTTTATTATTTAACCTTAAGTAAATGTAGGGTTAGGGTTAGTTTCTCTCTTTGCTGGGAAGCATTTGGTGCAATACCTGTTGAACTAAAGGGAGTCTTGGTTAAATTTAGACCCGACAAGTAATGATGGGTGGCGAAAATAAGATCGATTCTATCCCTTTTCCCCGTATGATTTATGGCTTGGCCCGGTGCTAAGCTGAAACGAAGTCATTTGATGATTATTGCTCAGTGCCTTTTTACGGTAATGCATATGAAGTAAAAGTCAGCCAGCACATAATGAGTTCTAGAACATCCAGTGATTGTAGATTTTTCCTTTTCTTCAGTATTTTGAAGTGGAAAGTGCTGTAGTATAAGTTCAGTACCTTTCTGAAAGCAATAAAGCCATATAATGAAAGATAGATGGAGAAGATGAAGACCAAGCCTTAACAATGCCCTTTTAAGGAGCTGGCTTAAAACACGATCAGCAACTAACTAATGAGGAGCTAACTGAGGAGCTAATTGTAACGCCAGTCTTTTGGAGCAGTTGTTGGGAGGACAGAGGTTCGCAAAGCTGGCAGAAGGGCTTGATTTCTTTTTTTTCTTTTAACTTCTAACTAAAACCAGTCTGAATTATAAGTGTTGATTTACTTAAGGTCTGACTCTGCAGTTGATAGGCTTAGGGTGGATATTGGATGCATAGGGAACATCCAGTCGGAAAGTACTTTAACCACTTTTTTCTGGCTTTGTCCGTTTGCGCAGACCTGTCCATTCTGCTGAGCCAGCTCCATCGAGCTGGGGCTCACCATCCAGTTAGCCCTGAGGACAATGCCGGGCCAAAATCACATATTCTAGTCTTTATCCGCTCCTTTAAGCTACTTAATTCTTTGCTTGTTGATAACAATTGCTCACATGTAAAAACCACAGACAATGCCTGGTTTCTCCAACTGCGCGTTCTCGTGATGACCCAGCAGGTAGACCCCAATGGCTGCATTGGTGGTTTTGTCTCTTTCTCTGTAGCATGTCCTTCTTTTCAAAAGCAGAGAGCAGAGTGATGGGCCGGGCTAAATATGGCCTGATAACTAGGGTACTTCTAATCCCACATTAATGCTTCAGCAGCTTTTTCTTGAACAGTTGTTATACGTTGGCTTTATTACAGTTTTTGCTTTTCGAGGTATATCTCGGCCAGCAAAAAGAGCCAGATACAAGATTTCAAAGTCCTGCTGTTGCACTTCTTAATATAGCACCTTCTGAAATGTGCTGGAAGGGCTGTCTTTACCCTGTCTACAGCATCGCCTGGATTTCTAGCTGTCTCATCAAAAGCCTGTTCCTGAGATGTGCCAAGCGCTTCCCGGGGCCTTGCTGAGCTCCTTCGGTGCTGTCACGCGTGGTGCCACTCTGGGCCCCGCGGGACTGAACCTGTTTGAAAACTCAGCCCATGAAGTGCTGGTGTGGGGTCTGGCCACTAACAGCTTGCATTGATCCAGATGTCCAGGCTGGGTCCTCCTGAAGCTTTGGAGGAGTGAGGTGCATGGGTAGGAGCTGTCACGTAGGTGTTTCAGAGGAAAGGGATGAAGCTTAAAGCGAAGGTTTTAAGAAGATTAGAAATGCCTGCTGGGTTACATCCCCAGCAGCGACCACAGGAGGTGCTGGTTAGCACCAAACCTGGCAACTTTCTGAAGTCCGTTTGCTGCAGAATGTGTTTCTCTTTTCTCCAGTCATTACAGGGAAAGTAAACTATAGCTAGCTGTCAACATCGTGGGGATTTTCCAGGGTCTTTGACACCCCAGAATGGAATGCCTGTGATAAAGTAGCTGGGTGGTCTTGAGGATGGACCAGCTCCATTGGGAAGCATGGAGCAGGCACTGACGAAAGTCAGTTCTCTTACTGCAAATTGCAACCCCACCACCCTTTCCATCCCCAGGCGAAGGTAGAGCTGGGCTGCAGCAAAGCCTCCTGGTGGGACCAGCACCTGTGCAGTGTGTGCTGTTGCTCCAGGTTTGTCAGCAGTGGCACACTATGGTGTATACCGGTCTGAATCCGAATACACTTTTGGGTTTGCACAGATGTGTAGGCCAGCTGTTGCCTGCAGTCGAAAACCCCACCACCTACCATGTCTCATTCTATGCTCAGGTTTATCAGCTGCAGAGGCCACGTCTTAATTCCTGTCTCCTGGGGCCATTTGAGACCTGTTGCGTGGTGGGTCGTGGTCACAGTGTTTCTTGTAGCAAATGTGCGTGGAACCATGCTGTGGCCGTGTTGCAGGTCGGATGCTGGCTGTCACCGTCACACACCCACCGACACCCTGCTGACTGCAGCTCTGGAGGCTTTGCGTGAGCTCAGAGGTGGTTGCAAGTAGCTTCAGCCCTCAGTAACAACAACCAAAAAGGTGAAAAAGGTAGCGAGGATGGAAAAGAAGGTAGATGGAGAAGTAGCTGAGCTGGTTGCTTGGGACCGAATCGTCCATCTCTTTTCATGCTGTGTATGCTTGTAGGTGATCTCATCGTCTGCTGCCCAGATGCCCCATGAATCACGGGGTGTCAGCCACCCTCGGCATATAGATGTGCTGCCCTGTGCTCTTCCAGCAGGGAGTTATTTATAATGGGGCAATGAATCCTGCAGTGGTGGGTTATGTGGAGTTATTTATGGGAAGGAAGGGGTCCCACAGCATTTCTAATTTCATGCATGGATAATTCATGTGTGTCCCTGACATTTTTTGCTCCCCCACCCTGAGCCTTTTCTGGTGTAGAGGGATGCTCACCAGTGTCAGGAGTGTCAGTCTTGCATCTCACCTGGCTTCCATGGCCATAAACTACTCTGACGTGCCATTATTTTGTAGGAGCCCTCCAGGAATGCCTTTTAACTGAAGTCAAGTGTAGAGTTATTAGCAGTAGTTGTTGGAGCTGTTGTGCAGCCCTGCTTGAAGCCAAGGGGAAGTAGGAAGGTGGAAGGGAGAGAAACTCAAGACATGGGAAAGGTGGAGGTAAGGAGAGATAACAGGATAATAACGTACTTCATAAGGGGCAGAAATAAATCCCTTCCTGTGCTGGCTAGCTGAGCAATTGCAGTCAGTAGCAGGCAGAGCTGTTGCATGTCCTTGGTTGGTCCCTGCACCCCAACTGCCCGCGTGTGCAGCCGGTCGGAGCCGATGTGCCGCGTCTGTGCGCCAAACTCTGCCGCCGGCACCGTTCCCATCGCGGCAGCCGTGCTCTCCCCAGAAGAGCCTTCTTTCTCCCTTGACGTTGACAGAACTTGTCTGGTCTGCCCCGCGTTTCGCCAGCGGAGGAGGAGGGAGCACGGCCTCAGGGGCTGAGTTCTGCTCCGTCTTCAAATCGCAGACGGGATAAAAGGGCAGGGGTTTAAATGGCATCAGCAGTACGTGGCCATGGCACAGCCAGCGTTGGCCTGGGGACTCTGTCCGCTTGCTGCCACATGCTCACTTAAAGCCATGTATATACATAGCGCTGGTAGGGGGAGAGGCAAGACGCTGAACTTCAGGGCTTTTTACTCTGTTATCTATAAATAAGTAATAATTGCGCAGCAATGTGTCCGTGCAGGACGACCCCCCGTTCCTGTTGTACTGCCTTGCTCGGACCACCCCTGCTTGGCGGAAAAGGCTGCTGCTCTGGCCAAAATCACTCCAAAAGATGGCACAGGTGGCTGAGCAAGTGACTCCAAGGGCAAATATTTGAAGCTTCACGATGTGACAGCGTGCTGCGTTTCCTCAGCGCTGGTATTGCCGCGCGGTGGCGTTGCGTCGAGCTGTGCCGCAGTATGTCGGTGGGTCGCAGGGAGGAGTTTGGGGCACTCGGATCTCTAGGATTAGCAAGCCTGTTGGTTTTGGCGAGCTTTTGTGTAGGTGTATGAACAGTGAGGGACTCAGGCAATTGCAGGTCCTGTCCTAGAGGAAGCACAGGGCTCGTTTTGGAGAGTTTTCTGCTTGGCTTCCCCACTGCACCCCCCACCTTTTGCCCCTTCCTAGCAGCCTCTGGGAGAAAATCTAGGGTGGAGAGGGAGATTTACCCTTGTGTGAGATCCTGCTCCACTCAGCAAGGCCCTGAGGACACCGAGCCTGTGGGCAGCCTCGCTCCCTTTCCAGAGGTCACACCTGCATGTCACTTCTCTGCCAGCGATGCAGGTTCCTAATTTTTAGTTCTGGGGGGCCTGGTCAGAGGTTCTCTTAATATCGGCTTCCTTTTTTCACGGTTCCTTCAGTCCTCAGATGCTTTCCTGGCTCTGCTGTAAGCACGTAGAGGAGCTGGCGTTTGCCTGGAGTGTTCCCAGCAGTATGGTAGCTGCTGAGCAGCTCCACTGGTCTCTTCATCTGCATGGTGCTCCGAGGACATCATCCAGGACAGTTTTGAGCTGGGACGGTAGTTGCTTACGTTTGCATTGCTGTGACATGCTAAAGCAGAGCTGGAAATCACAGTCTGTGCTTGAGGGGACATTGCCTTGAGAAGTTACATGTCTGGAAATTATGTTCCACGAATAAACCTCAAAGAGTTAATAAAAGCTCAGCTGTGGCAGATAGCAGTGCCACCACGAAAGAAAGAGGGAGAAGACTGGCCTGCCTCTGGGCAGGGTTTCCATGCTTGCCCTGTGCTGAGCTTCCAAGGAAAAGTCTTTCCCGCAGGGATGCAGCCTCACCCAAGCATAATGAGTACCAGCAGTCGGTGGTGGCCGCAGGAGCTGCTCAGTCCTTTCTCCAGCCCAGTGCGTAGCAGAGATGGGTTTTACCTGGCTCAGCCTCGAACGCCTCAGTGTCTGGGTGCTGGCACAGGGCAGGATCCAGGTGCGAGTTCAGGATGTTTTGGGGTGGCAGAGCTCTGCTTCCTCCTGTGCAAATACTAGAATTTACTAGAAAACCTGGCAGACAGAGCTTTGCTTTGTCAGAGCAATGCACACTCTTCGATTCTGGGTTTCGGGGCAGCGGCCCTCAGGTGCCGAGGGACTTGGAAAAGCTGTGGGAGCCTGCTATATTCGATCGCGTAGGACTCGTGCTGGTGGGGAGGGATGATGTCTCATTTCCCCCCTCTTCTAGCAGTACTCTCTGCTACTGCATTTGGCTCCAATCTTTCCACCCATCCGCCCACTGGCCTTTTATTCAACGAAGGGTGTAGAAGAATTTGCAGCAAAAATAAATGAATTTATTTTCACCCACCATCCTTGTCGGCTGCGTGGGGAAGAGCGGTGCAGCTCCTGATGGTGGAGGAGAGCGGGTGAGGAAGCTTGCAAGCCCAGCCAGGGGATGGCACAGCCCGCTCTCCTTGGGCGGGAGTGGTGGATGCTTTGGGTGGAGGATGAGTGGCCAGTGTGGTGCCACCGCTCCGGGAAGGTCCTCGGGGTGTGGGGTCCACAGCGGTGCGTGGGGCCGGAGGGCAGCCTGCGCTGCAGGAGAGGGGTGGGCAGATTGGGAGAATGATCTCCTTTGGTCCTCAAAAGCTGAGAATCCTCCTTAAATTTAGAGCAGAAAGATTAGCTGAGGAAACACGTCTGACCTTGCTGTGAAACATGGACAACCCAAAATAATCTTCCTTGTTACGCACGTCACAGCCGTTTTGTGCCCTTTTCATAGATGTGTGCATCCCAAATTTTTGTTTGCATGGAATGGTTTGGGTTGGAAGAGACCTTTTAAAGATCATCTAGTCCATCCCCTTGCCATGGGCAGGAACATCTTTCAGTAGACCAGGTTGTTCAAAGCCCCATGCAGCCTGGCCTTGAACACTTCCAGAGATGGGGCATGCATAGCTTCTCTGGGAATCCTGTTCTGACATCTCACCCTCCTCATTGTAAAAAAATTTCTTCCTTTATTGTGGCTTTTGCCTGTGAGCTCCTGAAGTCAAGACTGTGTGGGGTGAGGCAGTGGGCTGGGGAGTGGAGGGAGCCAAGCGAGGTGGTGGTGGGGCTGTCCATGGCTGCTTCTCCTCCCCTTTGCCTGTGGGTGGCCTGGAGGGGCCGAGTCAGACCAGGAGGCAAGGGACAGTGCTGCAAGGAGGCTGGTGTTTGGCTGGGAGCAGCTGGTGCCTCCAGCAGGTGCCTCCACGGTGGTGCTCACAGGGCCGCTGGCGTGAAGTGCGAGATGGCCATGAAGAACAGACCTCGGAGTAAGTTTTCTTTCAGCGTCAAAAACCTAGAGAGGAGCTTGGGGCAGGGCGATCAGGAAGGGCTTTGGATGTCCATAGCGATGGGGGAACCCAAGAGGTGGAGGCAAGTGAGGGCCAAGGCAGAGTCACTGACAGAGATGAGTATCTGCAGGGCAGGGAGAGTTGTAGCCATCGGGGTTTGTATTTATCTTTGCAGCGCTGATTATTTTCGGATAGCAGCATGAGAAGTAAAACGTCAGCTCCCGCTATTAATAGCACTGCGAGCAGTAAGGCTGTTGTTCATTACTGACAGGTGAGATGAAGTTAATTTTATTTCATCCTGGGTATGAAAAAGTGCAAAAACAGGATAGGCTCCAAGTCAGTCCTTTTGGCCCAGAAAAGGTAGGACAGAGACGCTCCCCAGCCCTGGGGAGCGGCAGCGTGGGGAGGTTTTCTCAGGGTGCCTCTGTCCTGCTCCGGAGTCTGCTGGAAGAGCGGATCCGGTGAGGAGGTGCGGATGGCTAGGACCGCTGACAACGCGGGGACTGCAGGTAAAAGCAAACCAAAGACCTTCAGGTTTCCTGCTCTGAAACTGGAGGGCTTGTCCAGAGGAGAGGAGGTCTCAGCCCAAGATCAGCAGCATGTGGCGGGACCCCAAAACAGCTTTCGGTAGCAGATGCCCCTCCGCGTGGGATGCAGCTCCCCGGAGGAGGGGTGCGACAACCCCACGGGTGAAAGCTGCTCTTGGGCTCGTAGCTACCTTGGGAAACTGGAGTGTCTTTAGCAGGCTGAAGGATCTGGCTGCTGGTGATCCTCGGGGCAGGCGCAGACACGGGGTGGGCGGCAGGGCAAAAGTCTTGGGGATTGATGGCGCTGGCGTAAACAAGAGCCGAATACAGCTCGCATTGTCTGAGCAGATGTGTCCTGTCTGCTGCTAATTATAAGCGTTGCGTGCACAACACACACTGGGAGATGTGCCAGATACTATTTCTTTTCACGTTGAATTCAAAATCATTATAATTAAGCTTTAAAGTTGTAAGTAAAAACTAAGAAGGAGTGCTGGTTTGCTGTCACGCTGCTTGCAACCGGGCCGGTCCCTGCCGGGATGGGTGGGTGGATGGGTGTGAGGGCATGGCCCCCATCCAGGAGGTGGTCGGAAGGGCCTTGTGGGCTCTGTTGTGGCGGACATGTCCAGATTTGGGTTTTAAATAGGCAGAAGATGCCAAAATACTGGAAATGTGCTGGTTGGGAAGTGTTGCTGGTTGAGCTTTAGCCGCCTTTCTGGCTTGACAGACTCAGAAGGTTGCAAAGAAGGGAAAATAAAGAATAAAAGTGGGAAGCAGTGGGGGATGCAATTGTATAGCCCTGGGCTGAGAGAAACCTAGGTCACGATCTCTGCTGTGAGGGAAATGAGCTGAAGCAGCAGCCTAGGAGGAGCTGCCACACGCAGGGCTAGGTGACAGGGACGTGGTGGCTGTGCCACCGGCTGTGGCTTCGTGGGCACCGGCCGCTTTGTGGCATTTTGGTGGCTACCTCAGGGGCAGGTGGGTGCTGAGGGATGGCACCGTGTGTCCCCGAGGGAGCATCCCTGGGAGTTTTTTCCTCCTCTCTGCTCCACAGACATGGGGGGACTCATGAACCCCCTTTTTGGGCTCTGTCATGGGAGCTGAAGTTGGTGGCCCTGCATGTAGGGGTGGGGATCACCGTGGCCCCAATTCCATGGTGTGATGGATGGGCTGGGCTGCGGCGGGCAGAGCCACCACGTAACCAGGTGTTGAAGAACAAGGCTGTGGAGCAGTGAGCTCTCGCAGCCCTGCGATTTGCATTCGGAGGGAAAGCAGCTGCTGGGTTTCGGTGCTTGTAGGTCTTCGTCTGGGGTCTGAATAAATTACGCCTTGAGATCCAGGTGAATGCAGGGGAACAAGTCGCCCTGTCAGCGCGGCAGCGGAGGAGAGATGTCTCGACTGCTCGTGATAAATGGGTCAGGATGGGTCCCGGTGTTTTAAAAATTAGCTGTTGACCTAGATAGCAGCAGCGTGATGGCTTGCTTGCAGCGGGAACAGAAGTGAGCGTCGCTGGAGCTGCGTGTGGCTCTGGAGGCGGTGGTGACAAGCCCAATGTGCCGGGTTGAACCTGGGCTGGTTCCCCACGCCTTGCTGGTACCCGGCTTGTCCTCAGCAGCTGGGCTGTGCCATGGGGGAGCGCAGAAGCCCTCGGCCCTCTCTTTGCAGTGGCTTTGCCGAGTCGCAAGGTGCGTTCCTTGTGGAGATGTGCCGTGCATTTGGGTCGAGGCGGTTAGCAGGGTTGATGCTAAAGATGGAGCTGCTGCCGTAGTCAGGTTCTCCTCTGCGCAGTGCTAGGGAAGAAGGCCACCCACCCAGGGCTTTCTCCTGTGTTGGGAGTCTCTTCCACTGGGTGAAGCCTATCAGCACCCCTCATTAGTTGCCGTAACTGAATCGTGGCTTTCTTGGGTGTTAATTAAGCAGTATCCAAGCTAAGGTCGCAGTTGCCCTGTGCTGCTAGCATTGGTCTTTCCAGTTCAATTGAAGACACTTTTCCTTCACCAACGTTTTCTGTGACAATCTTTTGTTAAGAGCAGAGTAATTCATTACTTGAATTTCATTGGGTTTTTTTAAGTCCCCTTGCTGGTAGGGCCAAGTGATGCTGTAATGCTCCAGAGTGACAGCAGTTTTTGATTGCATTTGCTTTAATGTTTGTTGGCCAGTATGAGCAGTGGGATGGGATGATACCAGTACCTCTCAGCAGCGAGGTCCAGTTTTATAAGAACTTCATAACTGCAGCTGTGGTTGGAGCGCTTGGGACCCCAGGGTGCTTGCCCGGAGCCTGGCTGGGTGCCCTTCAGGCTGCTGGGCTCTGATTAGATGGGTTTTGCTTTGACCTGTTGAAGGCAGCATCTGCCCTACCAAGCCTTCAGCGCCGTTGCAGAGCGGCAGTGCTGACCCCCTGCACCACAGAAAGCGCGGGCTGTTGGTTAAGCCGCGTCCTCCTTCCTGGAGCAGTGTGCCTGCTGACCGGTGCCGGGGAGCAAGGAAGAATGGGCTGGTTTTGCTCCCCGGAGCTCTACATGCTTTTGGCCCGAGTTGCTTGAGCACCCAGCTTCCAGCTCAGAAGATGCTCTCGTCTGGCCCACACAAGCCACGGAGGAGCAGCACCTCCAAAGCAAAGGGGGCCTGGCCATGAGCACCCCAAACTGCATGAGGGGAAGGGGGTGGGCGAGCCTGGTCTGGGCTGTGCGCCGGGGATGCTCTTCCTGGGGAAGGTACATGGCATTTTCCCGTTCGTGCCTCACTGGCTTTTGTGATCCTGGTTTCTCATCTTGCTGCCCTGTTTAGATTTTCTATATGGAGCTGTTTTGGGCAAGTCCTGCAGTCCACAAGAGGAGGATGGATGCACATGTCCGGACGTGCATGGGGGGAGCTCAGAAACAAGCCAGGCCTCACGGGTTGGAGAAATGGGTGGCGGGAGGCTGCTGCGGGGAGGCCGGGTCCTCGCGCTGTCTCCGCATGCATGGAGCAGCGCTCGTGGCTCTCCGGTCCCTCAGGGTGCAGCAGCCAGCCCCGTTCATCTGGCAGGGCTGCAGCCATGGCTGTGAACGAGCTCTGGGTGCTGGCTGAGGGCAAAGGGTCCCTGGGGAAGAGGGATGGTCTTCCTCCGCTCCTGGGGACTTGCAGCGGTTTCTCTGCAGTGGCTTGCCTTTCCTGTGGCATCTCTGTTCCAGAGTGTTCTCCCTGCTCCTTGGCATGCTGTGTACCGTGGTGGGAAGGGGCTGAGACTCGAGGAGGGGAACTGGCCGCACCAGTGCCCAGGGCTGGGTGGCATTGCCCGCTGTCCTGGGAGCCCTGAGCCGTCAGGGCCGCTCTTGCATTGCACCCAAACAGCAACATCCGTGTGAGTCCCGTCAAGAGGTTGGGACCGTGGCTGGGTGTCTGGCCCACGGCCGGCACAGATTTCCCTGACCCAGGGAGGCTCTGCCACCTCCCTGTCTCCCAGCCGTGCCTGCTGTGCCCTGGCACAGGAGCTCCCGTCCTGCTCCCAGCTGGCTCCCTGCCTCTCGCCATAGCCCCGGGGAGCGGGGCTCAGCCTTGCCCTCCCCTCAGCGGCATCTGGGTCAGATCCTGCCCTCTCAAATTGCCAGGGATGCTTTGTGCAGCACCCTGTGCTGGGTTTGGAGACCGCGGGTCTGCCCCTGGAGCACGCCAGCTGGTGAGCCGGGTGATGCTCTGCCCGCGCCGCGGGTGAGCTGCTGGCCTGGAGGCGAGACCCTCTGCGAAGGGTGGCTCCTAGCAGAGGAGGGGTTTGGCAGCGAAGCATCCGAGGGGCTGCCTGTGCCGCTGCCGACTCTCGGGGAGGGAATGCAGCAAGAGGCAAAGGTGGGTTGGGCAGTGCTGGGGGGGAGCCGGGACTCTCGGTGGTGAAGTTGGTGGTAGGACAGGAGAGCATGACTGTGTGTGGGTTGGAAGCCACCCATCGTGTGCCACCATGAGCTGAGGATCGTTACCCATCCGTGACAGCAGTTAAATGCACTTTGTATCAGTTGGTCCCTAGGAATCTCACGTTTTGGTTCGTAGCAACTTTCCTGTGCATTTTCCTCTAGAAAACAACATTCCCTTCACAGTGTCAGGGGACAAGAAAGCTTGGTCCTTATTTATGGGGGTCCTTAGTCCCCACACGTGACAGAGAGGTGGTTTCTGACCCCAAGCCCGGCTCCCGTCGGCGTGCTCGTGGGCGCATGCCGTGCCTGTTTCGCCTGTCCGAGGCAGCCGGCAGCTACATGTGCTGCTTTATCTCCCACAGGCTCCTGCTTCTGGGTCGCCGTCCTGGACGGCAACGTGGTGGGGATCGTGGCGGCACGGGGCAATGAGGAGGACAACACGGTGGAGCTGCGCCGCATGTCCGTCGACTCCAATTACCGCGGCAAAGGCATCGCCAAGGCCCTGGGCCGCAAAGTGCTGGAGTTTGCCGTGCTCAACAACTACTCCTCCGTCGTGCTGGGAACCACGGCCGTGAAGATGGCAGCCCACAAGCTCTACGAGTCCTTGGGGTTCAAGCACGTGGGTGTTGTCGAACATTACGCCCTGCCGGGGATGACGCGCTCCTTACTGGAGAGAATGTTCTTCCAGCTCCGCTACCACCGCTACCGCCTGCAGCTGCGGGAAGAATAGAAAAACCCAACCAACCAAACGAAAAAAGTTACTTTTTTTTTTTTTTTTTTT
>Ga0065711_1036178_pt1 | contig 21344 bp, 18 predicted proteins | sample Hoacrofraction12_FD_59098 | JGI IMG/M metagenome (GOLD analysis project Ga0065711, IMG submission 59098) | Hoatzin crop microbial communities from Cojedes, Venezuela - Epithelial fraction 12 v2 (version 2) | ecosystem: Host-associated > Birds > Digestive system > Esophagus > Crop | place... | reverse complement strand
CCCCCCCCCTTTATTTTTTTTATTACCCCTCGCAGTTCAGGCAGAAAGCCCTCGAGTCCCCGAACGGAGCCGATAACGTTCCTGCTTTTCTGTCGCCGGGGGATTCGGGGGGTGTGTTGCATAACCTGCCATACCAGTTCTGGCAGAGACAGATATTTTTGAGGTCTACAACCTGGGAAATTTGAACATGGATGGAACCCAGCAAACCCGTTTAACCTTAGAGCTACCTGTGCCTGCCGAGATTTTGTTCTGATTCGTCAGGGAAGCTGCCAAGTCTGTTCATCTGCTGGGGGGGGAACCCCCACCAAACCCCAAACCGTAATGCGCAGGTGCAGGAAGACAAAAACTGAGGTGCATGCTTGCTCTTTTACTGAATTTCTTGTGTCCTAATAGACCGTTAGTCCTTTGTGTGGAAGTGAGGGTTTCCTAATGGAAGGCACTTGAGAAATTTAGGTCTTGGCTACAAGGCAGGAATGTACTCCTTGCTAAACACAGGATTTTGTGTCAAGGTTATCGCTGCGGTTCATGCTTGGCTTATTCTGCCTTAACTTCAAGTCTTATCTGCCTGTAAAAATTGGGCTAGTGTGACTTAGGTGTGAATTGACGCTGAATTTATTAAACTGGTGCAGTTCTCTGGCTGGACGCTGAGGGTACGCGCTCCAAGAAACAAGTGCTTCTGCATTAGTGTAACCACGTCGGTTTAAAAATTAGGTCAAATTCCTTTGCAGCTCTTCCGTGTTGTCAAGGTTTTAGAAACTGGTTTTATGTTAGCAAAGCTGAAGTACCTTTGGAATTCTCAAAGCAGCTTTTTACAGCAGCTTGTCTAAATGGATTGGAGCTCTGACTTGCAGATGCCATTTCTCGTTTCCCGTTGACCGTGGGCTGCTGCAGGAGTGAGCGTTCCCCTCCCAGCTACGCGTGTCAGCAGCGGTGCTTGCGCAGGCACGTGGTGACATGTGTCCGGGAGCTGAGCCAACTGGAACTGGACGGGTTTGATTCCTTTTTTTGGTCTGGCTTCGTTTTCAGTCAGATCAGTGAGTGTCCCAGTTTACCCCGAGTGTACAGCCATAAGGGATGTACCTGAAAATACCTGGCTGAGGGTGAGTAGAAAGGACAGTGATGTCTCTTTGGGCAGCAGCCTGTGAAAACTAAATTAATTAGAGTTTGCTTTCCTCATTTGGAAGTGTTCTATAACCTCTGTTTAAGGGAGGTCATTGTAGGGTAGGGAAAGGCTGGGTCTCTGCCCTCCCGTCAGTGCAATGTCTTGGTTAAATCAGAACTGGAACTGCTTTTCCTGGCTGTGCCGCAATACTGACATTGCACCGCTCCCTCTTAATTCTGTTGTAAAGAAGTTCATTGACATTTTTATTAGCTGGCTGGCTTCGCTCAAGCTGACATCCTTGCCTCTGGCCATCAGAATTTTTTTTTTTTTTTTTGCTCCTTTTATTAGCTTTGGAAGATTTTGCTGTTGGAGGACCCCTCTGTGATAAAGCAGATGTAGCTGTATACATGCCGGAGCGAACTCTGCAGGCAACTTATATGTTGTAAAATATTGCTTCACAGATAGGTTATCAACCTGTTTTATTCTCTTGGCATCAGTACGTTTTACTGCGATAAACTGTTCTATTGATTGTGTTTGAAGGTTGCTCATCCTGTCTGGGTTACCTGCAGGCTCTGCAGATAGGCCCGGGCTGAGGTTTGGTGGTGTAACTTGCCTGAGCTTCGAGGAGATTCAGCCCTCTCGGTTCTTCAGGGAGCTTCCAAACTCACTGCGTCCACCCGGCACCTTGAAACGCCTTCGCCGGTCAGTGTGTGCTGTCTGCCTGCTTGTGCACTGGCTGTTTTACGCTGGCAGGAGAAAAATGCAGTGGCCATGCATTTGCGGCTGCACTAGAAGACCTGGGAAATGGTTTTAAACTGTCTGTGGATGTTCACCCTTTATCCTGAAGACATGGTGGAACTGGAAACAGAAGAAATAGATGTTGGATAGACTCATGTACTTTGGCATGTTAGTTTGCTCAAGTCATCCAAACAGTTATTTTTTTTGTGCTAGACAAGTGCTGTAAAACTATTTCACAGCAGCGTATTTTTGTGATTAAAATAATCAGATAATAAACGTGACTAAAGTAGAAATCGACACGATTTCATCTTGAGTCCATTATGAGGCTAACTGCAAACATTCTACTATAGAAACTTGAAGGGAGCCCACTGCAAAATACCCAAAGTTTTAAAGTTTACGCTTTCAGAGATTCAATGTAAGGTCATTTGGATGCGAGCCATTTTTACATAATACCCATATTCAGTCTGAGTGCATTTACACTGTAATTAAAATTCAGCGGCTTCATACAAATAATAGTGCTGACACGAGGAAATCAGTTTGATCTGAGGAGGGGGAATAAAAGACAAGCTCTTGGAAATCTGTGAACTTCTAGAAAGTGTGGGAGATGTGTGGAGAGAGGCAGCGTGAGTGGGCAGCCTGGCTTCACGTGTTGCTGCCTGCATCTGAAGGAGCTTATGGGTGGTGTTGGAGGACTTGAAAGCTTTTGCTTTGTCCTTGAAATCCCTGTCCTTTGTTTGAGGGTCACTGATGGATACTGTTGAACTGGAGTGAAGCTTAATTTTCCTGTTTCCAGCAGTGCCCAAGGGAGAGAAGTGCTGTATTCCTAGCTGGAAGATTAGATTAAAACACCCAGTACCTAGATACAGGCTACATTCATTTCTTCCTCTATCGTAACACTCCCGCTACTCTGAAAGGCAGTTTACGGTTTTGACAGCTAAAATAAAAAGCCTTAAGGACAAGCAGCCACTCTGGATGTTCGAAGGGCTTCATTTCCAGCAGAAAGATTTCAATTACAGTCATTTTCCTCGAGTCAGTACAAAGAGGTAAATGGAACCCCTGTTTCAAATGTTAAACTCACAGACTGCATTATTACCAGTTGTACTTTGAAAGTAAAGGATAAAGCCAATCCAAATCAAAGCCCTGATTCCAAATTACTTTGTAAGAGCGTGTGGAGGTCTGCACCCGGTAATTCAGCCCCTCGGTACTGAGCGGTGCGTAGCGCGGCAGACACGACGGCCGTTAGATTGCGTTGCTCTGCCGGGGGGACCGAGGCAGGAAGCAGCGCTCTCGACAAGCCCCGAGTCGCATCTTGCAAGAGCGCTCTGCAGCTGGAGATTAATGTGTTGGCAGTATTTTTAGAGAATTTACCTTTTTTCCTTTCTTCTCTGACTTTGCTCGTTATTTGTCTTGTCACTTATAACAGTAATATGACAAAGATTTGGCTGTTTATCTCCTGTGTGGCACAACCTCTCCTCCCTCCTGCTCCCCACAACAGGGTTTTTTCACCCCAGGACTGTTTCCTCCCCTTGCTGGGGTAGGGAACACGTTTTCAGAAGTCTGTGGTTTTTTAGACCAGATGTTAAAATGTGCACAATGTTTGTGTAACGCAGGTGCTGGAAACAGCCGGGTAGCCAAGATGATAAATCAGTCTGGCGACCTGAGCTCACTTGAAACATGCATTTTCACTGGGGGTGATGAACTCTCCCAGAAATCTGTACCCAGGGCTCGATCGAGTCAGGGGTGACTGCTTCAGGCGGGGACTTTTTGGGTCAGGCTGATGCCCAGGGCCATCGGAGCAAGGGCAGGGAGTTAAGCAGCTCCCTCCTCCAGCAGCTCCCTGTTCCAGGGACGCCGGTCCTCTGGCACGCAGACCGTCCTTGCCTAGTGCCTGGGGCTGGGTACCCACCTGCCTTTTCCCAAAAGTGTTCTCTGGCACTAATTGTGCTAGTTGTATTTATTTTTGCTACTTCTTTTCCTCATTGCTTTCTACATGGATTTCTGCAGGTGTGAAATCAGATGTTATTCCTTAAACTGATGGAGATGATGAGCAAAGGGTTGTGTCTTTCCCGATTACTCTGCACAGACACCTGGCACAGTATTTTTATCACTTTTAGCTGCTGAAATTTTTCCTGCCTATGAATATTAAAAGTTTGCCTTTTTTCTAAGTTGTGTTGCAACTGTGACTGCCAGCATTTTAAGGAAATGAGGGAGATGTGTCATTTTGTGTGCTTGCATACAGATACTGGGCCTACTCAACAAACTCAGGAAAAGAGATGTAGGAAGTTAGTTATAAATAAGGACTCATAAATGGGCTGTTGTGCTGCAGGAGCCCGTGCTCACTTGGTGGCAGATGCTTACCCCACCTGGCTTGCTGGACAGCCCTGTGATTACCATTACAGCCCTATTAGAGATTTGCCTTGCCTTCATATTTTCACTTTTCATTATTGCATTATGATTTTATCTGGCATTTCTGTTGACACAAAGATGTCAAAGGATGAGAGGTGCTTGCTGGCGGTGGATGCAGCCCGCGCTGCTGCTGCCGCGTTTTGCTCGAGGCTGGCAAGTGGATGTGAGCAACGTTTTTCCCTGATTTATGGCCTCGAAGGCTGGATTTGGCTGGTGCACCAGCAGGAACCATGGGCTCGTGTCTCCGTGGCCGTGTGCGCCCAGCGAAACGCAAGCGGGTCTGAAACCCAGGGGAAGAAATGCCGTGGCTGTGCAGTCACCGGCCCGGAGGGATGGGAGGTCGGCTCCTCGCGGCCCCGCCGTTCAACCCTGTGAGCCGCACGTGTGCTCGCGTCACAGACTGCCCCTTGGTTTTCTGCTGCTCCGGGGTCTGCAGAGCTGAGCGAAGTTCAGCCAGACAAGGAGTAACCTCCTGCAGCGTGAGCTGTGCGCGGGTCCCCCGCTCTGCGCTGGGTCCGTCTCTTTATTTCTGCGCTGTGCTGTTACATTCAGAGCAGCGGATGGGCCGCGGCGCTGGCAAGCAGGAGCAGGCTGCGAGCCGCTGAATCGCTGCGTGTGTTGCATTCTCCACCTGGTCCTTACGGTGGTAAGGTTAGCTCAAACTGCTAAGCGTTTGCAGGATGATGCTGAAGATTGTTGGGCTAGGTAATATTTACTTACTTCTTTTGATTTAAACGGATCTTTCTTCAATTCTGGCAGTTGTCAGTAGTTGGACCAGTTCTTGGGAGAGCTCTTACGTGGTTTTGCATAAGGGCATTCCAAGTAAAGTGTTAAATCGTTCTGATTTCTTTCAGTTCTGCAAACTGAAGGTTTACAGCTTGCATTTTGTTCAAAGGGGTTATCGCTAATCCATAACGTTTTGGAGTGGAGAGTCAGAAGGGTCTGTAGGTTCGTTTGGCTTTGCTGGGCACATGGTAGACATTTAAAGGACGACTTCTTCCTTGAATCCAGGGCAGTTGTTGCATCCTGGGTATCAGGACACGCCAAGGGCTGCTCCCACCTGGGGCGATGCCGGAGCCCGGCAGGACTCTCAGCAGCCCGGCACAGCCAAGTCACTGGGCAGTCTGAGCACCACCTGTTTTCCCCTGGGTATTTCTCACAAAGAGTCACTGGAGCAGAGCTGTTTCAGCATCTCGGTGTCACTTTAGGATCCTCCCACCTGTAAGTGGGGATATGTGGGTGTTTGGTTTTTTTTTTTTCCAACTGGAGCCAGCTTCTGGACAGCTTTGTCTTTAATATGGTTTGGGATCTAGAGTTGAATCTTTCCCATCTGGTTTTTTTGCATGTATTTGTGAGGCTAAGAAGAATTGCATACTAATGGGAAGAGTCAGTGGCAGGTAAAATAGCAAGAAAAAAAAAAAAAAGCCCTGTTATGTTCTTCTGATGTAAATTTTTAATCAAATGTATTTTCTTCTGTTAAGCAGTTTTTACAGCCCACTGCACAAAACATGCAACCAAAAAAACTCTGCACAATGAACTGCATGTAATAGGCTAGCTATGCGTCCATGACATGTTTTTTGGGGTGTAATGCATTGAAATCCATTTTTGTGTGCATGGCAGTGTAGCCTTCAAAAGGTAATTAGAGTTTGCACAGTCTTGCTTTCGTAGTTCCTTTGGCTTTCTTCAGATTGCAGTGCTTTGGAGAGTTTCATTAAAGTGATCTCTTCTGTAACAAGAAGGAAATACAATTTTAAATACATTAGAAAGCTGGAAACTTTGTATCAACATTTCTAAAATGATTGTACAGTGTTTGGTGTCAGTGAACAACGTTCTTCAGCACAGCTGAAGAGCTGGTAGATGATAGACTAGGTTGTAATAACAGTAATTACGTTAGATAACACTTTTCAATCCAAGTAATTAGAGTCAAGTTTTGTAGCAGCCCTGTGGGCCATGGATGTAGCCGTATCCTGCTCATGGGTGAGCAGACGCAGCAGTGTCGTTGCTGTTTGTGTCTTCTGCACAAGAACTCCTGCCTGGGTCCCTCGTTCGAAACCCAGGTGCTGCCCTCGCCTGCACGTCTCCCTGCCGGCCAGCTGCCCTCCGGGGAGCCAGGGACATCGGGTTTTCTGTTTCCAAGCTAGCGGCCAAGCGTGCCTGGAGATATTGAGCGGCAGACTTGGAGATGCTGCCAGTCAAAGAGGGATGATGTCGGTGACCTTGGCAGCAGTCTTTGACCTCAGCTTCAGCATCCCTGTTCTGCTTCCCAGGCCACCTCTGTTGCAAGACTCCAGCTCCCATTTGGCATCTGCCCACACACTGCTGGACTGGACCTTGCTGACCCCTGCCTGAGGATGCAGTGTGACCACTAATAATTGTAGCAACACCCTCAGTATTGAAGACACCTGAAAAAGTGATATTCTTCATGGTTTTGGGGGGCGTTGGCCAAGCAGGGCGTGCTTTCGCTGCTGTGCCAAGAGCTGGCAGGCACAGGAGCGTGCTCCAGGCTGGAGCCCTGTGGGCAGGAGCTCTGAGTCTTGTGAATGTGCTGTGCCTGGTGAGGTCTGCCCTGGGGTGGGTCACTGCCACCAGAGGACAGAAGAGAGAGCGTGCACCAGCTACCTTCCCTCGGGCTGAGAGCCGTGGTCAGACCTTCTGCTGTCTGGGAGGGACTCTTTGGGGGCTGGGAAAGAACCAGGCTCAAGCAGGGCTGGGCACGCGGAAATGCAGAGGAATTCTTGCGAGTGGCTCTTTGGGACACAGCTTCTGACTTGTGAGCCTGTGGTGTGTGTGATGCTGTAACCAGGAGCATGTAGGTACTCAGCAGATTAATATTCAGGACACAGTAGATGAGAGAGGCTGGCTGGGGGGATGTCACACGCAATCTGTTCCTCTAGAATTATTTTCTGTTTTGAAGCTAGATTCACCAATTCTGTAGATGGGAAGAAAAAAAATAATTACAAGCTTACTCTGATTTTTTAAATTTTTTATTCCCCCCTCTCCGCCCCCGGACTTAATTTGCCTGAGGGCTAGTTCTGCCCTTTAATTATTTAAGGACTGGGTTTTGTTTACAGTTTGTAATAAAACTGATAAAATATTAACAAGGTGCTTGTGAATCATTTTAAGGAAATTAAAGCTTTGAAAGACTAACAAATGCAAATATTTAAAAATTATAAAGCAGAAAATAAGAACAGACCAGATCAGATAATCAAGTCATTGGATTAGTTTGGGAGAAAAAAATAATCTCGTCTGCAATTGGGCGTGGGAGCAGCATTGCCTGCTCTATCAAATATTTATGTGTGCTTTTAGCAAATTTGAAGATACTGGTTGTACGAAACAGCACTGAGTATGTTAAAATAAGGTTTTATTGCGGTGTGGGGTACCTGCATGAATAGAGCACGGGCTGGAGGGGAGGTGCCTGTGTTGAAGTTCACCTAAGTGCCAAGCCTATGCCAAAGGATGTATGACTAATGGTGCTTTTAAGGACGGTGTTCACTCTCTCTGAAAACAATCCTAATGCCCTATATGAAATGATGGACTCTGAGCTGATTTCCATGCAAGAGTGAAATTGAGGAGGTTCTAACTCCAGGTCTGTACAAGAATGAGATCTTGGGGTTGTAATGGATATTTCCATATCCATATAAAACATCAGCACGAAGCTCAGTAGTAGTAAAAAAGACTGACCACTAAAATATTGGGAAATGTGCTAAGCATGGGACAGGGAACGTTGCAGTGAGGGGGCAGAAATCCCTGATTACCTGTTTCGTGGACACATTGTGCAGCTCTCATCCTCCCCTCTCCAAAGACTTGCAGACACTGTAAAAGCTCAGAGAAGAGCCACAGGGCTGTTCAGAGGTGTGGAACGGCCGCTGTGAGAGGGAGAACTAAAAGAACTAGAACTCTGCATCTGGGTAAACAGGGAAGGGAGATGTGGCAGAGGTCTGTGAAATCAGGTGGGACATAGGGAGGATGGGGATTGTTCATTGCCTTCCGACACGAGGATGTGGAGACGTCAGAGGAATTTGAGAAGAGCCAGGTTGAAGGAGACAAAGGAGATGGTTCTTTGTGAAGGTGTTGACCAGTGCAACTGGTGGTCAAAGGAAATTGTGGATGCTAAAAGTTTACATCGCTTCTGGGAGAGTGGACAAATTAATGGAAAAGAAATCAACTGATTGCTGCTGAGCAGGCAGAAACCGAATCAGGAGCTCAGTGAGCTGGAAGTGACTGGAAGGTGGAAGCAAGGGGGAAAGATGTACGTATATAAATAGAGAGAGACAGGAGTATTATATATACTTAGCCTATTTTTATTCTCTTCCTTTGGACATCCATTTATGGCCACCGTTGGAAAGAGGATGCTGCACAAGCTGAGCCTTTGATCTGCCCCAACACAGTTCTCTGTGCTGGTGGTGATGGGGCAGCACGTTCTGAACCATCCTGGCTTAGACAATGAGTTTTATGCAAAACTGGTGTTTGTCAACACCCGCCAAGCTTAGCAGCTATAGATTTGACTGTGATGGTTGCCTTAAAACAAAGGCATATCTTGTAGTGATTAGAGCTTAGTATTAATAGCTGGATTCCTAATTTTCTGCTGAAAGTGCTCTGGGACTGGGAAGAAGATCTCATTTTCCCTCTTTTGTGTTCTCCACTTTCTCCACCCGTAAAATGGGTGTGAATGCATGCATATTATCAGGATTATTATCTGTGTGGTATTTCGGGGAGAATTACAATGCATTTTTTTGAAGCTATCAGACAAGATCTGGTACCAAGAGGAGGCAAGCAGCATTTCTGTTGCAGGGTCCCCAGAAAAGTTTCAAGATGGGTGAGTTATTGCATTGCAGAGCTCTCTAGCACCCCAGTGAAAAATCAGTACAAACCTTTAAGCCTAAATGATGTTCACAATTAAATGAGGTTGCAAGAAACTTCTGGGGCAGATGAGCAGAGTCTGAGTCTAATTAAATGGAGTCATTTTATTCTATTGGGAAAGAGCTGTGAAAGCTAACACGGTAACAGAGCAGGTTCGAAGGTCTGTGTGTAGATCCTAATCTGCTTAAAAGATGGGGTAGAATGTCACTGACTGTATCATGGACTCGGGTTCAGTAACTAAATCGTTCCTTTCTTGAACATCCAAATATAAACTGCAAAGACAGAGAAATACAGAGGAGGTGAATGAAGATCTGCCAGTGTACAACTGCTACCTGACACTCAGTGATAATGATAGAAATACTCAGTGATAATGATAGAAATACTCTGAAAGCTCTGTAGCTGGTCTCTGTTTCCCTGCTTTTCGGTTGGCATCGTTGCATGACTTTGGCAGCTCTAACTTACCTTGTTGAAGTTATGCTTCAAGGCAAATATCTGATCTGTAGGTTTCGGCAATGTTTTAAAATGTCTCCTTTTGCTTTCCCATACAGCTGATTTTTCCATTTTGCTCGTTTGCAAATGAATTATAACCAGCTTGAGCTCGCCCACGTGGGTAGGGCCGACCTCCGTGTCGGGAGAGGGCAGTGCATCCCCGTTCTTGGGGAGCGCTGAGGGGGGTGCATGTGGCTTGCATTACTCTGGAGCTTTATACAAGCAGTATTTGTAGCATCCACTCTTCTACATGATACAGATGTTAGAGATGAATAGATAGTGTTTCTATTTCCTTGTTTAGTCTTCTCTAATTTTTCAGTGTTGCGGTCAATCTTTGTCCAGCCTTCTTGAAACTTCGCTTGTGTTTAGTGCATTCTCTCTGATTGTCAACGATCTCCTTTAAAAACCTAGGATCCGTTCCATCTGGTCCCAGGAACTTGCCAGCTTGTGTGGCGAGCAATAGCTGATTTTTTTTCTGTGAGCGCTAGCATAGAGAAGTCAATTCATGGCTAAAAAGATTAAAATCCCTTAATCAAGAAAGCTGGAAAAAATATAACAATTGCAGCTCTGCCAAGGAAGTGCTGCTTGTTGGATTAAAAAATCTTATGACAAGTTGAGAGAGAGAGATTTGAAGTGTAATTCAATTCTGTTGTCAATCCAGGAGAGTTAAAGCTGAAACTGTGTTAGAATACATTAGCGGCACTGCCTGGACACAGAAAATCAGCTGCCTCTCAGAGACAATTTTGTGCTGGTTTCCATTCTGCCTCAATTTGTTATGACCTGGTTTGGATGTCCTAATGTTGATGTGACTGAGGCTCACCATCTGGTGTGTTCAGAAATGGTCTCTGCTTCTGTGTCCACGCATGCCCCTTCCGAAATAAACTGTGTTCTGCAGCAGGAAGGAACTGGGGAGTGGGATGCTGAAATGGAAAGGGGTCAAGCTGGCAAAGTGGGAGAGAGAGGCGTCCTCCATATGGTACGTTGGAGGCGGTACGTATGCCTCGCACTCGGAGGAAGCATCCCCTCTGCTTGTCGGGGATTGGCAGTCATTGGGTGGGGTGCTGTGGTTCTCGGTGATGAGGTCTCTGGGTGGTGGGCGGAGAGACCTGCTTTTACGTTTCTGGGGGTGGCTCCAGTGGTGCTTATCCTGCTTTGGGTGTGCTGTTAGGGTTGTACTCCCAGAGATCGTGTGAAATCCTGTAGGAAGGGCAGCACTTCGCAGCGGAGTGGCACTGTCGGCCCAGCCCTCGCTGCTGGTTCCCTTCGCCTCCTTGTCGGCTGAAGCCCTGCTGTCATACCCACCAGCTTCCCAACCTTTTTTTTTTTTCTTTCTCCCATGTGAAAAGGGGAAGCCAAAGAGAAACTGAAATAATTTGTCTCCTTGGCTTGGAGGTATGGGTTGAAATTTTGTTGTTTGGTCTCAGAGGGCTCCTTCAGTGCTCAAATATCACTGTGGCATGTTGGTGAGAGGAGTTGGGACCGCAAAATCTCATTTCTGGTTCAACACAGACAGAAGATTGTAAACCAGGGATGTGAGTCCTTCCACCCTCAGTGGAGGGAGGTTACTGAAAGAGATGCTGCTTTTGTGATCTTGTCTAGTAGTGACCTCTGAGACCCGTAGAAGGTATAAATCTAATTCTAAATAAAGTAGAAAGTATACATCAAAATCTCTAATAAAACTAAAAAACTGTAAGATCTACCAAAAAGTGTTCCAAAAAGTGTCCTGGCATAGCTCCCTGTAGGCTTTATATTGCTTTCTTCTTGATCTTGCAGGTTTGCACAAGACTGGGACATGGGTTAATATAAAAGCTCAGTCCTTTCGAAGTCACATTTTTATTCTGTCCCCATCTCTCCTGGCTCCAGGCAGTGGACTGGTTACATGGATATCTTACAAGATCATGAGAAGTGTTTTAAAACAATTCGTTATGGACATTTGATGGGACTTGACTGCCTTGGGAGGAGGTACTTGGAAGCAGCTTCAGCCAATTGCTGTAGGGCATCAGGTAGTGAGAGGGCTGCGTATGGTCCTGCACCAGAAAGGGGAGGGAAGATGAGAGTTACTGGAAAAGCTCGTAGGTTCAAAAACAGGGTAAAGTTTCCCTTCTCATTTTGAGCAACTTATTTTTGATTCTTCCTCCTCTACTTTCAAGCATGTAAATGTAAGGTCTGAATTGGGAATCTCATCTCCTTAGGGTCCCTGGGTCTGGGAGCAGAGAAATGAGCCCGGTCCAGGGCCTGAATGGCTTTTGAAGGGTCCCAGCTTTCCTTGATAGTACAGCGGCCCTGGCAATGAGGCCTCTCATCTACTTGTTTCATTTAAATGCTTGTTAATAGATGAAATCTTGCATCTCTGTGCCACAGTTTCTGTCTGCGTCAAAAGGGCATTTTGTTGTTGGCCCATCTCTGAAGGGTGATCAGGTTGTGAATGGTAGAGGCTCTGGGCTGCTCGCAGAGCGGGAGATGGGCACATCCACCTCTGACTCAGGGAGGAAAAGTCTGTTCAAATGTTCTGGGTAATCCTTTTTTGTGAGGATGGGTAAGCACCTACGGGTGTTCCTCGGCCATGAATCCGGCAGCTTTACCCAGAGCAGCACTTGCAGGGCTCCAGGGAAGTCAGAGCCCAACTGCAGCAGCACCTGGCACTGTGTGCGGTGAAACAAGGCCTGCCCTGGAGAGCCTGTCAGCCAGAGGGGCCTGCCAGGACACGGCTGTTCAAAACACGGAACAAATGTGTTTACATTTGTAAACAGCAAGTGGGATCTAAGTGACTTTTTGGAAGTTTGATATCCCGAGCTGCACAGTCGATGGCAGAGGAGGGAACAGGAAAGCTGGCTCTGACAGCAGGTCCCCCATGGAGCACCGGGACGATGCCAGGTGCCTCCCTGCCCTCCCTCTCTGCCCTCGAAACGGGCATGTTAAAGGTAGAAGAGGTGCAAATACACAAGGAAACATATGTGTATACAAGGAAACGTATGTGTATACCTCTTCATATCCTTCATATACCTCTGCATATCTTTTGCAGTCACATCAGTGCTTTCAGTCTCTGCAGTTAAAGTGAAAATAGAGCCCGTGTCTCCATAAACATTTCTATCCAAGTAAGAAGACTGTGGAACAGAGTCAGTGGTCACTGCCCACCTGGGAAGAGTCCCGGCAGAGTTGCAAACTGGTTTTCATCGTGACCATAGTCAAAACATGTGAAATTTGTATGCAAGTGTCCACGTGCATGCATGTTTGTAGTCCTGTAATACTTGGAGGTTTGAACATTACCATACGCAGGTATGCCGGAGAGGTGCTGCCCTGCCAGCGTGTGGAATTGCGGGCAGGGCGAGAGCTCTGTGCGTGGGGCTGATGCTGGCGAGTGTCAGATGAACAGGTTTCCGTACTGGAAAATGGTATGAAATTAAATAGGTATCAGCCTGGTGCTCTGAGCGCTGAATGTCAGTGCTAATAGACGAGAGGCTTCATCCTTCCCAAAGGACCTTTGGAATCGATTGAAAGCTGCGTCCTCCGTCCCCCTTTCCCAGCGGGTAAATGTTACTCTTGTGCTGTGCCGCTTTCCATGCTCGGAGCGAGCTGAGACTACCAGCGCGCCGGGCTGATGGACAGCATTGCTCCTGGGGCTGGCAGGAGAGGAAGTGACCTTAAACACTGGGGTTGTCGTTATGTTTTGACTGTAAGAAAATACTCTTTTTTTGCTTTTCTTTTTTAAAACATTGCCCTACCAGCCTGGCTTTCTGTTCATCTGTATGTACTTTTTGAGGTCTTAACCCTTTCCTGCCCTGAGGTGGACTTAGATAAGCTTTGGAATCGGTTCAATGTCATCCGGGTTTTTTTACAAAAAAAAAAATAAAATAGAGAGAGTAAAGCGAAAAAGGTGACCTTGCAAAGTTGCCTGTAGAAAAAGATCGTTCTTACTATGACCCTGAAGTAATTAACTTTATTTTTGGTGTTGCCTTGTATGAGTTGTTCATGCATCTCAGCTGGCTGTGGAAGTGCCTAATGACAGCCTGTGTGCGCTTCCCAGACCGGTGGGCCATTACCTGTGAGCGCCTGCGTCAGCAGTCGAGTTCGCTCCGCCCCATCGAGCGTTCGCGAAGCACTAGCCCACTGCCGCGGGTGAAGGTTGTTGCCCACTATGGTAAAGTCTCTGGTCAGCGAAGGTCCTGCCTCAGTAAGCACAGAAACTCCAGGCTACTAGGCAAGAAACGAAAGAAAATGGTTTGCTCTGTTAGTGTCAGCACAACCAATTTTTACTGCCTGTTTTTTGCTGTACTGGGAATTAAAGGACATTGATGTTACTGCTTCGTGTGGCAGATTGGCATAGATGGATCCATTGCCCCAGTCTCTGGTCATTCCTTTCTTTGGGCAGTTTAGAAATGGGGACTGGCTGAGGGCGGGAGCTGAGATACGTGTTGTCACAAAAATGTGAGTTTGTTCCTGGTGAGCAATGACCGGTCTCACACGCTGAGACACAAGATGCTGTGTATTTGCGAAGTTGTGCAAGTTTGGAGGCAAGGCGAAGGTAGCGTACCTGAATCGCGAAAGGCCCCAGTCTTTATTCGATTTCTTCTCAAGAAGTCTGAGCCCATGGGGCAGTCCCATGCCGTGATCGGTCACACCATTTACATAACGCTTGGTCAGCATTTTCACACTGTGTGTTCAGTGAGTAAACGTCTGGGGGTCTTCCTTCTAGGAGGTGTGATTTTTAGTATTGTAATGCGTTACGGTGAAGGATGGCTTACTCTCGGACGTCACTTCTTTGGCAAAACCAGCCAAAACAACCAGGCGTTAACAAGCATGCTTCTCGGAGCGTGCTCATCTCCTGCAAGGACAGTTCCCTTGCTTTAAAGGCTCTTTTTGTTCATCTTCTTGGCAGCTGGAAGACTGAAGTTTTGAACACATTCCTAAATCTTATCCTAAACAAGCAACAAAGTCCTGCTATTCTGGCTGTACTAAGGCCTTTATGATAACGTACGGACTTCAGGGGTATGGGCAAAGTCATACAACGTACGTGTGTGCAATGTGGCGATGCAGTGCTTTCCTTATTCATACTGAATGTGCCTGAGGGGTTGGTGTGAATCCTCTAGCTCATGTACAGGTATCCAAGAGGAGGTGAACAGAAATGGTTTCTCTGCAATGACCCTTCGGCGGCGTGTGCAATGTGGGCTGGTTCTCCTTCCCCCGTCTGCGTCTGCCTGTCGCAGTTGTACCTCAGCTGTTGGGTCGGTGGACTGGGATTTGCGTAGTGTCTCCTCACCTCCAGAACACCAAACCCAGCCCGCCCTGGCCTGGTTTAACAGCTGGCATTTCCACCAAGCACACAGACCAGCTGTCCTCCAGCAAAATGTTATTAACCATGGGTGAAGCACGCAGGTGGGCATTGCGAGGAATGCCGACTGCGTTCGTGCCTCGTCTCTAAATGATGTTGAAAAGCCCAAAGGGGATGGGGCTGTTTGTCTCCTGTTACTAATGTTGTAAATTCAGCTATTATTTTAAGCAACACTGAAAAACTAAATGCAGATACTGTTGTACAGCTGTGAACCAAAGTGCTTGGCTCTGGCACAGAGGTGCTGTGTAACCTATTTCTGGGTGTAATTACCTTCCCTATTATCATTGTGGCTGTTAGGGTATAGCAGTGATCAGGTTCTGGCACGAGGCAGTGCTTTGTGTCTGAAAACCCTCGGGTCTAATTGGGAGGGAGGATCAGGCTGTGGCAGGTTCATCAGCCGCAGTGTGGGTGCTCCGAGGCTGATGGAAGTGGCAGTATGCATGGCCCGAAACAGCAACATCTGAGATTTGAGCCTCAAATTTCAGTGTAATCAAGTATTTGAGGAGATACGGATGCAGTCTGCAGGCAAAAATTAGCTGTAAGTGGCGTGTGGAACAGGAGATAGTCGGTCAGTGTCTCAAACCCACTGGGTCTGGCGTCTGGTCCATCTGACGGTGGCAGCTGTGGTGCCAGCAGAGGCGGGTCTCGGGAGGCAGATGTGGGATAAGCTCTTCTCCACCTTAAATCTCTTCCTGCTTTAAACCCTGAGAACCAGCTTTAATAGCCTGCTTAATGGGTGCAGTTCATTGAATTCTGCTTGGATTATGGCTTGTTCCACTTGGCTTGATTTGGTTCAGCAAGGAATTGGGAACAAACTTCAGAGCAACTCATTATGAATCAGGAATGAGATCAGAACAGGCTTTGATATGTATTACTCTGAAATGAAAAAAATTAGTCGTGTTTATTCCTGCAGTTGAGTGTGTGCACTTCATACGCTTTCAGAGGATCACTTGAATGTCTTAGCTATGGTAGTCAGGCACGGCAATTCTGCAGAGCGTCTCTTAAAAAGGATAGATTTTCTGGTTAGCTCAGCAAGATAAGTGGCATGTCTAAATGTGGAAGTGAAACACCCCTGCAGTTACTCCCTTGCTTACGCTGACCTTCAGGATCATTCCTGCTCCTTCCCCTTGTCTAAATGCATCAACTGTAATTTCTTACATACAACTTGTGTGGCCCAGTGTTGATTTTTCTTTCCCTTTTTTTTTTTTCTCCTTCCTGAAAGTAAACTGAGGCCACTTCTGCTGGAGCGTAATCTCTCCTGTAGTGCAGTAATTAAATGCTGGTGGTTGGAGGGCTAGGAAAGTACAGGAATGACTTGTTCCAGAAAGAGCATATTTTTGGAAGATATGTTTTGATTAGTTTCTAGGATTTGTTTACAGCACTCTCCAGAAAACTCGCACGTTTTGGGTGGATCAGAGCAGGTAATAACTGTTCTCTTGGGATCAGCACGACGTGCAGTGTGAAACAGACTGCGGAGTGTGTCTTTCGTACTCAGATCGCATGTGTACCCTCCTCCTGCAGCCTCTCCCTCGCCTGCTCCTTCAGACGTTCAAAAATGCCTGATCTGAATCAGCTTAAAGGTTTTCATTTTCCCTTTCCTTTGTTTGAAGTTTAAGCCCTGTGAAAATCCATTAGAAAAGATGCATTGTTGGACAGTCCCCGATAGCATCAGCTGCCAGTTTATCTTCCATGTCCTGCGGTGGCTCCCGTTACTCCCCAGGGGCTGCCGGCTTGGATTGTTCCCATAGTTTGGGTGGCTTTTGACCCACGAGAGTCCCGAGCTGCTCTTGGGGCTTCAATAAGCTCTCTGTTATCAGCCTTGCAAATATTGGTGTACCTATCAGAGCCTGGCACCGAGTCAAGGCTGTGGGCGTCCTTAAGATTCATCATTGATAGCTCACATGCTTTTTCCTCTTTAGCAAAAACAAGCACTTTTTGTTGAAGTTCACTAATGTTTGGCAAAGAAATATAGTAGTAATTATACACCCAGCCTCCTCCTCCCCCTGCACCCCCCAGTCCCAGTTTTACAAAAGCAACTGGCACTGGAACTGAAATAAATGTCATGAATGAATAATAATTTCTTTCATTTACACAGTAATTAAACTTGTTGAATACAGACTTAATGCTTTACTGAACATTGTTTAATCTGAGTGATAGATCCAGACTTTTGTTAAATTCAGGAAGGCAAAAAATGACACATCTACCTGACTGTCAGTGTGCTTTGTTACAAATGCTTTCAGTTGGGGTTTTTGTTTTGGGTTTTTTTTGTTTGGTTTTTTTTCCTAAAATGATGCTGGAAAAGGGGAGGGCCTGCTTTTCAGGCTGTTTGAAGTTAGTTGTGTGGATCTTTACAAGCGTACTTAGTGGCCTGGGTTTCAGAAGTGCGACAGACCTGTAGCTCCTGTGCTTTATGGCTGCTGGGATCAATCAATTTTTCAGAAATGCTGATTAAGCATGGATATAGATGCACCATCTTGGGGATTTTGTGTTCCACGGCATTTATTTCTTTTCTTTCTGTGCAATCTTCAGGTTGTTTAAGTGCAGATCCTCCCCAAGATTCAGCCTCTCCTCCTTTTGAACGGAATGCAGTGCCACGGTTGTGGCAGTAAATATAGTGACACCACCCCCACCCAGCTTGGTGTGCAAAGGATGGGCCGAGCAGTTACAGGGACGGAAAAGTCGGAAGTTTCAGAGAAGAGAAACCGAAAGTAGGTGGCAGAGGCGCAGGTTACCTGCTGTGCTCTTTGCCTGCAGGAGGAAGTCTGAGGTTTTTTGAAAGGGATGGGAAAGGACTGAAGTTGCACGTGGTGAGAGGCATCCTAGGTAACTTGAGGAGTGGGAACAGTGGTAGCACCGACGGGAAATGCTTTGGTTACTTGTCAGGCATGGGAGCCATCTGGGGAGGAACCATCAGTCTTCACTCCAGGGAACCACAAAGCTGAGTGAAGGGAACCCCTGTGCCCATGCCACCATCAGCCACACCCCAGGTGTCCTATGTTTTCCCTTTGGTTGGTTTGAGGGTTTGGGACAATTGACCAAGGAGCAGAGATAGAAGTTAGGTGTGTTCAGTCTGGGCCACCATCTCGTATCTTGATGCTTCAACCTCGTTTCAAGTTTTTTGAATTTTATGTTGTGGTATTTTTGGAAATATTGACTTGCGATAGAGCTGTTCCCTTTTTCTGTGAGCGTGTAATCTCCCAAATACTATGAATTTGTACGTCTGTACAGTTTTGCCATCGATGAACTGTTGTGGCGGGTCGCATGTATGCTGAGGGTGGGAGGTTCTGCAGCAGCGGTGGCACTCAAAGTGACTCCCTTGCATCTAAGCACTTGTTGCAAAACACTTTTTGGAATATTTTGGGTTAAAAAGTTGGTTTATTGATTTGACTGGGGCCAGTGCTTAGTCCTCATTCCACTGAGATCATCACTTCTGACTGCTCCTAAACATTCCTTAAACAGATGTAAGCAGCTCACAGCGATCACGTCCTGGTGGACACTGGAGGAGAGGAGAGGAAATCGTGAGGGACTGCGGGAGGTGCTCGTGCAGATGCCCCAAGAGTTTGAACAGCAGCTTTGTACCTGGGGGCTTCCAAGAAGACTGGTTATCAGAGGTGACGGCAGCAGCATGTTCAGCTGTTGCTCCTGCCAGCTCCCTGCTTTTGCCAAGTCACCATTTCAAGCTTGTGAGCCCTCCAGGTGTAATTAGATGAGTGTGCAACAGACACAATAGGTGCACGTGCCTAATTGAGATTCGTTGACAGGGGCTCCCAGGACTCCCAGCATTTTAGAGAGGAAAAAAGATAGGCGGCTAGGGACGTGGCTGGTAGGTTGTGCGTGTGGGTTTGAGTCATGAGGCAGCTGTTAACCAAAGAATAGCAATTGCGGAAGCCTCTTGGGAGCTTTCCCAGAACACTCTTCTCAAAAGCTAGAAGAAGTATTTTAATTGTCGTATACCCAAGGATTCCGCCCCCCCCCCATCATCTTTTCTGTTCTCCGGGGGCTGACATCTACAAATACGTGTTGGTAACTTCATTTTCTTTCTTAGCCAGGGAATGAGAGGCACTCGGGCTGTTTTGTTTGTAGCTGCGCTATCAGCCGGCTGCATGTCTGGAGATGAAGGTGACAGCTTGAGATTTGTGAGCCTAATTGGCATACAAAAAAAAATCCACTGGGAAATGAGTTATTTGCAATTATCTGTAGATTTGGCTTTATTTCATGGAGACAAATATAGTTGCTTGGTGACTTAATTACAACATTTTTTTAAGATTATGAGATTTTAAAAAGGATATCATTATTAACAAGATCTTGAGTCTATATTTGGTGATTCCATAATTATAACTATGGCCATATTTGTTAGCTTAGAAAATAATATGTGGAAGCTTTTAATTAAAATCATGAGATCTGTTCTTGCAGATATGCTTTCAAGTACCACCCTTGGATAATGGGACCCTTTATTGTTAGATACGAACTGAAACAAGCTGTACTGTGCTAGGATAATATCACAATTACGTCTGAGATGGATCAGCATTAAAATATTCTTCAGCTGCTAGTTAAGAGGATGAGGGAATGAACTGAGTGCAGTAGCTAATTGTCCACATCTCAGCTGATCTCTGCTCGCCAAGGTAACTTTCTAACAGATCTACGGGTCGGATCAGAGAGCAAAAGGATAGAAAAAGTCAAATATTCTACATCCGTGTGGTTTCTATTGACGTTAAGGGTGTACAAATGTGTGAGCACAGATCTTAAACTGCTTGTCTCTTAGCCGATGATTCCCGATCGCTGTCATCGACACCAGACTGCAGTTCCTCAGGCGGCTGCGTGCCAGCCGAAGATGAACGTTAGGCAGGGCGTCCCAGCCGTAGCTTTCCCCCGTGCCCCCCCAGCCGTGGGAACAGCGAGCACAAACTAGGCGAGCCCCGAGCTCGGTCTGTGTCACTGGAAGGAGGTTTCCCAGACTGCCCCGGTGAGAGGGTGCAGGTGAGTTCCGTGGCTTGAGAGTACCTGTTGGCATTGCTGAAAACCGGCTTTGATTCAAGCTGGAGATCACTGAGCGTTGCACTGTGACTCCAGTAACGCTCTGGTCACTTCCAGTGACTTTGGTATCCTTTTTAGCGAATGTCACGCACAAAGATTGCATAGTACAGAATGCATGTTTCAAAAATTACCTAGCTTGTGCTATTAGAGGAAAATACTGTTATTACCCTTGCCCTGCTCAGTGTGATAGGCTTATTGAACAGGCCTGAAGTACATTCCTGTGCTGAAAGTGTTAGCAAAGACTCATCAGCCAAGTATCTCCACTGTGGGCACTGTGTTGTTTACCCTTTAACTGATTTAGTTAGCCTGCCAGACCCACTTGGCACCATCATTTTCATAGACAGGGTATTTATTTTACTGGTCACCTGCACTGGAGTTAACTTTGTTCCTCCTGGAATACGGCAGCGTAGAAAAGCACATTCCAGTGCCCCCTGGAAGCAAAGGAGAGACTTCAGTGGACTTAAGTAATACACTGAATCAGACCCTACAGGAGAGAAGAATTAGGCATGCAACATCAAAGAAATACTTCCACATCTGGGAAAGTATTCAGAGAGTCCCCAAAGGTAAGATTAAAAATAAAAAAAAAAAAGTCAAGTGTGTTCATTTCTTATTAGTGAAGTTGTTATTGGCAATGAGATATTCTAATTGAATTACTCCTAATTAAAATAATTATGTTTTCTAAGTACTCTGATCTGTAGAGACCATGTAGAGAATCAAAGGTAGAAATAAACAGCACCTAGTAAATTCTCTCTAAGCTGGCTTGCTTGATGATGCTTAAAGTGGTTTTTTTTGTGATTCCACTTGCTCTGCGTAGGCTGGTGCTAATGCAATAAGGATGGCTTTCAGAAACCTGGCTTCTGTCTCAAAAGACCAATCACTACTGTATGAAGGATTAGCTGTAAAAAGCTCCAGGCTCAGATAAGGAAAATAGGGTTGGTTCTCTGTCGCTTCCCCACCCATCCTGCCTGACCTCGGGTGATGTTCTTGAACCTGCTCCACCTGGATTGCCCACCAGCAATTGGGGGTGTCATCTCAATTATCTGTGCGTTGCTGTCTGTTCTGGTTTGGCCTAGATAAATGGTAGGTGCCCACCAAAGCACTCTGTCACTCCCCTCCTCAGCTGGACGGAGGAGAGGAAATATGATGAAAGGCTCAAGGGTCGAGACAAGGACAGGGAGAGATCACTCACCAATTACTGTCACGGACAAAACAGGCTGAGCTTGGGGAGAAAAGGGAGTTTAATTCATCACCAGTCAAATCAGAGTAGGATAGTGAGAAATAAATCCAGATTTAAGAACACCTTCCCCCCACCTCTCCCTTCTTCCCGGGCTCAGCTTCACTCCCGTTCCTCTCCCTGCTCCCCCCGAGCGGTGCAGGGGGACGGGG
>Ga0065711_1036176_pt1 | contig 21345 bp, 12 predicted proteins | sample Hoacrofraction12_FD_59098 | JGI IMG/M metagenome (GOLD analysis project Ga0065711, IMG submission 59098) | Hoatzin crop microbial communities from Cojedes, Venezuela - Epithelial fraction 12 v2 (version 2) | ecosystem: Host-associated > Birds > Digestive system > Esophagus > Crop | place... | reverse complement strand
GCAGCGGCCGGCGCGCGGGGGGCGGTGCGGGGCTGTTGGTTGCGGCGTGAGGGGCCTGGCCGGGAGGATGGACGACTTCCAGTCGGGGGAGGAGGTAACGGGCCGGGGCTGCAGAGGGGCCGGGCCGGCGGGCCGGGGGCCGCCCCGGGAGCTCGCCGCCCCTCTGGCGGGATGAGGAGAGCTGGTTACCCGGGGGGCCGGCACCGTCTCCGCCTTTCGGGTGGTGTCTGGCCTCGCCGGCACGGTGGGGCGGTGGCGGGAGCTCTGCTGGCCCGGGTGAGCTCGGTGGAAGGCTCGGGTAAGCCGTTCCTCGTGCGGGGGGAAGAGTTCGGTCTGTGCGCGGCAGGCGCACGGAGGCAGCTGTCCCTTTGCACCCCGTTAGCGGAGGTGCAGAGTCGGGTAAACCGAGGGTCTTTGTCTTTATGGTGCTAAATGGCCGCCGGCGAGTGTTGCCCTTGCAGAGGGAGCGGTTTCCTGGGCTGCGGCGGTTCGCTGCAGCGTTCCGCGGCAGCCGCGCTGGGACTCGGTGAGACAATAGCGAAGCAGCGAGAGGGGCGAAGGTGTGCCGGGCTGCTGCTGTTCCACAGGCCTTGTCCTGATTGCCCGGCCTGGCCTGTCTTACACCGTTAGAGACGTTTTTTAAAAACTGATAATTAACATGCTTGAACATCATTCCAATAGCTGTTTTCAAAAATGTCTTCAGAATTACTCAAGAGTAATGCTGCTTTGCAGTTTACATTTGTTGCTTAGGAACAGCTCTTTTAAACAAGGTAGTGGAAACATCATGTCTGCTTGCCTTGTGCCAGAAGGCTAGTGCAGAGAAATCACAAAGCTTCTGATTTTTTCTCCTTTATTTTATAGCATCATAGAATGGTTTGAGTTGGAAAGGACCTTATAGATCATATAGTTCCACACACCCCACCCCGCCATGGACAGGGATATCTTCCCCTAGGCCAGGCTGCTCAAAGCCCCATCCAACCTGGCCTTGAACACTTCCAGGGAGCAGGCAACCACAGCTTTTCTGGGCAACCTGTGCCAGTGTTTCACCACCCTCACAGTAAAGAATTTCTTCCTTATATCTAATGTAAATCTCCCCTCTTTCAGTCTAAAGTCATTACCCCTTGTCCTATCACTACAGGCCCTGCTAAAAAGCCTGCCCCCATCTTCCTTATAAGCCCCCTTTAAGTATTGAAAGGCTGCAATCAGGTCTCCCCGCAGCCTTCTCTTCTCCAGGCTGAACAGCCCCAACTCTCTCAGCCTTTCCTCACAGGAGAGGTGCTCCAGCCCTCAGACCATTTTTTTGGCAGCCTCTGGACCTGCTCCAACAGGTCCATGTCTGTCCTGTGCTGAGGGCTCCAGAGCTGGACATGGGACTCTAGGTAGGGTCTCACCAGAGCAGAGTAGAGGGGCAGAATCCCCTCCCTCGACCTGCTGGCCATGCTTCTCTTGATGCAGCCTAGAATACAGTTGGGCTTCTGGGCTGCAAGCGCATACTGCCAGATCATGTAGAGCTTCTCATCCAACAGCACCCTCAAGTCCTTCTCCTCAGGGCTGCTCTCAGTCCATTCTCTACCCAGCCTGTATTTGTGCTTGGGATTGCCCAGACCCATGTGCAGGACCTTGCACTTGGCCTTGTTGAACTTCATGAGGTTCGTACAGGCCCACCTCTCAAGCCTGTCAAGGTCCCTCTGGATGGCATCCCTTCCCTCCAGCGTGTTGATTGCACCACTCAGCTTGGTGTTGTCAGCAAACTTGCTGAGGGTTCACTTGATCCCACCACCATCTGTGTCATCAACAAAGATGTTAAACAGCACCAGTCCCAATACCAACCCCTGAGGAACACCACTTGTCTCTGGTCTCCACTTGGACATTGAGCCATTCACCACAACTCTTTAAGTGTGACCATCCAGCCGATTCCTTATCCACTGAGTGGTCCATCCATCAAATCCATGTATATCCAAAAGACAGACAAGGATGTTGTGTGGGACAGTGTCAGATGCTTTGCTCAAGTCCAGGTAGATGGTGTGAGTTGCTTTTCCCTTATCCACCAATGCAGTAACCCTGTCGTAGAAGGCCACCAAATTTTTCAGGCACGATTTGCCCCTGGTGAAGCCATGTTGGCTGTCACCAGTCACCTCCTTATGTTCCATGTGCTGTAGCACAGTTTTCAGGAGGATCTGCGCCATGATCTTGCCGGGCACAGAAGTGAGACTGACTGCCTGTGGTTGCCTTCCTTTTTACCCTTTTTAGAAATGGGGGTGATATTTCCCCTTTTCCAATCATTGGGCAGCGGTGGCGGCTTGTTTTAACCACCTTACATGGAGCCAGTGATAGTTGAGGGCCTGAAATGGGAAAACGTACTAACCATAGGAAAAAGCGGGTAGTAGTTTTCAGTCTAATAAAATGGTGGGGCCTTCTCTGTCCCCGTTTTTTAATACAAAAAGTGTTTGTACTGTGTTCTGAAAGGATGGAATGGTGGTGGTGTATTTGGCAACTCAGTTACAGCACACACACCACAAAGCTGGGTATCGGGGCATTATGTTCTTTAAGCCATTCTAAGATTTTTCTCTATGGTTTTCTATGTTCTGTTTTGTCATGTATCTAAATCCATCTATGTTCTCATCCCAAAAAAGAGAGAGGTTTGAGAAGTGACAGCAACTCTAGAACCAAATTCTCAAATGTATCTATGGCTCTGTCCCACTTGTTTCCGTACAGATTAGATACCTAAATACCTTTGAGAACTTGGGTTGGATTTGATAAAATGCATATTGGTGAGCTGTGTTTGTGCTCACTCAAAGACTTTTCAGAGCAGAGTTCTAGACTTTGTGAAGAAAAATCCGTATATGGTTTATCAGCTTGCCTGACAGCACGCTTCATGTCTGCCAGCATGTCTGCCATGCATATTCTTAACTTGGGCTCTATGGGAAAGGATATTTTGATAATTATAGCTCTCATTTGCTTAAATACAGTGGTGCACCTTCAGTGTAAGCACCTGTAAAATTCGATATTGTGAAAACAATTGAGATATATTAAAATTGTATCAGAGTAAAGAAGCTGAAAATAAAAGCCAGTTTGCCCCAACAGGTAAAAGCTTTTGAAAATGCTGAAGTGTGCGAGGAATTTGGTGCCTCTGGGTGGTTACAGCAGAGGCCTTGCCCGCGCGTCTCCCGGGGCGTGCCGTTTCTTCTCCCAGGGAGAACACCCAGCAGCGCGCATCATTCTGAACGTTGCGCGCCGTTGCCACTGACTAGAGTGTTCTCCTGACCAAAGGTTTTATGGATATAGTGCTGAAATTCTCTTGAGCAGGGGTAACTGCGTGCTGCCTGTGCACCCAAATTCTGCTGTTAGTCGTGTTTGCCGGCTGGAGAAGCTGACAGACCTACCAGCAAAAATTCAGTGGACATATGCTGATTAGGTTAATTATGAAATCCTTATTCAGTCTTCTGAAATAAATTTGTTTGCTGTTATGTGAGTTTCTTTTCTCTGATTGTTCTGGTATGTGAGGTGAGGCTGTGAGATACCTGTAGTAAAAACGGGGTGGCGGGCTGCGCGGGGTCCTGCCTGCTGGACCTCCCTGGCTGTTGGGGTGGCTATGGGTGGTGGGGGGCTGCGCCCAGCAGTGGTGGTGGCTGATTTTAACCACCTTACACGGAGACAGCGATAGCTGAGAGACTGAAATGGGGAAACATGCTAACCATACGAGAAAACGGGTTGTAGTTTTAAGTAAAATGTTGGGGCCTTCTCTGTCCCCATTCTACATGCTTAATCTCTGCTCCCCGGAGCCCAAGAGAAGGCTGAAGGTGGTGCGAAGTCCAGCGAGCTAGATTTCCTCTTTGATTTCTAAGGCGCAGTTTTCTTCTCATCCCCGGCTGAGATTGTCATGACAGCTTTTCCTGGAGCTGTGAATTGATGTTTTGTCCGCGTCAGTGCCCTGGAGATGTCGCTTTCATTTAACTGCAAGCTGCGCCTGCACACCGAGGTTGTCTCTGCAGCCCTGCTGTGAATTGTGGACATTAATGCTTCTTGTGAAATGAGAGTATATGTGTACAGAAATGCTATATGTATTATTTTAAAATACTTTCAAGTTAAAATTTGAAAACTTTGACTCAGAAGGCCAGCCAATATTAGTTCATCTGTTATTTTTCATTACTTTGCTGAGAATGTTAACTTGACTGGGTTCAGGGAGCCAGAGTACATATGAGCAAAGAAAGGAAGACTCGGTATCTTCTGACTTGCGAGAAAGCTGACAAGCATAAATTAAGCTTCTAGTGCGTGTTCTTGACAAAGCTTGAGCTCTGTAAACTGAAGAATGTGTCCACTGATGATTTAAAATTCTACTTTCTTTGTAGACTTCCTTTGTTGTCGATGAAGTCAGTAGCATCATTAAAGAGGTAAACTAACATTTTCATTTTGTTGGTGTGGAAGTGTAGTGTGTTGTATGCTGTGTGCTAAAAGGCATTCAAGAAAGTCTGATAACTGATATGTAGTAGATTTCTAGATAGGTTGCTGTCAAAGTATAGATAATTGTTGATTTAAGCAATGTACATACTTTAAGTGGAAATGATACCAAGCTTTAGTTGTGATTGTGTATAACAAATTGAAAAGATAATTAAAATAATTTCATGTGCTCCTCTCTCGTTGCAGTGTATCCCTATTAGAATTTCTAGGAGGATGTTTTATGTTAAACCCGACAGAGATAGATTTTATAGTTCAGTAACATATAGGGTTTTTTTGTGTGCTGTCTGCATATGCGTGTTACTGTGTTCTTTTGAGATGCTTTTCCTCCAGAAAGAGTTCTTGTTTGTTTGAAATGACTGAACTATTCTTGTTGCTAAGAAACATGGATTTCCTGTCTAGAAAATTTCCAGAGGGATTTGGTTTTTGCATTGAGAATTCCTCTTGTAAACTGGTACAATCTTTTTCATGTTGCAAAACAACTGTTTTGGTCAGACTCTGTAAATTGGATACACATGCTTTAATACATGCTCCTGTCTCTTCTGAATCTGAAATAATTTTGTGGTTATTTTTCAAACAATTTCTATGAGGAAAAAAATGTATCAATGAAAAACATGCAGCTTTAATGTACTTTTATTTGTATCTTAAAGGGGAAACTATCCTCATAAGTAAGACGGATTATTTGGCTGAAGGCTTCTGCTCTATTGGTAACCAGAAACTACACGGGTCTTTTGATTTGGGGTTTTGTTTCCCAAAAATGATTCTGCTGAAAAATCTGAAGTTGATTTCCATAGAACAATGTGTGTGAATGAGCCATTGTTGTGTGCATTTGTTCAGTCTCTTCAAGACTGTTTGAATGCAAGACCCTGTCATAACTCTGACTTCAGGACATTGGGATAGGAATTACAAATAATCAAATTATCACAAAGTGAAGAGAGGATGGAATCTATGATAATTTCCCCTATGCCTTGTTCAAACTCTGGCCTGCACATTTTTTAATAATTGAAAACACCTCCAACAATCAGCACGGACAAGCAGTATTTAGGATTTTTTCTGTGGGTGTGGGGTCTCATCTTTAGTGCTCCATGTTGGAATGGCTTAATGGGTGCCTTGTAGACTGGCAGCAGTGCAGCTGATTTTCTGCGTTTGTCACCAACAGGCCATAGAAAGTGCGATAGGTGGCAATGCCTACCAGCACAGCAAGGTGAACCAGTGGACGACGAGCGTGGTGGAACAAACACTAAGCCAGCTCACAAAGCTGGGCAAGCCTTTCAAGTACATTGGTGAGCTCAACTTTCTCTTTTCTCTTAAAGCTGGTACAGTCAGGTGCACTCGTGGGTAGCGGGTGGGGGACGATCTGAGCAAGAACCATGTCTGTAAAGTACTCTTAAGCATGTATATAGGCATGTGTGTATGTATGTACTGTGCAAAGCAGAAATGCAGTTAGTTAATTAATGTTAGTGATAAATTAATTCTCTACTAACAGTGACCTGTGTGATTATGCAAAAGAATGGTGCTGGGCTACATACAGCAAGCTCTTGCTTCTGGGACAACTCCAGTGATGGTAAGGAGCACAACTGTTGGATTTTTCAGCTTGCAGATGTCATGTTAGTCCCCTTAAGACTAGGCAGTATACTTTTTTTCCCAAGCACTATAGTTTTGGAGTAATAGCATGCAGTTTGGTATTTTTTCCGTTTGGCTGCAATGCTAACTCCGCTATGTATGAAGCACTTAGCTGTTGTCAAAGCTTCATTCTTAAGATTCCTAGTGTAAACAATTACAAACATGCACATAAGGGCATGCATTTAATCACCGTGACTTGCTTCTGTCTCTGAAACCCTTTTTTGTATTTGTAGGAACCTGCACTGTGAGATGGGAGAATAAGACTATGTACTGTATTGTCAGTGCCTTTGGACTTGCAATTTAATTGCCTGGAAATCATTCATCCTTCTCTTTTCTACTCCAGCACTTGATTCCATCTCTGCTCAAACTGTGAATACGCTGAAAAACTTCTGATCTTAATGTACTTTTTAAGTAACCTTTTTCAAACGTAGAAATGGGAAAACATGCTGTTACATGGTTTATGTTTGTACGTAGTATTGTACCAGTGTTACCATGCTGTCTTAACACTTCAAGAACTTCTCTTCAAGGTGCTATTACTGAAATCTGCTGCAGTGTAAACACTTTCTATAGATTTCTTTTTTAAGACCAATATAAATGAGACACCGACTTTCACACTTTGTACTCTTGGTTAGCATTAAATTATTTAAATTCATATTCATTGGTGTGACTCATTTAAACTTAACTCTTTTGTTATTTAAAAAAAATATGTTCAGTTCTCTTCAAGGTAGTTGAGGTACATACCAGAATAAAAAGCACTTCCGTAATTTTGCCAAAGTCACTACAAAATTGCAAGAAAATGAGATGATGTTAATCAGAAGGTAACACGGCTGCATTTTTTGGACCTGTTTAATCTGATTGTGTGGTATTAGGGCACGGAACGGTAACAGAAATAACTGTCTTTATTGAACAAAGACAGATAAGAAGTTTTTCACATTCTAGAAGTGCTCAGCAAGCTGTACACGGGTAATCATTCACTACTGCACCCAATTGCATGTCTTAAGTAGCTCTTGCACTTACCTGCTACCTTCTGCTTTGGTTTTGCTGAGAGCGAGTGTGAGTTCTGGTAGTTGGTGAAACGTGATCCTGTCTGAAAGGGGGAAAAACTGCCTCCAGGTGACATGACTAAATAACACGTGAACTGGTCGCCTGACTTCTAGCGTGAAGTTGCAGAGCCATAACAAGTAAAACAAGTTTTCAGCGTAGGCTTGGATAAGGTTTTCCTTGTCAGCTGATTAAAGAAATGGGAGCATGCTGTGAGTTTCACACTACCTCTGTGAACAGCCGTGCTGCTTCTGTGAGCAGCAGCTTGCTGCTAGCGAAGTTGCAAGAGTTACTGCCAGGGCAAGTACGGGAGAGCATTCCTGGGCTGGCGTCGGTCCGAGTGACCCGCGTTTGCTTGTCTTTCGGAAGCCCCCTCAAATGGTTTCAGAACGTGGCGCTTAGCCAGAGCTGTTTAGAATGAGATGCCTGCTGATACAACAGTCTGTTGTAACTGTCTGACTGGAGAGATGCAATGCTGAAAAATCAAATGTCCATAGAGGATTTGTTTTCCATAGTGCTCAGTGCAGGGGGGTGCTCTCGTGGTAACTCTGCTCAGTGCATCCAGGCAGGCTGTGGAAATCCCTGTGCTGGGCAAGGCTTCAGCTCTCTTCCTTCCTACCCATTTCTGCTGTCAGTAGGGCAAAAAAGTTGTCTTGATGAGCAGGTTTGGGCTCGGCACGTTTGAGACTTCTAACCTAGCTGTAAGGCTTGTGTATTTCTGCTAGCGTACCCATTGCAGAACATCTCTGTAAACACATCTCCTTCATCACAAGCCACTTCTTCATCCTAGCAGATGTCCTAGGGAGCACTACAGGGCTATGCTGAGTGTATGGACGTTATACTGGGGGGGTATATACCTTATGTTTCTATGGCAGAGCGAGCTTTAGCATGAGTTTGACTAGAAACAGAATGTTGTGTATTCAGTGTCAGAAATTATACAACACCTGTAAAAAGAAAATATTTAAACAAGATAGATTGAATAAAGTGTCTGGGACACTCACCAGGGTGAGAAAGAAACTTACCATCAAGAAACTAAATTTATGAGCTCTGAATTGCTAAGGAGATTTTTAATCTGGGTGGTTGGATACTTTATGTCCTTTCCATGATGCTATGCTGGTGGTGTAGTATCTACTCAGCTATGTATTTACATTTAAAAGAAATAGTTCTGTGCATTTTGACTCAGTATTTACTTCTAGAAACATTTAGCTCCTTGGCCAAGCCGTTCAAACATTCCTTGTCCTTTGCGCAGGTTAATAATTGCAAATACCGTAGTATTTTTTTTTTGCTGTTTGTCAGTTCATGCATGTGCTGAACTGCAGAAAAAAAATGGTTTGAGGTGCTCGTCAGTGCAAAAGCTGTATGGGAGGGAAAAACCCTGTTGCATTAAACCAGAAGTTGTGCTACAGAAAGGCAGGTATAGTTCTATAGCTCGTTTTACATGCGAGGAATAACCAATGCTTTGGCTGTAACAGCTTTGGGATTGCAGACAGGGGTTGTGGGTTTTTTGAGTGTTGGTGTGTCATGTCCCCCTCACTGCTCGGCATCCCCCGAATTACAATAGGGCTTTTCTGTAAAATGGACAGTTACTGATTTTTAAATTTTAATTATCTTCAAACACCTCAGTTTAGGTGACTAGAGTACTACTTTAATCACCTTTTTTAAAGACTGCTGGTCAGCTCATTGCAGTGCCAAAGTAAAGCATTAGAGTGATGAGCTTGCAGTCTTGGCTCTAGATAATTAATTTGCTGTAAAAAAAACAAACAAACAAAAAAAAAACACAAAAAAGAAAAAACAAGCACACACTGGGGTGGAGTATGCAGGAAGGTAATTAGAAAGTCACATTCTCTGTTTCCGGTCTCTAGGTTACTGCCATGGCTCTCCACGTGACGACAGCTATAGAAACTGGGGCCATGTCAGCCCTGATCTGGAGGGGAGGAGGGGGAAGGGGGAAGCAGGGGTGTGTATGTGTGTCATCGTTTACTGTAAATGCCACAAATGAGTATGACCTGTCTCCCACCATGAACTATTTTAACTGAAACCTAAAGGAAATGGCTTCAGAATTAACTGCTGCTGGTAAATGAGCGCTACCCCCGCTGATATCAAAGCAAGGGTAAGTTGCATATCCATTTGTGCAGAGATGTTTATGGCCATTTTATTCAGCACACAGTGAGATTTCGGTCTCTCCTCGAGTTTGTGTAAGGAGTGGCATCACCCCAAATGGAGGGTGACCTGCTCATCACCTTTGCAGTCTACCACATGCGAGCAGACTCTTGGAAGATCCAGAGCTGTAAGAAGGAGATGAATGAGATCAGCATCTTCACCCTCTGTAAACCTTTTTTTTTTTTTTTAATTACTGTCCAGTGAGGTGAAGGTGGGGCTGCCCTTTCCTGGGTGTGCTGAGAGGACGCATCGCTACACGGCCAGGGGGAGAACGGACAGCCCTGCTGGCAGAGGCCTCCAGCAGCACCTAAGGTGACACCTGTGCATTTGGCAGGATGGCAGATGGCACTAACATTCCCCAGGGGAAGTTTTACTGCAACGGGGCCACAGCAGGCTTTGCAAAGCCGCTCTTCAGCCATTTGAGAATGCCAGTTCACCTCTGTATTTCCTGGGAACATTAGCAACCTGTCCTTGCACCTTCAAGCCCAGGCAGGATAATCAAAAACAACAAACAACCCAAAACATAATTCCCTGGCTAATCTGTGCTGACACAGCCTCCTGAATCCCATCCTTATGCAATTAACCAAGTTTAAGTATGCATAAGAAAATACATATAAACTGAAAATACATGCAAGTTACAAAAATGGTAGTCATTCACCAGAAGGACAATAAAATCAAGATACAATATAAAGATATAAAACTTTATTATGAACATATTTAACAGTGATTATGCACATGAAGTCCTCCAAGAAACTCAATACCCAACTTTTGCTTGAAGTAAAATATTAGTTTTTCCTTCATATTCCATATTAGCATGAAGTTTTCTGACATAAATGGATGATTTGCTGTCATTAACACAACTTCTAGATACATAGAATATTTAACACGTCCTCATGCACACTTTTGCAAAGCAGCATTTAATTACAGCTTCTCATTAAACAGAGCATTTATCTTACACATTTTTATACCATTTTGGTACACAATTTTTCCATATTTTCAATATTACATATTTACAAATGTCTAAAAAAAGTTTGAGAGTAATGCAAAGGTTATTACTGGTGTAAGGATATGGGGGGAAATTAGGTGACTACGGATACGAAGTTGTCTTTTGGCTCAGACAACAGATCAAAGCCATTCCTAGCTGGAACCACCCTCCCATTTTCCCCAGTACTGGTGCCACGGGTCTGTTGCACCAGCTGTTCCTTACTGGTGTTAAGCCTTAAGCTTCCTCTTCTTTACCAGTCCTAGGAAAGTTTCCAACCAATTCCAACACCAACTGTATTTTTAAAGCAAATACTGCAGAAAATGGTTGCCATGAATGACTCATACTGTTATTGATTTCTTAAAAGTCCCTCATGATCCTGTGTACATGGAAATCTTGCAGTTATTTAATAGACAGCATCTCCTTTAGAGCAGGAGCGCTGTATGCTGTGGAGCCTTTTTTATTACTTTTCTCATTTTATACAGTTCCGCCAGTGACAGAAATACTTCATTACTATAGCAGTAGTGAAAGGAAAGCCAGGCTCGTTTCTTATCCAGATCTCTGCTGTTTCACCCTTAGGTTACAATACTTTACTCAGAGGTGAATTTATGCCACCTAGTCCCAAGCTGTTTACAATCCATATTGTAATATTCCTCAAATATGGTCTCTGCTTTCCAGTTGTGGAAACAGGATTGAAACATTTTTTGCTGGCAAACCTATTTCCTCATCTGCTTCACTGCTTTTGCCTTTTTACTGTATATTGAATTTGATGTGACAGTGATTCAACCAACCTTACCATTACAGTCTAGCACTTCTGAAATACAAAGCTGTTTTGCATGGCAAACACTGCTTGAATATAATCTCTAAAAATGAACAAGGAAACTATTTTCTCACTACTTTCATAGAGACATACTTACTTTAGGTACACATCCATTCTCAGTTTTCCTATTTCCACTTTGAACACAGTGATGTAGAAAAAAGGCAAACAAACCAGCAAGTAAAATGGGATGAGAACAGCTTAGGAAAAAAATCATCATCTCAAAGTCAGATTACAAATATCTTCCTCTGTTAATGCAATCCCAAAGCGCGTCACTGAATTTCAGGGTTAACTGTAACAACGAGTTCAGACTGTGATAAGAAACATTAGTATACTTTTCACACTGGTCAAATCAAGCATTTTATCTCCTCAGAACAATTTAGAACAGAATTAAACAATATCAGAGCCAAAAAGATCTGAAAATGTAAGGATCACGTACATACCAATTTTTGAAGACCTAATTTCCGTACCCACTGTTACTCCAATGGCAGTCAAAAGGATTTGGGGTGTGCCAAGGATTCCTGGTTGGCTCCAAGCCTGACTCTGCAAATGCAAACACCTCTAAGCCTCAAGAGAGTCATCTGGGGAATTGTAAAAATGGGAATGGACTCTCCACTTTTAGGAGACAAAGATCATCTCCAATAATTGTTAAAAAAAAAAAAGTCTAAAAGGAAGTGCTGAAGGTACAGCTTATTACAGTTCACTGGAAAAACAAAGACACCGTTAACTTGAAATACTTCTTTAAAGTTCTCCTATATGTTCTTCTAAACTGACACCAATCAATTAAGAAATCAAAGGGAAAAACTTTCCCCTCCTCCCCGGCAGTTTCCTTGATTTAGCCATACAGTAGTGCTTTGGCTTCTAACAAATAAATGATCCTGGTACAGAAAGTTTTAAAATTCAAATGCCCTCAAAAAATTTCACAGCTGTACATTATTTTTGAAAGTTTTCTCTCTCTCACACACACAGAGTATCTTACCACGCTTTTCTTTAGCAGAGCACCGATTTAATCTGAACTATTCTATGCCAGCAAGTAGGCAACCCCAAGCAACAGTTCCTTTGGTCCTCTCTAAGCAGCCTGCTGTCCTGTGAAGTCTCCCCTTCATGATCTTGAACAGCTACCAGTTGATCACAGTGGGAGTGGTCTGGAACAGTTGTTGCATCAAAGCGGAACAAACCGAGTTTTGCCTCAATGCGACTCAGCAAGTCTAGGAGAACTTCACTGCACTCTTCTGCTTAAACCGCTTCCATGAGCACAACTCCCTAGTGTAAGCCAGCACCATTTTCTAACACATCAACAGTGCTTTTGAGTGTCTTCTACATCAGCAGAGCAGAGCAATTTTACAAGAATAAATCAGTTACGAGTCCATGAAAAAGTAAGATACTTTCAGATAGGTCAAGTACCTGAAAACAAAAGTAGTTAGAAACAAACAGCATCCACTTAAATAAAGAACTGAACAATAGTGTAGAGAAACCAAACTTTTAAATAGAGAAGCAGCAGCATTGTACTAGGAGTACTTCCCATATAACTTTGTTCCAGCACAGACTGGAATACGATGATCACAGAACATGCTAGTAGCAGTTCCGATCAGTGCAGGTGGTGACCGTGGTCTGACAAAGCAGTTGGACTATGCACAGAACACGCTCAAAAGCGTGCTCTCATGCACGTTCAATATGTCAGCAACCATGATTGTTCCTAGAATGTCGGTTAACTATCTATTAATACAACTTAAAAAAAAATTCTGATGTAGAAAAGACCTCTAAAAATGAAATGTTTGGAAATTTGAAACTGTAATTCTCTATGAAACTTTCATACTGCATTCTCTGTAAGTGTAACAATCTCCTCCAGCATACAGAAAACCCAGAAATAAGAGTACTGGCTTCCTTCTGAGATCTGTTGCTGCTAAATATTTCCATTTGAAAGGGCTGTTAAAAACAAACCAACCAACCCCTACACAACCAAAAAAGAAACCAAACACTTCTGCTGTGGCAGTACAGCATGTTATGAAACATATATAAATAATGTTGCACCACTGAGGCTATTTTGGCTCACTAGAACTAGAATATTTGCACATCTCTCACACTTATAAATCTGGTAAACTCATTTAAATCAATTTTAAAAAATGGTCTTAAGTCTATACCGCTTCTTCAAAGGAAGAATGTAAAGCTTGTGTTTTCTTGCATTAAAAAAAAAAAAGAGAGAGAACCCTAAAACACTTCATTCCCTGTCTCCAGCTCAAAAGACTAAGGTAGAAAATTGAAAGGGAAACGAGGCACTTGGTACAGCTGTGGACAATACACAAAGGAGCTAACAGAAATGCAGCTGATGAATGACAGTATGCTGTACATAATCCTCAAAAAACCCAAAAAACCAAGCAGCAAGGAAGCAATTTTAAAATCAGTGTATAATCAGTGACACTTCTAAATGGAAACAGACTTAAAGATTTTAGTCCACAGACATCCTGCTATCAGGCATTTTTTGAGAAGTGTAAAAATTTTGGTTTCTTAAATTTTCACCACAAGCTTTTCAAGCATTCTTTTTTCCAGTTTTAACTTTGTAAACAGAAACAGAAGCAGGATGTCCTTCCTGGGAGTCGGTGTTCAGATGACAGCAGACTGTAACGAAGCCAAGGAAGTCGTCCATCTAGCAAAACTTTAAAATTGGTTTAATTCCAGCTGAACAAGTCTGTCTACATCAAAATCAATCAATCACTGTCCGATTCCTCTTTATACTTGGCTCTAATAGCTTGGCCGTTCTGAAGTGGCATTTCTTCGTAGTCACTCCTGTGAAACAGACACTTGTTAAAGCTTCTGAACAGGTGTTCAGATAGGAAGTCCAAAATAAACACAAAAGTTCTAGACCACATTGAGGCATCAAACTGTTACTTGGGTAAGAAGCTGGCATCTCTCTTCCTTCCTTATTGGAGATATGAACAACATATATGAATTCTCTCCAGAGGATGATGTATAATAGAAGTTATTCCAGTAACTACAAGCCGCTTCTACAAGGATGCGTACAGAAGCAAGCTGGCACTACTACTACTCATCTACCTACACGGAGGCCAGCTGTCTCAGACAATGCACACAGCGAGTCTAGCACAAACTTGTTCAGGTTGCTGCAGTATGAACCCCATCCTCGCCGTTCCAGTGTCTTTGGTCAGAGGTGAAAGCATCAAGGGCGGATCATGAGTTTGTTCAGTGTCTAGCACGGACAGCCCTGACCGGGTGGGTTTTAAATGCTACTGTAATTCTCCTATTACACAGACTCACACAAGTCCAGGAAGTTTATCCAGATTTGATTATTCTTATTTCAGTAAGTGATGTACACTTCAGAAGAGCCATTCTCCTTCCCTGAAGCATTTACACACGTGCTGCCTCTGCTAACTCCACCCGGCTCCTGCAGTCCTTCCCTGTTTAAAAGGAAGACCTTTCCTTTCACAGCTCTTGCTGCCTTCACTCCACGACCTACCAGCATCCTAATGCTTTCTTACCTGTTTGTGTCAGTGCCATGGCAATCCCTTTCAGAAACCAAAAAAAGAAAAAAACGAAATGACACGCACTCTCATTGCATTTCTGGTTCAGAGTAAGGCTATGTTTCTGTTCTTTAGGCAGAATACTTTCACTAACAACCTAAAAACTTACAAATCCTTCACTTATTTAATGAATATGGAAGAGCACATTACAAAAATAACACACCAAAAGTAACTCTCCGTAGGTATTTTATAATCTTACCCATAAATCACATCATCATCTGAATCATTCAGCATAGAAAAAGCAGGATTGTCTTTCAACTGTGATTCTGGAAAATACAAATAAGGTTAATCTAGTGCATTAAATATAAAAATGTGGCTGTACTTCTAACTCAACACTGTAGCAACAGACTCAACAACTTCCAAGGCAGTCACGACGACTACAACAAAACTATATCCAGACAGGAATTCTCTCCTTTAAATTCTTCACCCTTCAGCCACAACATCACAATATTCTTAAGAAGATGATGTAACTATCTCATCTTATTTTTAGATAGATATTCTCCATGTTGTAGAAGTGGATTTCTTCCCTTGTGCAGTTTCCTATGTCATATTATTTCAACCTGCACTTAAGAGTAATTAAGTCAGACTTCAGTATTCTTAACTATTCTTTAAAAGTTCATATGTATTTAAAAAGACGACACTTCTTTAACTTTGTGGTTATTTCTAAGCTACAAATATAGTAGACCAAAGCCGTAATCCCTTGTATGCAAGTCAATGACTAGCCAGTTCTTCATCCTTGTAACAGATGGAGGAAGGACCTGGACCTTCATGGTGAGACGAAAAGAAACACATACTTTCCATTGGCTGTTTATGACGATTCCCTCTACCTTGTTTTAAGGCCTTCATTTCTTGCATAATCTGTGCTGCTTAGCTGCAATTCATAATTATAAGCACGTAAAATTCCGTCCAGCAATTTTCCATCAACATCTTTTTCCTGGCAGCTTTTTACTTTCTGCCTTATATAAACTAATACTTCTTGCAACCCAACAGCAAGTTTTAACTTTATCCTCACCCAGCCATTTCTCTTGTCTGTCTTAATGGAAAAATAGCATTTTTCTGTAACAGTTCCATCCATCTCAACTCTAAAAAGTTTAGAGACAGGACCAGCTCCGCTATTTAGTGCCTTCCCCCTGCACACCTCTCAGCATGCAAGATGCGATTGGACAGGGTGCTCGATAATCTCCTCTAGGTTCCCTTTCCCGTGAAAGGCTGGACCAGATGATCTTTACAGGTCCCTTCCAACCTAGGCTGTTCTATAGTTCTGTATTTTAAACCCAATGCTTAAACCAGAGAATGCACTCGGTACCAATATTTATTGTACAGATCTTTATCTGTTGGAGAGGGATAATGCTTTATAATCATCATGTGAGTCAGATTACGTCCTCTATGTAGGAATGCAAAAACAGAAATGCTACCAATTCAATCCTTTATCTCCCTTTACAGGAGCCCCGTGCAGCCTTCTCCCCATAGCAAGTTCCCCAAAATTCTTCCCACATTAGAGATCAGCTTCACTCCTATGTTTCCAACAGCAAGTTACTTATTTCAGAGTCCAGTTTGCCAGCGTGCCAATATATTAACCTTTGTCAGAATAAAGTACAAATGAAGTATTGTTGCTCCTTAAGGATTGTCTACGAGTCAGTGCATTATATGCAGACATCATATTGACTACAAGCTTGATCTAAGTGCATAAGAATTCAAGTCTAGCTAATCACCTGTATACATTTTATGTGTTCCTTCATATTTCCAGTACTAATTTGCTCAGTAGCAGTGCAGCTTCTGCTTATGTTAACTCAAAGCAAATTGAAACCATAATGAGACAGCCAAAATATAAAGATGTTACACAGTATCTACCAATATGCCAGCTCTTGTCACCGAAGTTTGCCAGACAATTGCTTACACTTACCATAGAGTGCATTCTTTGAGGGGGAATACACAAAGGCTAATGCGTAGAGATAAAAGTTCAATAAACCATAAAACGACAAGAATTCTGCTGGTAGTAAGTGTCAAGGATATTGCTCAATATAGCTCCGTACACATCAACTTTGCAAACAAGACCTAAACCATACGTAAGCTGCTTCAGTGGAAAGAATGTTTACCTTACCAAAGTTTGAGAGCACAAATAGCTGAACAAAAAGTTGATGTTTTAAATTCAGTGCCAACTAATGTAGTCAAGCTATTTCAAGGCAAAGCTCCCACTGAAGACAAAGCTTTAACGCAAGTAACATTTGCTGAAATAAGGTCTACTCTTGAGTGGTGGAGCGCATGGTAAATTGAATAGATCTGCCTTCCATGCTAAGAGAAAGCTGAGTCAGGGGGGTGTTCAGGTGGGGTGGTCTTGTTTTGTTTATTTTTAAAAAAAGTTCTACTACCTTGGCACAGCCATTGAGGAGGAAGGAGAAAGGACTATCTGTAGACAGAACTCTGAAGACGGCTTCTTGCCATCATTTTTGGAAAATACTAAAGGCTTTACATATTGTTTTCCTACTATCTCCCAACATGTATCTAAGCTCATCAGTAACTGGGGCAGTTGCAGTCACACAGGCACTTTCAGAAAGTAGAATGAACTGGGATCTCATGGTTCAGGTCCAGAAATACAGTTTGTAATACTGTTGCCAACAGAGTTCAGAAATAGTCTCTCTCAAGTCACTTAAATTTGCTGCTATGACCTCTTTCACAAGTAGACTTCGACCAATACACAGACACATTTTCAGTGATTTCTAAACTACTAATTTCTCAATTGGCCCCATGCCAAGTGATAGGTACACAGCAAACTGAATTCATGCAGCACATACAGCCGAATTTGTCATGCTAACTTGTTAAAATTACTTGAATGCATATGCACACCTAGGCCTTCACTCGTTTTGAACAGTATTGAATGCAGTTGTGATTTATGCCATGTAAACAAATTAGACTGAAATGGTCTCAGCTCAAACTTTACAAAGAGCCATTACAAAATGCTGACATGAAACCACGATCAAAATGGACTGTACTTCAAAAGCCCACCTAGAAGTCTTGGTCCTTAAGTACATCATTTTTAAGCACCTTCTGCATGAAAACAGATCAACATTCCTACTTGAGCAGTATCACAACACAAGGATATAATTCTGATAATGAGTCGACAGCTCAGCAACAAAGTTGTCCTGCAGAACTTGTGCTCCAAAGCGTAGGTAGAGTATAACAATGCTGTGGAAAAAAGTTAAAGCATATATGTGTCTTTAAACAGCAAAATTGAAATGCTTGATAGAAGAGTATATGAGAAAATAATTATGTTAACCTGCTGGCCATTTATTTTAAGACACATTTACTTTCATAGTTGTAAATTAAGAATGATTCTTTTGTGATTGAAAGTCAGCAGTCAACTGAGTAAAGCGGGAACCCCACACCCCCCAGACCCATGGTTTATTTCCCTCAGATTTCATCCACTGCAGACAATCCAAGAGTCAACAGTAATTTGAAATAACTGCCTGGAGTCAGGGAGACGGATATTAACAATAATCTAAGAAACTAATTCTAAACTTCTGCTTTGACCAAGTGAAGCCTGCAAAGCTCCAAGAGGTGAACAGGTGAACAGTGCACTGCAGATCACTCAGCAGTACAGAAAACATCTCTAAGTGAACCTCTAAATCTTGCAGTGCATTGCTGTGGTAATGGAAATAATATAAAGTTAGCTCCAGAAGCCTGAAGAAGGGTTAAAAAATTAAGAAATTATTGCCATAACAATCATATCAAAAGACATTCCTCAGTTTCATTGACAATTTTGTTATCAGCAAAATGTACTCAAAGTCCCGAAAAACAGGTTCTAAAAGAACAAAGTACTGAGAAATGTACTTTGAAAAGCCTTACCTAATGACAAGCACTACAAAGGTTAATGCAGTCAAGAATTTTAACCTGAGATCTGAAAAAGATTGAGAAAAATCGTTACTAGCAAATTTACACCTACATCTGGGAGAAGCAAGCCTGTTTAGGGAAGAATCAAAAGAAATATTCCTTACCAACATAAGGCATGTTACGAAGCTCCGAGCATGCCCTCACTATCAGGAACAAAAGGTAGAGAACATATGTGGTTGCCACCACAAGGAAGAAGATTTTCATTCCCTATAAAAAGAGTGTTAGTTTGTATTATTTATTTAACAAGATTTGGTCTATTCCTTCTTCTCTCAACAGAAATCATTATTTCCCGAAGCACAGCATACAATGGTCCATTTATTCAGGGAAAGTAGGCTCAGGAAAGGACGTATAAAACGAGGATGGCTATACGTAGGGTTTTGGGAAATGTAAAGAAAGGATGTTTAATAGAAGTTTGAAGTTTGTTCACAGTGAGCTGAATCTCAATAATATTCTGAAAACACAGCTCCTGAGAACAACACAACAATCGTATAAATAAGATCTTCCTTTATAATAAGAAAGTCTGAAATTTACTAGGACAGAGGATCTTGGCAGGAGTAAAGATGTACAAAACTGACTTAATAAGAGGCTTAAAAATTTTTCTTTCAATCCCAACAGTCATGAGTCTGTGACTGAACTTGTGGTGTTGAGTGTCCAGATTTGCAAGACAATTTACTCTTCTCATTGGGAGAAAGCAAAATTAAAAGTACCCTCATCAGAATAAGACCATCTGACCAGCATTTGCTGTTTTCTAAATTGTTTTATAGATTTTAATAGAAGAACAAACCCCACCTCCTTGTATTGCCTAACTCCACCTGGCAACTTAATAGCAAAAAACCATTTCTGACTTACCTGGAAATTACCTGTGTCAACCCTGTATTGATAGGTAGGATCATGTACTTCATTAACACTAGAAAAGATTAAAAATGAAAAAGTTGTACTTAAATCATTACAAAAGACAAGGTCAAAAAGCCATACTGACCAAGAAACCCATAAACAAAGAAAAGGTTTAAAGTTACTATACAGAGTTTATAACTAAAGGTTTTGGCTCTATAAATTGGTGCAATGCCACTGATTCCAGTGGAGTCATGACAGTTTACCTTACATGACATCCTCCTTCTTCCCAAACACCATTTTCAAGGAATATGGAGGATCTGAGTTGTGAGCATGTCTAGTCTCCCCACTTATTTTTTAGAGAATGGATAATCTTGCAAATTCCTACAAGCCTTCAGGATTTAGTGTTTAAATGCCATCCTTGGTGATTAGAACTATACTTCAGAAATGACTGTCGTATAAGCCCTTCCCTCACAGCAGTTCTGCTGATAGGGCATTAGCACAAGCATTTTCTGCAACTGCACTGCTTTCAACAGTGTACGAGGGCATGGAGGAGGTTAGAAGGTATCTTCCTTCTGAGAAATAAATAAGAGACAAACACTTGAGATGAAAATGGTTTGGAAACTATAATTGTACCAAAACTGAGAAAGTTTTCTGGGTAGGGAATATTACGTTAACACAACAAATTGGAAAAATGAGAGAAACACTAAAGCAAGCAAAAGAACAGAGTTTTGAGGACGGAGAGCATAGCTTGACTAAGCAGTGTTAGTACCAATTGTGCAGGTCTAATAGCTGAGAAAGTGTGGTCGAACTGTATAATAGTTAACTGCAGAGAAAATGTTGCTTTAAATACTAAAAGCTAATTGGGACATAGTGCAAGAGGGAGTATCGTAAGGAGCCATAACACATTGACAAAGTAGTGATTTCTAGATCTCACTCCGATTTACAAAATTATGTACTACTAGATCATCCATGGGGAATTTTGTTTTCAAATCAGTCACAAACTGCAAAACAGAAAGATGTAAGAATCTGAACTCCATTCCTATATCACGATGAGAGCATTAAGAAACAGATACCACTAATTATAAACAATCTTCTCATTCTTGAACACTCTCACCGTGTTACTTTTGCACTAAATTTTAAATTACTTACGTTTGCCATATTCCCAGTGTAACAGAGGCCAGCCACAATAGTCCAACAATAAAGAATTTGGGAAGATAGAAAGTTACACACTTCCTTTCCCCCTGTTGAGAAAACAATAGTGTGATGAAGGAGTGAACTCACATTTGAGATTTCATTCATTCTCGACAGAATAAAGTAAATCCTCCTTCTTTCGTTCAACATGAACTAGATTAAGAGACTCGCCTTCTGTATTTTTAACCTACACAGGTGATTACAGAAGACATACAATTGTATCACCATGTGTGTTAATAAGATGCAGCAGATTTGGAGCATGCTATTTACAAGGTCCTGCATATCTCACTGATACTGCTACTACAGAAATGTGCTCCAGAACTCGTATTTATCTTATGCAGTATTTTAAAGTGGTTTAAAAACAATCAACCACAATATACAACAACAAAAAACCCTTCAAGCAAGAACAAAGCATAATGGCATCATAATTCTGAAGTCTGTCTTATTTAGAGTACTTTCCCATCTATTTCATTTAGGCATGTAGCTTCAAGACAATCTACTCCACCATAAATACTTTTAACTCCACAACTTCATGTGTCACATTGGACTTTAAGAATAAAATAAATGTCTCTCTTCTTAAAAATTTGGTTCCGTTTTTGTCACCTTTTGAGAGAACTGAAAAAACAAGTACTGTCTTCTCAGTAAGTAGTAGATAATGTTGCACCCTTACCTGTACTCTTATACCATGGTAGACACAAAGCCAGAACAACAACAATGCACACAGAAACAGTGACTGGAATAGATCATCCAGCATTCCAGGAAACCAACTGTTCACCAGAAAAGAAAGGGGGAAAAATGGATCTGTAACAAAATGGGGGGGG
>Ga0065711_1036175_pt1 | contig 21345 bp, 16 predicted proteins | sample Hoacrofraction12_FD_59098 | JGI IMG/M metagenome (GOLD analysis project Ga0065711, IMG submission 59098) | Hoatzin crop microbial communities from Cojedes, Venezuela - Epithelial fraction 12 v2 (version 2) | ecosystem: Host-associated > Birds > Digestive system > Esophagus > Crop | place... | reverse complement strand
GGTGTAACAGTCTTCCTCGTAAGCTTTTGAACTACAGGACACCGGATGAAATCTTTGAGGAAGAGTTAGATAAAATCTATCAGTTAGATGCAGCTTGATGGGGTGTCCAACTTATTATTGCAATTTACGAGATATAAAAAATTAAAAAAACTTCAATCTTTCAGTTTCGTTTCAGAGTACCCCACTATTATGCACCCATAAGACAGAGACAGGCAAGGTTAAAAAGTACGCATAAGAAGCTGCATGAGAAAGAGGGAAGATCGGTAATTTAATTAAGAAAATGCGTAAATACCGGGAATGCAGTACCAGGGAAACGGAAGTATAAGCATATAGCGGACAGCGTAAACAATACTAAAAAATATAAACGCTGTACCGAGGGAAGGGGAGTTGATCACTATGAGAAAACACATGAGTAAAGCACTTAGTATAATGGTAGCCGCAAGCCTTGCGGTTTCGGGAGGAGCTGTATATGCCGCCGGCAGTACGTCAGGCAGCACAAGCAGCACATCGTCAGTTACAGCATATGACGAAGATACATCAGCAGCAGAAACCTCTGATACAACAGAAGAAGCATCAGAAGATACAGAGCTGGTTGAGGATGATTCAACCGGAGCTGAGGCACCCGGAGATGCACCGGAGAAGCCGGACGGAGACAGTGACATGGGCACACCTCCTGATGGTGAGGGTGGCGGTCCCGGTGGAGATGGTATGGGCACACCTCCCGACGGTGAAGGCGGTGGTGACATGGGCACACCTCCCGACGGTGAAGGCGGTGGTCCCGGCGGCGGATCATCCGGCGGAGTAGACTCCTACGATGCAGCTACCGAGTATTCAGAGGATACAGAGACAACAGATGAAACCTACGAGTCAACAGGTACAGACGAGAATGCAATCCATGTATCAGGCGGAACAACCATTCTCAACAATGCAACGGTAACAAGAGACAGCGACGACTCAACAGGCGGAGATAACTCATCATTTTACGGTGTTGGCGCAGCCATACTTACAACTGACGGAACAACATATGTAAATGGCGGCAACATAACAACCGACGCAGCGGGCGGTGCAGGTATCTTCTCATACGGAGACGGCGTGACCTACGTAAAGGGAGTTACGATTAATACAACACAGGACACATCCGGCGGTATACACGTAGCCGGCGGCGGTACACTCTACGCATGGGGACTTGATGTAACGACAAACGGCGGCTCATCGGCAGCTATCCGTTCAGACAGAGGTTCGGGTACCATGGTTGTAGACGGCGGTACTTATACATCAAACGGTTCAGGTTCACCCGCCATATACAGTACAGCAAATATAGCAGTTAATAACGCAACACTCGAGGCAACAGGCTCAGAGGCAATATGTATAGAGGGACTGAACAGCATTTACCTGTTTAACTCAGACCTCACAGGAAATATGCCGGAGAACGAGCAGAACGATGTAACCTGGAACGTAATCGTATACCAGAGTATGTCGGGCGACTCAGAAGAGGGTAACGGAACATTTAGTATGATAGGCGGCTCGCTTACAGCGAAGGCAGGCGGCATGTTCTATACCACTAACACAGAGAGTACCTTCTATCTGGAGGATGTAGATATAACCAACTCAGATGAGAATCCGTTCTTCCTGCAGGTTACAGGAAACACAAATGCACGTGGCTGGGGATCAACCGGCTCGAACGGTGCAGACTGCAGCTTCACAGCAGTTAACCAGGTTATGGAGGGAAATGTTATCTATGACTCTATAAGTAATCTGGACTTCTACATGCAGGACGGCAGCACGCTTACGGGTGCATTTATAGATGATGAGACATGGGCCGGTGACGGTGGAAGCGGATACGCTAACCTCTACATATCATCGGACAGCACATGGGTAGTAACAGCAGACAGCGAGCTGACAAATCTCTACAATGAGGGCACAATCGTTGACGCTGATGGAAATACAGTTTCAATCGTAGGTACAGACGGTACAGTATATGTTGAGGGTACCAGCGAGTACACAGTTACAGTAGGTTCGTACAGCGATACAGCAGACTTCTCAGGCGCAACTACAGCTGCAAGCTGGGAGGACTACGAGGTAGAGGAGCCGGATGTACTTACAGCTGAGGCAGTAGGTATGAGCACTACAGTATCAACAGATGCAGCAGATGAGACAACTGACGAGACAGCCGATGCTGAGACTGCAGATGAGGCTGAGGACACAGCTGATGAGACGGTTGAGGATGCTGATACATCAGACGAAACTACAGATGATGCGGCGGCAGATGAGACAACAACAGCTGCATCAGATACATCGGAGGTTAGTAGTGAGAGTAGTTCATCCGGATTACTGGCCGGAGTAATAGTTGCCATAGTAGCAGCACTTGCCATAGTGATAGGTGTTGTGGCAGGCAAGAAGAAAAAGTAGCTAACATACTTCCACTATCCCTATATAGAGTAAACCGCTTATAAGCGGAACTCGGAGCCGCGGTCGCCGCGGCTCTTTTGTCGTTTCCGTATGTAATGAGCCAAGTGAAGATACTTGTATCACTATTTGGCGAATGTAATGGGTATCAGCAGTTATTTTGTCTTGTAAAATAAAGTACAACAGTATTATGATAGAAACGTCGATGAGATTTTACGAAATAAAGTTAAGAATCCGGGGGTGAATCAATGTATAAGGAACTACCGAAGCTTGTGATGTACAGAGGGCTGGGAAGAAACAGTATCCTCTACAGTCTGAGCGAGATTATAAGAGAGTTTGATATCGGCGGATATGATAAGCTGACGCTGACAAGCAGGATATATGAGCAGATCAGGAGTATCCTGGAGATATCCACTGACTACGGCTTCGATAAGAATCTGTGGCACGACTATCTCACATATATACTGCTTACAAGGGAGAATCCCTTTACTCTGACATGCGAGAGAGTCGGCATGACAGACGGCAGCGTAAATGAGTTCGCACTGGGCGACATGCTGATATTTAACAGGCTGTTCAACTATGACTTCGGTGGACTCGAGAGGGCACTGGCGATAGACTGCTTCTCGATTATAACTGACTACAAATCCGTGACAAAGCGACGTCAGCAGTATAACAAAAATGTAAGTGACGTGGTGAGACGCGTAAGCGATGAGATAGCTGCTGCGATAGAGGAGCATACGGATGAGGATGAGGCAGCGGAGGAAACACTCAGGATAGTTACGGACTACTACCGTGACTACGGTGTGGGTGTATTCGGACTGAACAGGGCATTCAGATGCAGCAGGCAGAGCGGGGAGATGACATTTACGCCGATAACGAATACCGAGCAGGTGATGCTGGATGACCTGATAGGCTATGACATACAGAAGGCACGGCTGCGCGAGAATACGGAGGCCTTCCTGAATGGGTACCGCGCGAGTAACGTGCTGCTCTTCGGAGATGCCGGCACGGGTAAGTCGACGAGCATCAAGGCACTGATAAATGAGTACTACGACCGCGGACTCAGGATGATAGAGCTCTACAAGCATCAGATGGAGGATCTCGCGGATGTTATATCGATAGTGAAGCACAGGAACTATAAGTTCATCATATACATGGATGACCTGTCCTTCGAGGAGGATGAGACGGAGTACAAGTATCTCAAGGCGGTCATCGAGGGCGGTATCGAGAACAGACCTGATAATGTACTGATATATGCGACATCGAACAGGCGCAATCTGATACGTGAGACTTGGAACGATATTAGTGATATAGAGCTCGATAAGCACCACTCTGATACTGTGCAGGAGAAGCTGTCTCTGGTGAGTCGCTTCGGTGTGGCTATCGGATATATGAGACCGAATCAGAGGGAGTTTCAGTCGATAGTGAGAGGGCTTGCCGAGAGGTGCCCGGATATCGATATATCAGATGAGAAGCTGGCAGCGGAGTTGATGAGAGAGGCCGGCAAGTGGGAGGTAAGCCACGGCGGCATGACCGGACGAAGTGCACAGCAGTTTATAGATTATATGGCAGTGAAGACTTCGGCAGCGAAGCAGTAGGGACGTTAATACTCATACTGCACAGTGGGAATGTTCTGCGAGGAGAAAACCCCGACAGTAATTATGCTGCGGTGCAAGCGGAGGGTGTGCTACAGCGAAAAGTATGGAGGCAGCAGTGGGCAGAAGGGTAAGCAAGAAAAGTAAGATAAAGAAAGCCTGCGAGGTGTGTGATATACTGAATCATGAGTATGGTACAGACCTCAGATGTTACCTGAAGTATGACCCGGAGAAGCCATGGCAGCTGCTGTTTGCGACCATCATGTCGGCGCAGTGTACGGATGACCGTGTAAATATGGTCACGGAGGAGCTCTACAAGAAGTATCCGACACTTGAGTCAGTGGCTGCGGCGGATGTCGGGGAGTTCGGACGTGACATCTACTCCACGGGCTTCTACAGAAATAAGGCACGTAACATCGTAGCGTGCGCAGGAGTGCTGGTGCAAGACTACGGCGGAGAGCTGCCGCGGACGATGGAAGAGCTTGTGGCACTTCCGGGAGTCGGCAGGAAGACCGCAAATGTTATCATGGGTAATATATACAGAGAGCCGTCGGTTGTGGTGGATACGCATGTGAAGCGCGTGTCAAAGCGACTGGGACTTACCGATACGGAGGATCCGGAGAAGGCAGAGTACGAGCTAAGAGAGGTGCTGCCACGTGATCAGTGGATACTCTACAACCTACAGGTGATAGCACATGGTCGGGAGGTGTGTAAGTCGCAGAGACCAAGGTGTGCTGAGTGCGTGCTGAGGGAGATGTGCGAGTATGCGGGGCAGAATCCGTGATGTGTTGCGTGAGTATACGGATACGTAGGGAGCTGCTGAGTGATGCAGAGTGCACTGCGGGGGATTGCAGAGACCACTGCGGAGAATCGCAGAGAACTCCGCGGAAGATGTAGAAAGTGATGCAGAGAGCGGCGAAGAAAACTGCAGAAGTGATGTGACAGCCGCTGTGAGTAGGGAGAGGTAGACTATGGGAATGACAACAATCTGGGTTATAATAGCGGCAGTATTTCTGATAATAGAGATTATAACGCTGGGACTCTCAACCATATGGTTCACGGGCGGCGGCATAGCTGCGGCGGTTGCGGCGTATATGGGAGCGAGTATAACCTGGCAGATCATAATATTTATAGTGGTGTCGGCAGTGCTGCTGCTGGCCATGAGACCGATAGCGAAGAAGCGCCTGATCAAGAAGACTGAGCCTACAAATATCGACAGTCTGATCGGACAGACGGAGACCGTGCTGGAGGAGATAAATCCCGGCGCAAAGACAGGTCTCGTACGGATAAATGATGTCGAGTGGCGTGCAGCAACAGAGGACGGCTCTGTCATACCTGCCGGAGAGCAGGTGGTTATAGAGGCTGTAAAGGGCACGAAGCTGTATGTGACGAGACGCAGGCCTACGGCGTCGGACAAGAGACCATTTGCAGAGGAAGATGGGCGACTCTTGTGACGGCAAGGGTGTTGTGGTGAATACGTAGATTAATGTATGAGGAGGTCAAGGGATGAAGGTAATACTGATTGTAGTTCTGGTTATAGGTATAATCCTGCTATGCAGCTCAATCCATGTTGTAAAGCAGGCAAATGCCTATGTAATAGAGAGGCTGGGCACCTACCACGACACGTGGGGTGTGGGCTTCCACATGAAGATGCCTGTATTTGATAAGATAGCAAGGCGTGTATCACTGAAGGAGCAGGTGGCAGACTTCCCGCCTCAGCCGGTTATCACTAAGGATAACGTAACCATGCAGATAGACACGGTACTCTTCTATATGGTCACAGACCCGAAGCTCTACTGCTATGGTGTAGAGAATCCGCTGTCGGCTATAGAGAATCTGACGGCAACCACACTCAGAAATATCATCGGAGACCTCGAGCTCGACGAGACACTGACATCACGTGAGACCATAAACTTCAAGATGCGTGCAACACTTGATGAGGCAACAGACCCGTGGGGCATTAAGGTAACCCGTGTGGAGCTGAAGAACATCATGCCGCCCACGGCAATCCGCGAGGCCATGGAGAAGCAGATGAAGGCAGAGCGTGAGAGACGTGAGCAGATAATCAGAGCGGAGGGTGAGAAGCAGAGTGCCATCACTGTATCTGAAGGTGAGAAGGAAGCGAAAATACTCCGTGCTACAGCCGATAAGGAGGCTGCTATACTTGAGGCCGAGGCTAAGAAGCAGGCTGCCATACTCGCGGCAGAGGCAGACAGAGAGGCGGCAGTTAAGAGGGCTGAGGGTCAGGCAGAGGCTATACGTCAGATGAAGCAGGCAGAGGCAGACGGTATCAGGATGCTGAACGAGTCTGCACCCACTGACCAGGTTATGACCATGAAGAGTCTCGAAGCATTTGGCAAGGCGGCAAACGGTCAGGCTACGAAGCTTATCATACCGTCTGATATAGCAGGTGTGGCCGGGCTTGCCACGACTGTAGCCGAGGTTGTGAAGAAGGACTGAGAGAGCAACCGGGATCCCCGGAACTCAAAATCACAAAACCGCTATTTATAAGGTGGTCAATCGGTTGCGTAACACTCAAAATTTTGTTAAAAGTTCCAAAAGTTCTGTTAAATCCTTGAGTTTTATGGGAGAAATGACCAAAAAAATGTTTCGTATTTGATACAACTATGCTATAATCTGTTGGACTGATTAACAGCGGACAATCAAGGCATTTACTAAGGATTTTGTTTGGGTATCCCGGTAAATATGATATGGATTTCCGAAGAGGGTTACAAAAGAAATCATGGTTCGCAGATTAGTTTAGAATACTTGCTTAGGGGGAGCGACGACATGGTAAAGAAGGAAATGATCGCAATGCTTCTGGCCGGCGGACAGGGTTCAAGACTCGGTGTCCTTACGTCAAAGCTTGCAAAGCCTGCGGTTGCCTTTGGCGGAAAGTACAAGATTATAGATTTTCCGCTCAGTAACTGCATCAATTCCGGCGTGGATACCGTAGGTGTACTGACACAGTACAGACCTCTGCGCCTGAATCAGCATATCGGTATAGGTATGCCGTGGGATCTGGACAGAAACTTCGGAGGAGTAACGGTACTTCCGCCGTACGAATCATCTGACAACGCATCGTGGTATACAGGTACTGCAAATGCAATCTATCAGAATCTCGAATTTATGGAATATTATAATCCCGACTATGTACTTATACTGTCGGGCGATCATATTTACAAGATGGATTATGAAGTCATGCTTGACTTCCATAAGTCATCAAATGCCGACGTAACCATAGCTACCTATCAGGTGCCTATGGAGGAGGCAAGCCGTTTTGGCGTTGTTATCGCGGATGAGCAGGGTGTAATCAGTGAGTTTGAGGAGAAGCCCGAGCATCCCAGGAGCAACAAGGCTTCGATGGGAATATACATATTCAACTGGAAGCTGCTGAAGGAGGCTCTCATAGAGATGAAGGACGTGCCTTCATGTGACTTCGGTAAGCATGTTATCCCTCACTGCCATGAGCAGGGCAAGAAGATATGTGCCTATGACTTCAAGGGCTACTGGAAGGATGTCGGAACACTCGGCTCCTACTGGGAGGCTAATATGGAGCTGGTTGATATAATCCCTGAGTTCAACCTCTACGAGGAGTTCTGGAGAATCTACACGAAGAGTGATAATCTCCCTCCTCAGTATATCGCTTCGGGCAGCAGCGTAACGAAGAGTATTATCGGCGAGGGCACGGAGATATACGGAAATGTAGAGAGCTCGGTTATCGGCTCGGCTGTTAAGATAGGCAAGGGTGCTGTCATCAAGGATTCCATCATCATGAACAACGTTACAATCGGTGACGGTGCAATCATAGATAAGGCTATACTTGCTGAGGGAGTTCAGATAGGTAAGAACTGTGAGCTTGGTGTAGGCGAGGAGGCTGTAAATGATTACAAGCCTCAGGTATATGCATTTGGTCTTGTAACCATAGGCGAGAACTCTGTGATACCCGATAATGTAAAGATCGGCAAGAATACAGCTATTCTCGGAGTAACAACACCCGATGAGTATCCGGATGGACTGCTCGCAAGCGGTGCATCTATCATAAAGGATGGGGGTGAATGATATGAGAGCTATAGGAATTATACTTGCAGGTGGAAACAGCAGCAGGATGGGCAACCTCTCCGCTAAGCGTGCGGTTGCTGCGATGCCGATGGCAGGCTGCTACAGAGCGATAGACTTTTCGCTTTCGAATATGTCTAACTCGCATATTCAGAAGGTTGCGGTATTTACACAGTACAACTCGAGGTCACTGAATGAGCATCTTAACTCATCGAAGTGGTGGGACTTCGGCAGGAAGCAGGGAGGACTCTATATATTTACTCCCACCATCACGGCCACAAACAGCTACTGGTACAAGGGAACCGCAGATGCACTTTATCAGAATATCAACTTCCTGAAGGATGCGCATGAGCCCTATGTGGTTATAGCCTCCGGAGACGGTATCTACAAGCTTGACTACAATAAGGTGCTTGAGGATCACATCTCCAAGAATGCTGATATCACGATAGTTACGAAGGATATAAATGCAGATGACGATGATATATCGAGATTCGGTGTTGTCAAGGTAGGCGAGAACGGCCGCGTACTCGACTTCGAGGAGAAGCCGCTGGTTGCTGAGACAAACACTGCATCCATCGGAGTATATGTCGTAAGACGCCGTCAGCTCATCGAGCTGCTCGAGACCTGTGCTGCAGAGGGCAGGACCGACTTCGTAAAGGATATCCTCATCAGATATAAGAATGTGAAGAGGATTAACGCTTATAAGCTGGAGACCTACTGGAGAAATATCGGCTCCGTTGACTCATACTACAGAGCTAATATGGACTTCCTGGACAGCGATGTAAGAGGCTTCTTCTTCCGTGAGAATCCCGGAGTATACACGAAGGTTGAGGATCTTCCTCCGGCTAAGTTCAACTCGGATGCCGTAACATCTAACTCGCTTATAGCAAGCGGATGTATCATCAATGGTTCTGTGGAGAACTCAGTACTGTTTAAGAAGGTTTATGTAGGCAACAACTGTGTTATCAAGAACTCTATTATTCTGAATGATGTTCATATAGGAGACAACTGTTATATAGAGAACTGTATCGTAGAGAGCCGTGATACCATAAAGGCGAATACGGTGCATACCGGTGAGGCGGGAAATCCTAAGATAGTTATCGAGAAGAGCTTCCGCTACACAGTATAAAACAGAGTAAACTATAATGACGTGCCGGACAGATGATCTGTTCGGACAGAATCGGAGGGGATAGTAATGCAGATAACAGACGTAAGAGTGAGGAAGGTTGCCAAGGAAGGTAAGATGAAGGCGGTCGTTTCCATCACGATAGATAATGAATTCGTAATACATGATATAAAGGTTATAGAGGGCGACAAGGGACTCTTCATAGCGATGCCGAGCCGCAAGTCGTCAGACGGTGAGTACAGAGACATAGCTCATCCTATCAATTCAGAAACACGCAGCAGCATACAGTCACTTATACTTGAGAAGTATGCTGAGGCCGAGGATGCAGCTGAGTAGGACTCACGATACAGAATATTTAGTAATATGGGGGTTGTGCCGCAGCTTGGAGGTAGGCTGCGGCACATTTTTGTTTGCGTATGTAATGAATTAGGTCATGGCTGCTATGCTAATCAAAACATGAAACACTTGATGATAGGATAAACTATATATACTATCATGAGTATGTAGCGGATTCCGGTGTGGAGGAGACGGATTAAACCGGTGGTTTAATCGGGATGAAATGTATTTACACAGATAGTATTTAAGGGTAAAATAACTGTATGGGGTTTACATCATAATTAAAATCACGGAGGTATAGCAATGGAAGACAGAACAGAAGAATTGATGGCGACAGTAAGGGAGTACCTTGATGCGCTGGAGTTTAAGTATGAGTATGATGAGGAGAATAAGCTGGTTCACTACGGAGTAAGTGGTGAGGACATACCTATGGATATGTTTATACATACAGCTATGGACGGAACTGCCCTGGTGCTCGTATCACCTATGCCCTTCACCGTACCTGAGGAGAAGAGAGCAGAGATGGCCATAGCTGTTTCTATAGCAAACAGTCACATAGTAGGCTCGTTTGACTTTGATATAACTGACGGTAAGATAATGGCAAGGATATCTAACTGCATGGCAGATATGCCGCTTACGAGGGGAGCCTTTGAGATGCTGCTGATAATATCACAGAAGCTTACCGATGATTATAACGATAAGTTTATGATGCTTGCAAAGGGTATGATTACGCTCGATCAGTTTGCGGAGTACACACAGAATTAAAGATATAAATGGTCGGGACCGTCTCATGACAGGTGGGGCGGTCTCTTTGTTTTCAAGTATACCAACTCGATTACGTATATACTGCGATACGAAGTATCGCAGGCTCGGACAATATACACATTAGCTAAGGAGATGCAACACATGGCAGAAGAAGAAAAGAAAGAGGGTTCGTTCGGTGACTTCCTTAAGTTCGCTCCCCAACACCTGCCCGGCGTAAGTATGTTGGAGCCGGATGATAAGCCGGATGATGAGCCGAGTGAGAAGTCTGATGATAAGCCGAATGAGGCATATGAGGAGATGAGTTCTCCCGAGGATGCTGCAGTGATAGACTTCGCGAAGAACCGCGAGGAGATAGGCAGGATAGCAAATGAGGTGAAGCTTCTGAATGAGCAGCTGGACAAGGAGGTACTCGGACAGAGTAACGCTATCCGCAGCTTCACGAAGGGCTACTTCAGAGCACGGATAAACAGCATAACGGGATACGATAAGGGAAAGCCCGCGGGAACATTTCTCTTTGCAGGACCTCCGGGAGTTGGCAAGACATTCCTGGCGAGACAGGCGTCACTGCATCTCGGTATTGAGGCACGCATGTTCAACATGAGTGAGTACTCGGGTCCCGAGGGAGTTATGAGATTTGCCGGAACACAGAAGGGCTATAGCGGTGCAAGACGCGGACTTGTAACAGGCTTCGTAGATGAGAACAACAAGAAGCATAAGAGCTGCATCGTCATATTTGACGAGATAGAGAAGGCACATGAAGATGTTATATATCTTCTCCTTCAGATGCTTGATGGTGGTGAGGTTGTGGACGCTTATACCGAGCAGGGAGTATCCTTCAGAGATGCGATAATTATCTTCACCACGAACGCAGGACATGAGCTCTACCAGAACTCAGAGAAGAAGAATCTATCCGGCTACTCTACGAAGGTTATACTGGATGCACTGAAGAATGACCGCGATAAGGAGACGGGTAAGCCACTCTTCCCGGAGCCCATATGCTCGAGATTTGCCTCTGGAAATGTTGTCATGTTCAACCACATGGACGCCAACATGCTCTACCGTATATCCAAGCTCAATATGAATGAGGCCGTGGATATATATGAAAAGAAGGGAATCGGTGCAAGGTTTGATATAGACCATAGGCTGTATAGTACGCTCCTCTTCTCTGAGGGCGGCAACAGCGATGCGAGAATGGTGACCGGTGTCACCAGGAGATTCATCATGGAGGAGTTCTATGAGCTGATGAGACTTGTACCTGATGTGCTCGAGGAGCTCGAAACTGTGAGAATACAGGTGGATGTGCCGGAGGATGAGGCAATCAGAGACCTCTATGAGAATAAGAACAAGAGCAACATCCTGGTGTACGGAGACAGGTATGAGATAGGTGAGCTGTCCGGATATGGTGCGGCCAACATTTTCGTAACCGACGATTACATGGCTGCGGAGGAGCTTATAAAGGAAAATGATATCGAAGCCGCGCTGGTTGACTTTGCATACAGGCGAATCGATAACGAGCATACATATGTAAATATAGAGGATGTCGATTCTGAGGGCCGCAGGATGTATAACATTTGCAAGGAGGAGGACATCCCTGTATTTATACTGAGGACAAGCTCTCACACGTACTCCCGGGAGGAGGAGTTCTCGCTTAAGTCTGCGGGTATAAGGGATATAGTTGACCTCGGCAGCGGAGACGAGAAGCAGATCATCGACCGTATGGTCAAGGTTATACACCAGCAGCACTCCATGGATTATCTGGCAAGTGCCAACAAGGTACTGAGATACGGAACGGCACAGAGCGTATCAGCGGACGGCAGGACAGCCACGCTGACGCTGATGGATCTAAGACTTGAGACAGCCGTGGATGCCGAGGATATGGAAAATGTCATGAGTGGCGCATCCAGACCCGACACTAAGCTGAGTGATGTGATCGGTGCTAAGGATGCGAAGGAGGAGCTGTCGTTCTTCATAGAGAGTCTGCAGAATCCGAAGAAGTACGCGAAGCTCGGCATCACTGCGCCGAAGGGCATACTCTTCTACGGACCTCCCGGAACAGGTAAGACTATGCTTGCGAAGGCGGTGGCCGGCGAGGCAAATGTCATGTTCCTGGCAACGGAGGGCAACAAGTTCGAGAGTAAGTGGGTAGGCGACTCGGCAAAGAATGTGCATAAGCTCTTCAAGGCGGCACGTAAGTATGCACCGTCGGTGGTATTTATCGATGAGATAGATGCCGTCATAAAGGATAGATCAAGTGTAGGACCCGGACAGAGAGGTACGGATGACATAGTCACTGCGCTGCTGGCCGAGATGGATGGCTTCGATGTACGTCCGGATAAGCCGGTATTTGTTATAGCGGCAACTAATGCACAGGTAAACGAGAACGGCGGCGGACTCGATCCGGCAGTGTTGAGACGCTTTGACAGGAAGATATATGTAGACCTTCCCGATAAAGAGGAGAGACTGGAGTATCTCAGGCGTAAGACTGCCGATGAGGATAGGTACAGTGTAACGGCAGCTGAGCTCGAGTCACTTGCGGTACGCTCCGTAGGCAGCAGTATAGCCGAGCTGGAAAATGTTATGAACGCTGCAGTTCGTAAGGCAATCCGTGAGCAGTCGGATAAGGTTACGGGAGAGATACTCGATGCGGCATATCATGACTACATCGATGGTGAGGAGAGAGAGAACCGTGATGAGGAGGATGTGCGAAAGACTGCCATACATGAGAGCGGACATGCACTGCTGCACTGGATTCACGGCAATACTCCTCAGTATATAACCATATCTGCCCGCTCAAACTACGGCGGATACGTACTCCTGTCAAATGAGAGCAAGGGTACCTACACGAGAACAGAGCTGGAGCATAAGATAGAGGCTATGCTTGCCGGACGTGCAGCGGAGATGGTCTACTACGGACTCGAGAAGGGTGTAACCACAGGACCGAGTAACGACCTCGAGCAGGCCACAGCACTTGCAAGGGCGATGATGTTTAAGTATGGTATGTATGATGAGATAGGTCTGTCGGTTATGTCGGAAAGAGAGATGATGGAGGGTGAGAACTCCCTGATAATTAAGCAGAAGACAGATGAGCTGCTGAAGGATGCACTCTACAGAGTTATCGCTATCATAAATTCCAACAGATCCAAGGTGGACGCCATGGTAGAACGGCTTATAAAGGAGAACCACCTGAACGGTCAACAGATAGAGGATGTGTTCGGGAATTCATAGGTAATGATAAGGAGTGAACAGAACAGAAAAAATATATAAAAAATTTAAAAAAGTGCTTTACAAGTAAGATAATATGATCTATACTCAATGTACGTTGATATTTTATAACATGTATGTTTTCACTATGAGGAGTATATAACATATGACATAAGAACCGGATGATCGGTTAAGACTTAGGAACCGATATTTACAACACTGACGGGAAGCATTATGGATGACGGAGAGCGATGCGCTCGAGGTCTGTCCTGATGTAGCTCACCAGTATGTAAATATCGGTTCTTTTGTTTTGCACTTTTATCTGCGAAGCATAGAACCGATCATGTCTCCCGCTGTCGGAGTCGGAGCCGACAGCTATGCGGACGCCGTCCCGCCACTCCGACAGCTAACCTAACGAGCTTATCCGTTAAGGGCCAGAGATGTGACCTTATGAATCGGGACCATAACCGGAGGGACGGGTACAAATCCGGTCAGCAGATGCGTGGCGGCATCTGTGGTTGATGAAAAGCCATGCCTGTAAAACGGACATAACGGGTATAGAAATCAGTTATTTGCAAATAGTTATATACATAAATAGGAGGAAAAAGCATATGGGTAAGATATACACAGAAGAGAAGACAAGAGTAGAGATTAACTACGACAACAGGCTCGCATGGTGCGATATACTGTGTGAGGAGATATCACTCAGGTATAGAAATGAGCCGACCTGCTGCACTCCGAGGCTTATGGATAAGGCACGTCTCAGACGCGGCAGTCTCACCATGGGTAAGATTCGCGGCTATAGCAGCGATGCGGAGGAGCTTATAGATGCACTTGAGGAGGAGTATCCCGGACTCTTCGGTGCAGATGGGACTGAGATATATCTGGAGTGGGGCAGACTCGGAAACTATATAACCGGTGAGCCGGGCGAGGAGGTAAAGCCCGGTGAACCGGTAGATATGAAGGAGAAGACTATCCTGATAGAGGTTAGGACATCTGAGTATACTATAAAGATATGTCCTGACAGCAGATACAGGCGCAGCTTAAAGTGCATAAAGGTTGAAAGCTGCAGCTCTGATTCAGAGCTGCAGCCTGCTGCGTAAGAGGGCTTGCAATATCTCAGGTTATGAAGTATAATCTTAGGGCTATTTTTAGGCGTATATGTTTCGGGGGCTCTTGAGTCCCCGAAATATAAGGGTTTTAACGCGTTAGAGGAGTAAGAAGAATTATGAAGAGTTTAAATGCTGTTATACTTGCTGCGGGTAGAGGTACGAGGATGCACTCGGATCTCCCGAAGGTTATACACGAGGTTTGCGGTCAGCCTATGGTTCACTATAGTATAGAGGCTGCCAAGCAGGCAGGTGCGCAGGATGTAATAGTAGTTATAGGCTATCGTGGTATCATGGTAAGGCAGGCTGTATCGGATGTTGTGGACTTCGTGGAGCAGCATGATCAGCTGGGTACGGGACATGCTGTAAAGTGTGCGGCTCCCTATCTCAGCAAGGCTAAGGATACACTGGTGCTGTGCGGTGACACACCGCTTATTAAGGCGGATACTCTGAAGCTTATGTATGAGAAGCACAAGAAGTGCTGTAACGGTGTGACGGTACTCTCCGCTGTACTCGATGATCCCTATGGTTACGGAAGGATTGTAAGAGATACGGATGATACATTTATGTGTATCACAGAGGAGAAGGACTGTACCGATGAGGAGAGAAAGATACAGGAGGTTAACTCCGGTATATATATGTTTAATACCGAGGCGCTTCTGACGAGCCTTGACTTCATAAACAATGATAACAAGCAGGGCGAGTACTATCTCACGGACACCATAAGCATCATCAAGAGATCCGGTCTTATATGCGACGCAGTGCCGGTTAAGGATGCAAGAGAGATTATGGGTGTTAACTCACAGGAGCAGCTGGCTGAGGCTGAGAGAGTTATGAAGTCCATGATGGAGTAGTACATGAGGTATATATATGAAAATAATAGTTGGACTCGGGAATCCCGATGCGAAGTATGACGGCACGAGGCATAATGCGGGATTCTCAGTAGTGACGGAGCTGTCAGACAGACTGAACATCCCATTTAACAAGAAGGAGTGTAAGTCTGTTACCGGACACGGCTTTATAGGAACCGAGAAGGTGGTTCTGGCTAAGCCGATGACATATATGAACTTAAGTGGTGAAGCGGTGTCAGAGCTGCTTCATTTTTACAAATGTGATATAAGAGATTTAATCGTGATATATGACGATAAGGATCTGCCGCTCGGTACGATAAGAGTGAGACATCAGGGAAGTGCCGGCAGTCATAACGGTATGAGAAGTATAGTCGCCATGATCGGAGGCACAGTATTTGACAGAGTAAGAGTCGGTCTGGGAGAGAGACCCGACTATATGTCACAGGTTGACTTCGTGCTGGGGCGCTTCACGGATGAGGAGCTGCCGACTGTAAGACGTAGTGTCAGCATGGCTGCAGATGCCGTGATAGAAATCGTGGAGCAGGGAGTCGAATCGGCTATGAACAAGTATAATAAGGTACATGGTGACTAACGGCTGATTGATTTACTGTCGATACATATTTAAGAGGTAGTTATATATGGGAATGAAACTGTGCGGGGATCTGGACCTGCGCCTGCCGAAGAGGCGGCCGCTCTATATGCGGGGGGTATCTACACAGGCAGAGCCTATGCTGATTGAGCAGCTGCGCGGGGAGAACACATTTACACTGGTGGTTACCTATGATGCGGCGAGAGCTGAGAAGCTGTGCCGTGACTTCATGTTCTATAACAGGAACACCTATGTGTATCCTGCGAAGGATATCCTGTTCTACTATGCGGATATCCGCGGAAATGAAACGACCAGGCAGCGACTCGATATTATAAAAAGAATATATAAGAATGAAGAGACCATCATAATCACGACCATAGACGGACTCATGGATAAGCTTCCTGATATGAAGTACTTGAAGAACCATATCATCAGCATATCCAGATATGACGAGCTCGATGTGGGTAAGCTGAGGGAGGAACTCACGATGCTGGGCTATGAGTCGGTGTCGATGGTTGAACAGTCCGGGCAGTTTTCGGTGAGAGGCGGCATTATAGATATATACCCCCTGACCGAGGAGTGCCCTTGTCGTATAGAGCTCTTCGGCGATATGGTGGACTCTATCAGATACTTCAGCGTCGATACGCAGCGTTCGATAGAGGAGATGGATGGCTTCGAGATCTTCCCTGCGAGTGAGTATATCCTCAGTGACAGGCGTAAGCAGCGTGGTATAAGCAGTATCCGGGCTGAGGCACAGCCTATAATAGATACATTTATGAAGAAGCTTCAGACTGAGCAGGGCGCGAGACTCAGACATGCCGTGCGTGATATGACTGAGGAAATTATGGACTTTAACTCTACCACAGGTATAGACAGTTTGGTGAACTACTTCTTTACGGATACGGTATCATTTCTGGACTATCTGCCTGAGGGAACGGGCGTATATATAGACTCGCCGGTCAAGGTTGAGGAGAGTGCGGCGGCATTTACCAAGGCACTCACCATGTCCATGCAGGACAGATTGATGGGCGGCTATATACTGCCGGGACAGGCGGATATAATCTTCAGTGATGCAGATATACTGGAAAGACTTGCCGGTATGGAGCCTGTTATGCTGTCAAGCTTCGATGATAAGCCGGTGAGCCTCGTGCCTGCTGCAGACACGGAGTTTGTGACGAGGAATATCATACCGTACAGGGGTGATATGCCTGCTCTTAGCCGGGATATAGAGAAGTGGAAGCAGGACGGCTGCAGGATTATCATGGTGGCGTCGTCTGTAGCATCCGGTAGGAAGCTTGCGGAGACCTTCGAGGAGGTGTCGGCATACTTCACAGAGAAGCGTGACAGAGTGATAAGTCCTGGTGAGGTAGTTGTCATGACGGGACCGCTTGAGAGCGGCTTCGAGAGTGATGAGCTGAAGCTGATAATAATTTCCGAGGGTGATATCCTGAGCAGCAGGGCTACGGCGAAGTATAAGAGACGTAGGAAGCAGTACGACACCGGCAGTCCTATCAACGTGCTCAGTGATATAAAGGTCGGCGATTATGTGGTGCATGAGCACCATGGCGTGGGTATATACCACGGCATCGAGAAAGTCAGAACCATCGAGGGCGGTGAGAAGGACTACATAAATATAGAGTATGCCGATAACGGAACTCTCTTCGTGCCTGTGGATCAGATGAGATATATAGGCAAGTACTCCGGTAAGGACGGCTATAAGCCGAAGCTGAACCGACTCGGAGGAGAGACCTGGAGTAAGACAAAGCATAGAGCCAAGCAGAGTATAGATGAGATAGTAGATGAGCTGGTGAACCTCTATGCCATAAGGCGTACCATGAAGGGCTACGCTTACGGACCCGATACCGAGTGGCAGAAGGAGTTTGAGGAGAGCTTCCCCTATGTGGAGACGCCGGATCAGCAGAAGGCGATTGATGACACCAAGCGTGACATGGAGAGCGACCGCATCATGGATCGTTTGATATGCGGAGATGTCGGCTTCGGTAAGACAGAGGTTGCCATCCGCGCTGCATTTAAGGCGGTGGGCGAGAGCAGACAGGTTGCGTATCTTGTGCCAACAACCATACTGGCTGAGCAGCACTATGAGAACTTCTGCGAGAGGATGAAGGGCTATCCTGTGGAAATCAGGATGCTTTCACGCTTCTGCAGTCAGAAGGAGATACGTCAGACGCTTGCGGACATGAAGACAGGCTCTGTGGATATAGTTATAGGCACACACAGACTGCTGTCTGAGGATGTGGAGTTTAAGAATCTGGGACTGCTCATTATAGATGAGGAGCAGCGTTTTGGCGTGAAGCATAAGGAGAAGATAAAGCAGATGAAGAACAGTGTCGATGTGCTGACGCTGACGGCTACACCTATCCCCAGGACCATGCATATGAGCCTGATTGGTGTGCGTGACATGAGTCTGCTTACCGAACCTCCGATAGACCGCCGTCCCATCCAGACCTACGTCATGGAGTACGACGCGGAAATGGTACGCGAGGCGATAAACCGTGAGCTCGCCCGCGGAGGACAGGTCTACTATGTATATAACCGAGTGGATGATATACAGGCTGTGGCTCATGAACTCGAGAGTCTGGTGCCCGGGGCGACCGTGGAGTATGCACACGGTAAGATGAATGAGCGTGAGCTCGAGGATATCATGCATGCATTTATCAGAAAGGAGATAGATGTGCTGGTTTCGACTACTATCATCGAGACCGGACTTGATATACCGAACGTAAATACTATCATAATTCATAATGCCGATAACTTCGGTCTGGCTCAGCTCTATCAGCTCCGTGGTCGTGTCGGAAGGTCTGACAGGAGTGCGTATGCATTTCTTATGTATAGACGTGACAAGATGATTAAGGAGGTTGCCGAGAAGCGTCTCAGCGCAATCAGGGAGTTTACAGATCTTGGCTCGGGTTATAAAATATCCATGAAGGATCTGGAAATTCGCGGCGCAGGAAATATACTCGGTACGGCTCAGTCGGGACACATGGCTGAGGTGGGCTATGAGCTGTTTGTAAAGATGCTGAGTACCGCGGTAAAGGAGCGTATAGGCGAGAGAGTCGAGGAGGACTTCGATACTCATATAGATCTGCCGGTGGAGGCATATATACCGGATTCCTATATAAGAAATGAGAACAGGAAGCTGGAGTTCTATAAGAAGATAGCGAGTGTAACCTCATCCGATGATGCCGATGATATAAGGCAGGAGATGAGAGACCGCTTCGGAGTGATGCCGGAGGTTGTAGAGAGACTGATAAGCATATCTCTGCTCAGAGCGTCTGCTCACAGAGCTGAACTGACCGACGTGAAGTACAGAAACGGGCTGGAGCTGACATTTAGAACGGGAGCAAAGGTGGAAACCGAGAAGGTGCCGGACTTCCTGAAGAGCTACAAGGGTCGTATAGTGCTGAAGAAGATGAGCTTTATCGTGAGTGATGTAAGCTCGCTTGTGCAGGACGATATGATAGCGAAGGCTCAGAGCCTGGTCGAGGATATATATGAGAGAATCATAGTGAAGGATGACGCTGCTGAGAGTACCGATGAGTAATGTACGGAGGAGAAGCCGGGAGCAGCTCCCATCTCGAAAGGTAAGGCTGTACCTTGGCAAATAAGGGTTAAATATATGAAACATAGATACTATACAGCACTTCTGCTGGTATGCGTGCTGATGTGCACACTGCTTACCGGCTGTGGTGAGGAAGAGGATATACGTAAGCAGGCTGACACTGTGTTTACATTTTCGGGGAAGAACGTGTCTCAGGGTGAGGTGTTCATCTACTACAGCATGATGAAGGATGCATATGAGACAACCTATGGTGATGATGTGTGGTCAACCTACGTGTATGATATCAGCAGCTATGCGAGCCTTACGGATTCGCAGTCGCTTGCAACCGAGCAGCTGTCGAGTGTGCTTCCCGAGGATGTGCTGCAGAACATTATAAATGTTAAGCTGCTCTGCATGGAGTCGGCTGAGTATGGTGTGAGCGTCAGCGATGACGAGCTGTCGGAGCTGGAGACTGCTGCTGAGGAGTTCTACAGAGGACTTGCCGATAAGCAGATATCGGAGCTGTCAATTACTGAGGAGCTTATAACCACGGTGCTCATGGAGAACGTAATGGCATCTAAGACATATGCGGCTGTGATTGATGCAGCAAAGCTCGAGGTGTCTGATGAGGATGCGAGAGAGACAACATTTTACGATATGTACTTCGGTACGGTGGATGACAGGCTTGACGGTACGGTGGTAGAGTTGACCGACACGGAGAAGGAGGAGCAGCGAAAGCTCGCCGAGGAGGCCTACAATATGCTGATAAATCCTGTGACGGGTATAACGTCCGACAGTGATACCACGGGTGTTACGGATGTGGAGGAACTGGCCGAGTACCTGGGACTGGATAAGTCGAAGTACTATACGATGACGCCGGAGGAGATAAGCAGTGTGTATGGAGAAGATATCTGCAGCATGCTGTATACTCTTGAGAACGGCTCCTACAGCTTGGTGACTGAGTCTCAGTATGGATATCATATATTCTATATGAAGGCTCTTACGGACAGGGAGGCGACAGACGAGAGGAAGGCAGAGCTTCTCACGGAGAAGAAGCTCAGCTATATGACGAGCTGCCTCGAGACATGGCAGCAGGAGACTGATCCGGACTATGCATATCCCGACTCTGTGGATATGACACTATATCAGGAGGTAATAGACAGTGCGAGTAACTAAGCTTAGAGAGGGGGCTATGCTTCCTACATATGGTTCAAAGAGTGCGGCGGGGGCTGACCTGTATGCAGCTATAGAGGAGCCGATAGCCATAGGTGCCGGAGAGACGGCATTTGTAGGTACGGGACTTGCTATGGAGATACCGGAGGGCTACGGCGGCTTCATATATGCAAGGAGCGGTCTGGCATGTAAGAAGGGGCTTGCGCCTGCCAACAAGGTGGGAGTTATTGATTCAGACTACAGAGGCGAGGTGATAGTTGCCCTGCATAATCACAGTGATATGGTGAAGGTGGTGGAGCCGGGAGAACGTATAGCTCAGCTGGTTGTGGCTCCGTACCTTAGATGTGAGTTTGAAGAGGCAGATGACCTCTCAGAGACAGAACGTGGCGAAGGTGGCTTTGGTTCTACGGGAACGAAGTAACTTCACAGGGGCGAAGTAACGTTGTAGAGATAGCGTAAAATATTTTGTGTAAATGGTTTCCGACTCCTTTTATTGGATATGGAAAAAGGAACCGATTTCTTGTAAAGTGTTAAGTACCACCAAAACACGAAAGAAAGGGGTTCCTTCATGTCTAA
>Ga0065711_1036174_pt1 | contig 21346 bp, 19 predicted proteins | sample Hoacrofraction12_FD_59098 | JGI IMG/M metagenome (GOLD analysis project Ga0065711, IMG submission 59098) | Hoatzin crop microbial communities from Cojedes, Venezuela - Epithelial fraction 12 v2 (version 2) | ecosystem: Host-associated > Birds > Digestive system > Esophagus > Crop | place... | reverse complement strand
CCAGCTCTGTTTGGCCAGGTGGGGTCAGCCCCCACCCCCCGGCTGTGCCCCTTCCTGGAGTCTGGTGAAAATTAACGCTGTCCTGGCCAAACACAGGACACCTACCTAAGTCACCTCTCTTCTTGCACACTGCGAGGACATGATGTGGCTGCCCAGACACCAGTGAAGAATTCCTGTCTGCTGGGAACATGACTGCTCACTATGAGTAGTTTTAAGGCCAGTTTCTGAAGCTCAACAAGCGATAAAAAACAGAAAGTTGTCCAGCATCTGGCTCAGAAACTTATATTTCCACTGGCTTGAAAGAAATTTGACTGTAGAAAATTGCATTATTCATCTTAGTCTTTCTGTTGAACATTATTCATCAAGTTAGTGATTGCTGAGTGTTGCCTTACTGTAGCTCTCTCCTTTAGGTGGCAAAAGCTTTTCTTGTTCTGTCTCCTTACATCTCATGATCCCAAAAAATTAATTCTTCAGCATGTGAGAAAAAGTTGCTGCCCTTGACAAATACTCAAGAAAGGCAAGTATCACTGAGATCTGAATATACAAGTAGTTCATGGCAATGCACCCTAAAATTAAAACTTCTCTAATCAAACCTAATAATCAGATTAGAAATACAATCAAGTTATATTTTTGAATAGTAGACTTTTGCCTTTTTTTTTTTTTCTTCTGGAACCTCTTTTAATCAGGTTTTGAAGTGTAACATTGAAGATCAGAGCCCATCCTAACTACATAAGTAAACACTGCTTAGCTGAACATCATAGACCTATCCTGATAGGATCTGATCTTGTCTTCTTATGTTGAAACTACAGATGAACCTATGTTAGATTTCCCTGTGATTATGTACAGGGAAATGAAATGTTCCTTCACCTAATCAAATTATGTCTATGAGCGTAAATTTATCCTAATTATTTTAAACAAAAGAATTAGATTTTACAAATTAAATACAGTTATAAAATATTAAATGTATTTGTAGACATTTTGAATGGCGAACTGAGCAGAGAAAGATAATGCTTGGCTGTTACAATAACAGGGGGTTTGAATGGTATCACGTGGGCGAAAGCCTCAGCTGGCAGCAATCAATAGCCTGTCAAGTTCCTCAGCAGAGTTATCCCAGTTTGCTCTGGTCGCAGGGTATCAGGCTCAAAGGGTACGGCAGGTCTGGGGGAATCTCAGCGTGATTTTCACATCTCATGGTGGCAGTGGGCTGTGCAGACGTAAACAGTACCAGGTGAGGCAGGAATGAAACTCCACTAGCAGAGTATCTAGAATGGTTAAAAAGAACCCCAGGACATCCACATTCAGTGTGAAACATGAATAGTTCATCAGGAGTAGCAGGATGAGCCCAGCTGGCTAGCAGTGATGCTCCAGCTCTCTCCAGAAGTCTTCAGGAAAGACTCCACTGCCTGTCTTTGGCTTCCCTCGGTTTCTGCACGGGGTTCCAACAGCCGTGATGCAGGGTTTTAAATTTCCCTTCCCTTTTCCTGAGTAATGGCTCTCTTCTGGAAGCTTAATTTTTCTTTCCTTTATTCAATCAGAACAGAGGGAAAACATGGCTGATATTTTAAATGTAAACCCATTTTTGGAGTGGAATAACTAGAAATAGCTTTAGATTTTTAAGTGCAATCATAAAAACACATTGAAAAATGTAATCTGGTCAGAATTTCAGAGTCTGATTAAGCACATTCAGATTACAAATATGACTAAGTACTTTTCAGCAAAGCACTCCACTTTATCTGAAGTGATCCGTTTGTTCACATAACCCATTTATTCTATGTAAGTAGTAAGTTTTTTAACATAATCTAATTATGACCTTGGGAAGTAATTGTTTTTAAAGCAATCTTAAAAATATACTCCTGGAAGAGATTCTTGGGTTTTGGTACTGGTCTATGTTGGACTTTAAACCGATCTGGCTGGATTTTTCCCCTGAGCCCTGTTGCAGTGGTGTGAATTGCTCTTTGCAGCAGGGAAGGTCTCGCTGCAGAGGGTTCCTCTCTGCTGTGGGCACAGACTTCTCAGGCTGTACGTTGGGTCAGTCGGACTCACCAGCGTGTTAGTGTAGTTTTGTAATCATACAAAACCTGAACCTGACCAGGAAAAAAATGAGGAAACAAACAGGTGAATCAAAACATTTCTGTTCGGTGTGTGAGCAGGAGTCCTAGCTCGGCCTCACTGGCCAGGGTTTCAAGGAACCAAACAAGCCCCTTATTTGCTCCCTTCCAGGTCAAAATTGTGCTCAAATTCAGCGGTGCGTGATTGTCCCGCGCTACTGATTTGAGGAATTACTGAATCACCCAACTGATGAGCTCTGTTTCTCTAAAACATAGCTCGTTCTTTTTGTTGGGCACTGGGGCTGGTGCGCTGCTGGCCAGCTTCATCCTCAGAAGAGCCCATAGCTTCTGAAGTCCCAGGCTTGCCACGGAAAAGCAACACAGCTTGGAATGAAGCTGTGTCAGACTGCTAAGTATTGTTGCTGTTTCTCTTTACAGACAAGTTGGAGTTTGTTCAACAACTACCAAAGATGATCCCTGGGAAAATCCAAAGGAAGAAACTAAGGAACAAAGAGTGGGGAAGAGCTTAGCTTTGCTGCTGAACTCCTGATCAGAACGTGCTCATCCTGGACGACTTTTCTGCCTTCTGGCAGGCTGTTCCCTATCATTTTTAAGAGGTGCTGGACAACCTTCTGAATAAGAGTAGATTATATCAATTTTTGTTCTGGTGCTTTAGAGTTTTTCTAAAACAAGATACTCCCTATAATATTAAATGTATGTGGGAGAAACTGTTTTGAAAATAATGATAAAAGAGGGGAAATCAGACTTGCCTTCAGCTTTTGCCTTTGTAGGTGCATTGTTATCACTGAAAGCCACAAAGTATCCAACTGTGTCAAATATAATTTTGTGATAATGTGTTTCAGTAATTATTGATGATCAGACTTCCAGCTTCAGGCAGTTCTGGGTCGCATATTGTTTCAGGATCAAATATAATCAAGGATTTCCTGGACTGAGTAGTCAGTTCAGACCGTGAGATATTTCCATAACAATCAAGCACAGTTACGTGGGTATGGGTGCAGCAGAGGTTTAGATCATCCCTGTTAGGTCACATCTCACATATCTTATCATGTTACCCTCTGTAGCACTCGCACCTCACACAGTGCTGCTACAGCACAGCCTATGTACTCTTTATTCTTGCTTCAGGAGATACAAGGAGTAGTTGAACCCTGTGACCAAGGCTGTGTTTACTAGGAGCAGAAAAACACCAGTGAACCAAAACAAAAGCCCAGGGTTATTTCTCTCAGAATTTCCTGGTTCTGCTGCAGACCCACTCTGCAGTACCCATGCGCACACCTGCTGTTTTACCAAGAACCTGGGCAAAGAGCAAGCATGCTGTGTGGTAAAGCTGTTGATGACCTTTCAGGACAGCTAATTGAGTTATTAACTGGCAAACACACGCAAGTCCCAGGAGAGGCTGTGCCAGGAGGGTTCTGCAGGTGGGTCTCGCCTCTTTCTTACCCTTAAGCTCTGAAATGGATATTGCTTTGCTTTCCAGCTACAAAGCACGTAATTGCCTGAGGTCAAAGAGAAAACAAATGCACAAAATGCTGCATCTGTGTGGATTACATTGGTCTAACTGGGTCTGAGCTTGCCTGCACTACTGAAACCAGGGCTCAGTTCAAAATTTAGTTCTTTTGGAGCAGAATTAGACCTCAAATGAAAAACAAATACTGCACTCCCTGGGGTATTTGCCTGCTGAGCGCATTACATTTTTTAAGGAAATTAGAAAAGTGACTGAAAGGAGGTGGCTTTAGGTTTTTTTATGGATCAGTCCTTCGGAGATTCATTCCACAGAGAACGTCTTCAGGCGGTTGTCCTGGGTTCGGCCAGGACAGGGTTAATCTTCCCCAGCAGCCGGGAGGGGACCGGGCCGGATGGGGTGACCCGAACTGGCCAAACAGAGCCATGTTTGAGGCCATGTGCCGCCATGCTGGGGCCCGGGGCGGGGAAGGGGTCGCGGCTCTGGAGCAGACAGGGCACCAGGCGGTGAGAACCGCTCTGTCCGCTTTGCTGTTGGCTTTGTTACTGTCCGCTTCGCTCGCTGCTCTATTAACCCGTCCTTCTCCCGACCCACCAGCTTTCGCCTCTTTCTCCCATTCCCCCCACCCAGTGGGGAGGGGAAGCAGAGTGCCCGTGCGGCCCTTGTCGCCGGCCGGGCCGACCCGCGCGGCTGCCGCCTCCCGCCCGCGGTGAAGCCGCTGCTGGAAGTCAGAGGGGCTAGGGAGGAGCTGCCTCGGCTGCCCGGAGTGCTTCCCTGCCGCCCCGCCTCGACAGCTGCTTTCAGTCCTGCCTCCTGGGAGCAGGTAGCTACATTGTGGTGAACAGATGAGAACCTTCTCTAGATCTCATTGCTGCTGCCGTGAAAATCTGCTGGTTTTTTCCGTGTGTGCTGGCGGAAGGCTGCTGTACGCTCGCCGTTTGGGGGTTGCCATATTTACTATTTCTGTGTTCTAGGACTGTGAGGACAAAGCGGGCCGACCCGTCGGTGTGTGTATCGCCCGTCATGATTGTACTGAGCAATGGTTAATGACATTTCCAAGCAGCTGTGCTGTGTGTCTCAGAACGTGCTGACGCGGTGCAGGCAGCCAGGGCTTTGTTGCTGTGAACCTTGGAGCGCCTGTAGGAATGCAGCCTGCTTTACCCTGGGAAAAGGGCCAAATCCGGCCGGTCAGCAAGCTCACTCCTGGGTTTCAGTCTGGCTCCACAGTGGGTTGGAGAGGGGCTGAATGCCCTCTCGTGTGCACACACTGGAAACGCGGTGTGTTCAGAATGGCTCTGTGTGTGCCCGTCACACAGCTGGAGAGCCACTGAACAGCCGCGGTGAAGGGAGGAGTGGGAGAAGTCCTCTGCAACATGGGGAGAGTAGGTGGAAGATGTTGTGCCCTTTTACAGAGGTATGAAGTTCCCTAAACTCCAGCCCAAACGTTCTTGCTCTGAATCTCACTGTATGTGCTCCTGAAGTGTGAATTCAAAGAACTGAGCACTGCACTGTGTTTTTCTCCAGGTTTCACTGGGAATTTCATGTGGTTGTCATTGCCCTGTCCATTTTAATTCCTCTGACTGAGTACATGGCCTTCTAGGTGCCTTAAGACAGTTATCTTTGCTCCCAATCTTGATTGAAAAATGGTAAGAGGGGAAGCAGAACCAGTTAAATAGAAGTCAGATCAGAAAAATGGGGTAATTCTCTTTTCAGATCACTTTAACATCAGTAAACAGTATCACTTCGGGCAGTCTGCTTAACCTTTTTAAAAAGTGTTAAAATGAGAGACAGGTAGCCTATAATTACTTTAGGTTTGAGTGTCTGCTTTTTCAGAATATGATATGTGATTTGCGAAGCCGGGGAGCGTCATCTCCTAACAGTGAACCTACAGCAGTAGGTCAGGGGATCTGGCTCCGAGTCCACAGCGAGACACAGAAGACAGGGAGAGAGAGGTTGTACGTGACTTCTGCAAAGACACTGATGCCAAATGGGACAGTTTGCATCTGAGTGATTTCAGAGCTTACATTCAGTTTGCAAAAGTGATTTGAAAGCTTTGAGATACCCGTAGCGCATAGCAATTCAGCGGTTTTCCTGGAAGATTGGCCATGCATTGATGCCTGCAGAGATTGGACACATGGGCTCTAACAGCCTGGTTCTGCCTCTCCATAGTCCATTACTTCCATGGCTGCTGTCTGTGCTGCTTGTTTCTAGCAGCATCTTTGACTATTTCCTGACTGTAATGTTTACTTATACCCTTTATTGCCTCTGTATAGGATCATAGAATCATTTAGGTTGGAAAAGACCTTTCAGACCATCAAGTCCAACCGTAAGCCTAACACTGCCAAGTCTACCACTAAACCATGTCCCAAAGTGCTACATCTACACATCTTTTAAATATCTATATTTATATACAGTATATATTATATAGTCTATTTGTATGCTTACGTATAGCCTTTATTTATCTAGGTTTTAGTTTAAAAATATTTTCCGCTTGCAGGGGTTATTGCATGCGGTAGCAGTACTAGCAAACTGTGCTGTGACTGTAGTAGATTCATCTAAACCAAGTGTCTCGTAATTGCATAGCTGGAGTTCCTGTGTCATGTTGCTGCCTTCCAGAGCATGGATTTTGTGTTTCATCCGTTTGTCACCCTGTTTCATAGCAGCAACTCTGTAGTTTGAGTTTTGATTTCCTCCTCAGAGCTGGTGGTCCACATTTAACTGCATGTATTTTCTCCACAGAAGTGTCCATGAGATATTACAGGTGATAGTTATTGGCACCAGGCTTATGAATATCTTCATATCTTTATCACACCAATTCACATACTATGTTTAACTCCAGAATCTGAAAATACAGCCCCACACTGTTGCCATTCCCGAAGTCACTGGTGCCCTCGAATAGAGTTATATATTAATGTATGGTGGATTATCCATTCTCCAAAGGCAGTGAACCACAAAAGCAGTCATTCATACTCGGTGCTCTTCCATCTTCTCTCAACTTTTTCAGTGATTGTGCCTTTCTTCAGAAGGTAATAGGAGAAATGAGATCTGCCCTCTCGGGGGGGAAATAATGCCCACCACAGCACGTGATGTATGATACTAATGAAGGGCTACAACCGCTCGGAGAACTAGAGCGAGCCAGAAGGAAGCAATACTTGCGAATTACCTACTAGGCAAGATACATGAGGAGGAGTTGAAGTAAGTCTCACCTGATCACAGATAACATCTCCAGGTAAGCACAACCTATTCAAACACCCTGAGAAATTAGTTTTTATTTAGTAGTTGTTCATATACTTAGTCTTCTCAAAAATGAAAGATGCCATCTGCTAATGTAAAAAAAAAAAAATCTATGGTGCTGTGTTTCATTCCTCTTTCTTCACATGATTCTTACTCTTATGAATGAGGGTAGACTACCAGAGAGCAGTTATACTTTTCTGTTCTGTGTCAAGCAGACTGAAGAAGTAGCTTTTTTCTGCAAGAACATCTTCTAGGCCTGAGTCTACAATCACTGGCTCAGATGTAAGAGAAAAATAAAATGGCAGCCAATTCTACAAAGATTTCACTGATCAGCTGTGAGTTCTGGAATCAGGCTTTTTTTAATGACCTGTTAAGGACAGAGAAAAGAAGCAATATGTTATAAGCAGACTATGTGAAAAAAGAAAAAGCCTCCATCTGCATCTTTTAGTCTCTGAAGCTGAATGTATCCTGAGCGCCATGTTCCCATACAAGCAGCTCTAATTCACTTCACTCTTTTGCAAAGTGTTTTCAGGGTCATAGACAACTACAAATGGTATTTTGTGAAAACACATGCAACTCTGTATATTTAAGGACAAATGCAGATGTGGCAAAAGTATTAGTCCGGTAAACAAATAATAGAATGTGGAAAACCACCTCTGAGTTATTCATGCTTGGCTGTCCAACTAATACAAAGCAAATGCCAGGGGGAGGAGGGGACACAATCTTTTCTTTGGACAAAAAGAGGGCAGAGCAAATGGTGAAATATGGAACATAATTCCAATTAATGTTTATTGCTTTAGCAACAAAAGCAACAGTAAGGATGTTGTTCACATCTCTTCCTTATTGGCTAAATGCACAGACCCCTCACCCCTGCTTGCTAGCGACTGCCCTGGTCTTTGAGTAGTTGGGTGTGATGGTTATATCCTGGATTCAGAGCAAAAACCAGTAACACAAGATGGCATCCATCCTGCAACCAAATCTGTGTTTGCCATTAGTAGCCTAGCAGGGCTGAGTGAGACTGCTGTGGTGCTTGAAACATGGGGGATAGTGGGTACAAGTCCTGACAAGATCTTTTTGGGGGGGTTTTTTGGTTTTTATTTAAATACTTAGCCGTTCACAGTTTCAAGGCCCTGCTTTGGTTGGACAGAATAGGAATTGTCAGCTCCCAGTGGAATTCTCTGAGAAACCTGTGGACAGATGAAAAAGCAGAAGACTTAAAAGGGTTACCAGAGCTCTAGCTTACCCATAAGGAGAGGTGGGATAAAATGTCATAAAGAGGACGACTTGCTGCTCTGTATACATCTGTTCCATTTGGAGCCAATGGCTCATCTGGGAATGTGCACATTATAATACTGTTACTGATTTTTCCATCTCTTGTAGGAGGGAAATAAGCATTAAAAAATAGTTCTGATGGTTATCATCTCCAAAAGCCTACATATATCTGCTTTTGTGCCATGAAGATTTTACTTGATTTTCAAGTGTTGCGGTCTCCATGGAGCATCCAGACACTACGCAGGTTATTCCACCAGTATCGCAAGACTTTTGCACCTGTGAATTTCTCAGATTATGAAGCTATTGGTCGTTGTGAACAGGAAATACCCGAGTACTTTAATTTTGCAAGTGATGTGATGGACAAGTGGTCTCAAGCAGAAAAGGTAGATCCAGTATTTTTAGTGAAACTGTGCCCCTATCCCCAAAGTCAAGTCTAAAACCATCATTGGCTTCAGTGGGACCACAATTTCCTCCCCTGTTTCTATTTTAACATAATATTACATTGCAGAGAAAGGCAATTTGCTTTAGCATTAGAGGGGACATGGTGCTTTGCCTCTGTGACTCTGATTCAGCAGTGTGTGCAGTGCTGGGTTCGTAAAAGCCTCCAAGTAATTTATGAGCATTGCAAATCAGGTAGGTATACACACCAACTTATACGTGCCTTGGAAAAGGGCTCTTTTAAACAAAACATGCTGAATATTCCTGCCCTAAACATGTGGCACTATCAGATGCCACTGCCTGGAGCGTCCCAAAAACTCTGCAAGGAACTTACAAGTAACAGTCTTATAAGTAACCAGCATGCTATTTACCGTTGCATTGTGTATAGGAACGAAAGAGATCATCAAACCCAGCTCTTTGGTGGATAAATGGGAAAGGAGATGAAATGAAATGGAGCTTTGAAGAGTTGGGCTTCCTGTCGCAAAAAGTGGCCAACATGCTCTCTGGGCCATGTGGTCTGCAAAGAGGAGACCGAGTTTTAGTGATTCTACCGCGAATCCCAGAGTGGTGGCTGGTGAACTTGGCTTGTATTCGAACAGGTAAATTGTATCACTCCTAATGGTCTGTAGACTGTTTGTGACTTTCTATGCCAAAAGCTGGTTAACGATTCATTTAATAATTAAATTTTTTATTTGACTTTGTAGCTTGAACATTTGGCAATCAAAGGTGCTGACAGGGGTAGTCTCTTATGACTGATGGAATTACGTTCACAATTTTTCTTTCTGTAGCTTGTGTTGATTGTGTTAAATCAGTATGGTTGTGTTAAATCAATTTGATTTACCTTCAGCAGACTTAAAGTTACTAGCGTTTACTGCCCCAAAGTTATACTTTCTACTTACATTGTGCCTGGAGCAAAGGATCTCATAGAAACAGAAGATATTTTGTGCTGCAGGTCTGCACATCTGTATTCGAGTGCGGGATGTGGGACGTGTTTTACCTTCTCATTTCTGGATTGAATGATGCTGGTATTCAAGAAGTCACAAGAAGCTGTGAAGTGATGAGGACTGAAAGTGAAAAATACCTAATAAATTTCCTATTTTATTGCCTTTTCAGGTATTATCATCATCCCAGGGACAACACAACTCACAGCACAGGACATTTCTTATAGATTGCTGGCTTCCAAGGCTCAGGGCATTATTACAACTGATGTGCTTGCTCCTGAGGTGGACTCAGTTGCATCCAAGTCCCAGTTTCTGAAAACGAAGCTAATTGTATCTCAAAGCAGCAGGGCCGAGTGGCTGAACTTCAGCGATTTGCTCAAGTAAGTGCCTGCCACCTTAGCTCCATCATAGTTATCCCTAGTGGAAAATTTCTCATGTTGTTTAAACACACTTGTGTCTCATTAATGAACTAGATACCTTTGAAGGATGGGAAAGGAACAATTTAGTGTCTTTTTTATGAAGAGAGGGAATATTTGGGACTAGCCAAATTGCTAATTAAAAAATAATGGACAGGAAAGCCTCTTGTTATTGACAGGTGTGACCTATTTACTCTCTAAAGCTCAAAGAAAAATACTCTATACAAATTATTCCAATTCATATTCCTAAAACTTGATGATAATAAAGGTAATGTGAATAGCTTTTCACTATGAAAGGCTAAAAAAGCATGCTGCAAAATTAACATAATGTGTTTAGGAATCCACCTGCCTCACTACTGAAAAGCAGCTGCTGAAATGGCACCCGTGGACTTCACTGCAGTGCATGGGACTGTAGGAGAGGTGGAGAAGGAGTGGGGAATGGAAGCAAATGTCCTGCTGCAACCTGCTCAAGGCCCTAGGTGTGATTTTACCAGCTGATGTTTTGTTAAAAGCATCTGTATAGCTAAAACCGTTCTTTCAAGGTGGGATCCACACTCTGCAGGCACTTTAAGAGCTTTGTAGGATGTACCATGTGTTCTCACAGCCACAGGTGTCTGAACTGGCATTAGCTGTGCAGCTTGCTGTACAGTCTCACTGTATTTCCATCTGCTCCTTCGAACAGTTGCCCACTTCAGCGTCACTAAACTGGAAGACAGAGGAAGCAGCAACAATGCATTCTCAAACCTAGAGCTACTAAAACATCATCAAGTCGATTTGATGAATCCTCTTTCATACTGGGCTAATACTTCATGGCTCAGTTCCGTGACAGAGGGTAAAACTGCTTTGATAAAACCTTAATAGTGTCTGGAAGTGCGTCCGTCCTGCAGAGCTGTCACTGGCGATCAGGCAGGTGGGCTGGCTGGTCTCCCTGGCTGGCTGCCTTGCAAAGCACTGGCTGTCTGGCTCCAGGGTTGCTCAGCTGTCGGGCTCCCAGCCTTCCCAGGGTGCTGGGCTGCTGCCCTGCCTGGCTCGCTGTCCCAGCAGATCACTGGCAGCCTGCCTACCGAGTGGGCTCAGTGCTGAGACTTCCCTGCTGCCCTGTCCTCGGCTGGCTTAGCTGGCTGCTCAGCTGGCTGGGGGGCTGCAGGGCTGGGGACTGGGGGCTCTGGGCAGCCTGTCTGTGGGTCAGCCAGCACGGGGAGACAGCTGGCCTGGGGAGACAGGCTTCCCACACCCAGCCTCGTAGGCATGCGCAATGTTTGCATGCCAGGCAAAACCTTTCTGAACATCAGTCCTGGCAGAGAAACAGAAACGGTTTTGCATTCTTGTCCTAGTAAGAGATATTTCCCTGCTGTTTGCCAGACAACCAAGAGTTTGAGCCTTCCCAAATGTGGCAAAGATATTTAACTAGTGGGACCACCTGCCCAAAGAAATGGTGGTTGCTCCCTCAGCTAATCACATTAAGGCTGGAAGATATGCTTTCTGGAAGGCACTTTGGTCAAACACAAGATGCTGGGCCTTTCAATGGTTGTTAAAGGAAGCAAATTAAAGACAGCCAGTTGGCATTTTTTCTCTGGAGAAGGTGGACTTGGAGAATAAGTTAAAGAGCAAGATCAGCAACACTTCAATACAGATCTAGCAGTGCAAGAGTGAGGGGATCTCAGCAGTTTCTTCCCCCTCACATCTCACTATTCAGTCCTGCATATACTGGGCACAAAGGATCCAAGCTAAGTGTGCTCAATAACACCAGCCACTGTTTCATGTAACCTTTCATTTTTTTTAAGGACTGCCCCTGCTGTCCATAACTGCGTGAAGACAAAAAGCCAGGATCCAATGGCAATCTATTTTACCAGTGGCGCCACAGGCTCTCCCAAAATGGTTGAACATTCCCATGGAAGCTATGGTCTGGGTTTTTATGTTTGTGGAAGGTATTCAGCTAATTATGCCTTTACAGCTCTGAAATGTGAAGCAAACAGAAGAGTTTTTGTATATGATAAGATCATGATAGATGATGAGGCTCCCACAATACTGTACGTGCCATTTCTTTTGGTCTCCTCAGCTGAACTGTACCCAGCAAGCAAGGATCTTGTTCAATATGGTAGATGGCTCCATTGTAGAAACTACTTGCCTGTTAATCCAGGCTAAATAATGAGTTGGATACAATTTGATTTTCTTATATTTGCCATCAGTATAACGGCTGGGCAAAAGGCATTTATTTGAGCTTTTGAGTTTTGAATCAAATTTCCCATGCCTTTCTAAGCAAAAAAAACCCAAAACAAAAGCCCTCACATTCTTAATTTCCACTTGCAGACTCCCTTATATTGGCCACCTTTGTCTTCAACAGATACTGGCTGGATGTGACTCACTCAGACATCGTATGGAACATGTCAGACACTGCTTGGGTAAAGGCAGCTGTTGGGAGCTTTTTTGCTCCATGGTTCCAGGGCGCATGTGTGTTTGTACATGCCATGCCAGAGTTTGATCCAACAGCAGTCTTAAATGTAAGAACACCATGCTCACAATGAACAGTTACTCATATTTCATGTTGTTTTCCAGGCAGGCCACAAAACTAAGCTTCTTAGGTTTATGGGATTAGCTGTTTTAAGATGGCATAACCACAAGGTGATTGTTCTTTGAACAGGAATATAATACAGGAAGGTTTTTGCAGCATGGCTCTTTTGGGCACAGGATATTACCAGCTGCTTCTGATCAGTAGGAGTTACTGATGTTACTGAAACCTCTCCCCCACTGTATTTGACCATTGAAATGATAAATGAGCTGAATTGCATGTAAATTAATATTTTAATTATGCTGCTGTGACCCTTAGGACAGGCAAGTCAGTACTGGAAAACACTGAAGCTATGAGGTTGGCTTGTTCTAAAAAGAAATTATTTTCAAGCTTCTCGAGCCAATCTGAGTTTTACTCTAACACAAAGAGTGCTGTTCCCAAAAGGCTCAAAGCACTTACGTGGAAAAGTGTACATTCCCAACATGGGGGTTATTTCAGGATTTTAATCCTGTTTCATCTCCTTTCTAAAGTGGTAGTTGCAAGTTTGGTTTTCTTTATTATATAAATTGCTTGGCCTTGCAAACACCCACTTGTAATGTGCATGGGATTTCACATCTCTGTGCAGAATGAAGTTTGATAGTAGAGGCTGCTTTACCCATGGTGTGGCTGGAGTGAAGGCTCGTGAAGGAGAGGTCTTCCCCTTGCTTTTTCTTACCGCTGCCTGTCCCTCTCTCTGAGCAAATTTTCATTGCAGGCGGAAGTGAGGTTAAAAAACAAAAAGTAAGGCTGAGTTCTACCTGAGTGATTGTGAATCATCTGCTGGTGTTAGGGGTGAGAAATAAAGATGTGTCAGAAAACAGAGGCTCAGCCGAGATCTTTATTCTTCTGGCAAGGCACTCATGTCCTGTGTTCTGTCCCAGGTAAAAGAGGATATATAAATTTGCCAGTCCAAACCAACCTTGTAATACAGCATTACTCACAACTCAGCCACAGCTCATGGAGACTTGGCTCAGTGCATCAGGCCCTTTGTCAGGACAGCTGAGGGAATTGCAGCATGTCTAATGATCTGCGACAGTCCATTTCAGAAAGCATGGGGCTAGATAAAAGACTGACAGAGGCAAAATATTCAAAAGAAACCTGTAATTCTAGGTGTCTCCATTTTGAAGTGCCTGATTTTGTCCTAGGGTGAGATGTGGGCTTTACTGAAGTCCCCTGCGAAACTTACGTTGCACCTCCAGGACTAGGGTTTCATACCAAGGGATAGTCCTTGTGCTGCAAATGAGCATCAGGACAAATTAGGTACACCAGTGGTTTACCATAGTCAATGTATCACCTCTTCAGCTGAGGTGTGGGGCACTGTAACATCTTGCCTGAACACCGACAGTGACAGTGATTACGTTGCTTTCCATGTAAGTGAGGTTACAATCAGGTCTTGTAATTTGTGCCATAGTATGGAATAGAAGGGAATAGTTAGCAGCAAGATTTTTCCCAAAACAATATTGTTTAACCATTTTTTGTTGTTTTTTTTTAATTTTTCAATGTGTCAGACCTTGTGCAGATATCCAGTGACCACTCTGTGCAGCGCCCCAACTGCCTACTGCGTGCTGGTACAGCATGACCTCACCAGGTACCACGCGTCTGTTAACAAGCAACCGTGCTGTGTCCGTTCAAGCTATTGCCTGCCTCTTTAACAGTGATTTCTATGGGCCCTCATAGCCAGTTAAACTCTCAGAGTGGTGGAAATTCTGTGTTGGAGGCAGGGCCTGTGAGGAAGCAGAGCCTTTTCTTAGCACTGCAGAGAGAGGTGACAAAATCCACCCCTCATGCACCTCCAACCCTGAGCAAATTTTTCCCCGAGGCATTACAGACAGTAAACACAGAGGCTGGTATTCAGCCCGTGAAGGCACCTGTGTGGCTGCACTGCCATCAGTCCTGGGCATCTTGCAGCTCACTGCTTTGGCAGCCTGTCTCCAGCCCCACTCCAGCTGGAGCTCTAGGCTTTCTCTCAGCGCTAACTCTGAGAGAGTCTGGTGTGTCCTGAAGTCATGGGGTTGGACATAGGCATGTCAGGGAGAACAGAATTTGTCCCTTTCTCTTGTCTGATGCTCAGCAATGTCCTTTGTCTATGAAGGCATACATTCAAGGCACTGAAGCACTGTGTGGCTGGAGGGGAACCACTCAACCCAGAAGTGATGGCACAGTGGAAAAGCCAAACGGGACTGACTATCTATGAAGCCTACGGCCAAACCGAAACTGTACGTTCAGCTTTTTTGTAAAGGGTTACAACTCAGCTATCACTTAGGAGACTTAGGTATCTCATTCCTCTTAGTAAATATGCAACGTAGCCATATATGTTTGACTAAAAAGAAAAATGGCATTAGAATACGTGGCAGTTGCCTACAAGAAGGTTTATTGTTTTGCTTAGCATTAAGGCTTCATTAAGATGCTGCTTCTAAGACTGCTTAAGCTGTAAAATATCTTGAACTTTTTGTCCAAGACTCCCAGTGAAGTTCACAAGTGTTTCGGCTCACACAGATGGAAGATTTAGATCTTACAGCTAGCTCAACAGTGGGCATAGTACAAGAACAGGAATAGCCTCAAGAATGACAGTGAAAAATACCTGGGCTGCTTGTTTGTCTTTTCCAACAGGGAATGGTATGTGCAAATATAAAAGGAATGAAAATTAAGCCAGGTTCCTTGGGAAAGGCAGCTCCCCCCTACGATGTTCAGGTATGGTGGTCCCCTTTCTGTTAATATTCTGTTAATTTCTGGTTAATTTTAGAACATTACGCTCTTAAAATGGGACGTTATAATCACCCATTTGCCTTTCCTATTGCAGATTGTAGATGAAAATGGCAGTGTTCTGCCTCCTGGGAAAGAAGGAGACATTGCTATCAATATGAGTCCCAAGCGGCCATTTCCGTTTTTCACTCAATACGTGGTAAGCCAAAAGAGAATTTCCGGAGAGCCAGTTCAGGCTGGCAGCATGGTATGTATTCATACCAACAGGAGCAGGCGCAACACCAAAGAGCTGTGGCTCTTCTTGACTTGGCTTGACAGCGTTCTGACTTACGAAACTTCCATTCTCTCCCCCATTCCTCTGCACACCTACTGTGTGATCTTCAGTTCTGTGTCTGCCCTTATGATAAGTTTTCGCCTCTGGAAAAATCAAGCACAAGCTCTTACATTCTAGAGCCAGAAAACAAGCAATGAAAGATACTATGGGTGGTGTTCAAAGAGACAAAACTCATCTTTAAGCTGAAGGCTTCTCAGTATTTAAAATATTTAATTGTTGCTTGTCCAACAGGATGATCCAGAGAAAACTGCTTCCACAATCCGTGGGAACTTCTATATCACTGGAGACAGAGGGAGCATGGATGAGGATGGATACATATGGTTTATGGGGAGATCCGATGATGTCATCATCTCCTCTGGGTTTGTAGATTTCAGTTAAAATGCCAAGAAATGTCTAAAAAATAACCATATACCTTTCACCTACTAAGCATATAATTTCTCTCCTAGGTATCGTATCGGACCATTTGAAGTAGAGAGTGCCCTCATACAGCACCCAGCTGTTGCCGAGTCAGCAGTTGTCAGCAGCCCAGATCCCACCAGAGGAGAGGTAATTAGTGCTCAGTCTCCTGCTCGTAAAGTGCCTTGTGTGACAGAGCTTACACTCAACTTCCACTGAATTCATAAGACCTTTTAATATAGCTATACAAATGTTTCCATCACTTTACCCAAGCAAGGGGAGCAGTAGTTTGTGTATCCTGTATTCCTTTTTTCTTAATGAAAATATAATCCTTAGTTTCGTAAAGAACACAACACTGAGTATAACGGTGACTCTGGTAAGAACTGAGGTACACTTTGACCCACTGCCTGGAGAATTACATTCTTTACAACATATGTTTACAGAAAAGGCCCTAGCATCTAAGAACTTTACAACAGTCCTTTACAGAACTCTTACAAATTTGGAAGCAGAGTTTGCAACTTTTATCACGTATTACTTAGGACCTTTACTAACGTAAGGTAGAAACAGTCTTCTGTCCTAATTTTAAACTTCCTTTCACAAAAGCGAATTTTGCTCTACAGCACAGGTGTGATACAGCAAGCCTGTACTGCAGGCATTACTCCTCAATTAATTGCCTCATTTGTTAGGTCGCTCTAGTTTAATGCTGAATTTTTTATTTATTTTCCCTTTGCAGGTGGTAAAAGCTTTTGTGGTCTTGTCTCCCTCCTTTAAGTCACAAGATCTAAAGAAACTGGCCTGTGAACTGCAAGATCATGTCAAGAAAGTCACTGCTCCATACAAGTATCCCAGAAAGGCAAGTAAACACCAGTGTATTAAAAAATAAAAATCCCAAACATCTGTCTTAACCATGGGGAGGCCAGAAACAGTACATTAGACTCAGAACAAATGCAGTAACAAAAAAAAAAGCCCAAATATGTGCTATGCAAGGAAAATGACAAGTATTATTTTATAGATGATCTTGGAAAATAATAGATACAACACAATCTAAAACCAAATTGGGAGTTATTTCCCCAGTCACCAAATTCTTATTTAAATTAAGTGGGATGGAGACCAGTGTTGTTCTGAAAAAAAAAAATCGTAAATTACATTTGCTCATTTTACTTTTTTCCTCTTTTGAATCAGATTGAATTTGTCCAGCAGCTGCCAAAGACAGTCACTGGGAAAATCAGACGGCATGAACTGAGGAGCAAGGAATGGGGACAGATTTAGTTTTGATAAGCAATCTAAAAAAGCCTATCCCTATCAATTTCATTCATGATGGAGTTTTTCTATTACAACCATAAGCACCAACATAGAATTGTATTTCACCTCTTAGGCAGCGATTGTTTAACAACACACAAGGTTTGAAGACTCCAGCTGTACAGTTTTTGAATGCTTATGTTCTTGCTTAACAAAAATCAAGCCTTATCAAGGCATATGCAAACAAATCTTGCAGCCACCTAACACTTTTTAGAATTTCAGCAGAAGTGATTACCACATGAAGGAGCAGTGTGTTCATTCTTTGAGACAAGGTATTTTAACTCAAGAGGCTTGTTAATGAGGAAATCATGATAGTATGTAATTAAGTTCCCAGAAATGGCAACAGATCTTGGATGCATCCAAATCAAGCACCCTGCTTGTATGAATCGTGCAAGCCTCAAGATTTAGGAATTGCTGTGTTAACAATGAATGTTCAGTAAGTGCAAATTATGAAAAATCAGAAGAATGCAGACATCTTTAAGACTGCAGCGTAGGCAGCATCTAAACGTCAGACATAGGCTTGACAAATGGCTGGTAGCTATTCAGCAATTTCTTCTGAAGACCTGTAGGTCCTGCAGATGCACAGATGAGTGAGAGATAGTAGCAAGTAAAACTCACCATGCACTATCCATCAGTCTGTCCTTAGTGAGGTAAGTAGGCTGTCTTGAATCCTGCTCACTGATACTGGCCACCAATAAACATGCACTGTTGGCTTTTGTGTCTGGTCTCAAATGGTTCTTTCCTATGTGTGACCTAGACATTGATGGTTTTAATTCACATACATACGATAAGCTTTAAAATTTACAGAAAACACCGACGGAGGTAAGAAAGCAGATTTTTAATAAATGGGCAGTAAGGGAGACAGGACTAGGGAAAAAAGTCATCTTAATTTTCCAACTTCAAAAACAATTTTGAGAGAAGAGGAAAATATAAATTAAACACTGTTGAGAGACTTGAACACATCTTTTTCACTAAACCAAGACAAGTAACGAGTGGTTAACTCAACATGACTTTCATGCCAGAAATGTAATACTAAAGCTAGACAGTTGTATAGGAAGCATACTCAGAACCCTACTGGAAAGCAGGTTATAGCTGCACTGGGTTTGGCTGTTTTTGAAAAGTCACTGGGATATCAAAAGAGTTGCTGTAACACACAGACAACAGAAAGACTCACTAACATTACTTTCAATCTGAAATAAAATTAATACTGTAAAGCTAAAACTACCAAAAATTAAATTTAATTCCCCTTATCCAGTATGGTATAATGGAGAGCTTCTTTGATAAGAAGTTTCCAAGCAGTATTTAAATTCAAATTTTGAGACCTAAGAAAAAAAAAAAACTACAAAGACTTTATAAAACCCCCCAAGGATTAAGTCTTTGGAAAGAGCAGCAGAAGGCTGTTCGCAGGAAATTACTGAAAAGGATTTTGTTCAGTGACTACACCATTTCCTATAAACCAGTAACTGCTGTATACACAGCTAATGTAAACACAGGTGTAGTTTTTGCTAAAACCACCCGCAATGCCTGCACTGTACTTTTACCGTTCTAGAACAGTCCAAACTATTACTCTAAATCATCTCATAATATTCAAGTATTTTGATCTTAGCATTTCCTCCCATTCACTTCCAAGACTTAGCGTATGTGTAGATATAGCAAAAAGCCCCTCCATCATACAGGAAACAATCAGTTTTAGCTCATTCTGTTGTTCACACAGGAAAATGTAAGAGTTCTGCAGTCACACAAGTTGTCGGATCACTTCCTTAAAAACCCTCTGCAAGAAACTGTCTTTTCCAGAGCTCTTGCTTGTGTCAATACTTCCACATAGAGCTGGTTCTGCACTGCCTTTTGATTTCTGTAGCCATCAGATATTGTAACAAGAGAGTCAACATACATCAGGATGGCCACATTTACATATGCATGCACACACTCATGCTTTTTGTGCTAGGTAAAGGCAATGCAGAACAAAGCTGTGGAAGAATGACAGCAAGCTTCACCAGAAAGGTGATGCACTCTTGAGCGCTCTGACTCTGCTGTAATGTCAGCTCCACCTGCAACGGCATTAAAATTCTTACACATGGGTTCTGAAAACAAGATTTCAAAGCAAAACCCACTCTCTTCTTCAAAACGCCCTGTCAGAACTCTAGGGCAACTTTTTTTAATAGGTTTTGATTGTGTTTATCTTTCCCTTCTACCACATTTTCTACACCGTCAGCACATCATTCCCCTTGTGCTCAGCTTCTGTTTCACCTTGATTCTTGTTCTCTTCTTTTACTTCTTTTGAGCTCTTCTCCTCCTCAGTTTCTGGTTTTACTACGTTTGAGTTCTGTTCTTCTGTCAGACTCGATGGGTTTTGTTGTGTGTCATCTTTGTTGCTCTTCACCACCTCCTGCAGATTGTATTTTCTGAACAGAACATAGTCTCTCACCACACTCAAGCAACAGACATTTTTTATTATTTCCACCACAATTGTATATTGTGGGTTATTAAGATCGACTTTGTTTTCTGGATTGAGGCTGCCCACAATTCCTGTAAAACAAGATGTAGTTTAAAAGATGCTAGAAAAATGGCTTCAGAGCATAAGCATGCCCTGTTGAAAGGATAAAACTTAAGAGAGAAAGCAACATCCCCCTTACTTGTAACCAATTACTCATTTTTGTAATATCTTAAAATAGCAGAACAAACCAGGATTCTCAGAGTATACCACCAGTAGGACTGAAGTAACTGAAAAAGTATCCCACTGCAATTACCAAGAAACAAAATACTCTAAACAAAACAGAGCTATTTTATGCGTCATATGGAGGCAGTGCAAGTAGCAACACATTATTTCAACATAGCATCCAGAGAATGCCTGATAGCAGTCATTTCAAAGCACATATAACTGACACTCCAAATTCTATTCAATGCTGTACTCTCTTCTGCTTCTTGTCTCTTATGACATCAACACCAACAAAGAACATTGATGCCAAGCTTTTTAAGTCTCAGAGAAGCTTTTGTAATTCAACATACGGATTTTAAGCAACAAATACATGTGCCCATTAAGACCACTTTTAATAATCTGACCTATGTTATGCATGCAGGTGTGGGCTGCTTATATACTTGTTCTTAGTTTTGTGTGAAATCCATACATACCTGCTAATTCCTTAATTACTTCTTCCCTACTCATATGACTGTTATTACGAGCTTTGTAAACAATCTGAAAAGTACCCTTATTAGGGGCTTTAAACCAAGGCTCAAAAAACGTTTCCGTGTATTTTTTCATATCCTCCATAAAAGCCTTGCAAGTTCCAGAAATGGGCAGCATGCGCAGAATGACTCTTGTTTTCTTCTTCTTAGTGGCATGCATATCCTTTAATATATGGTGCACCAGGTTCTCAGGTTCTACAAAAAAAACCCAACAACTAGGTATGAGAAATAAATTGAGAGCATTTTCTCCCTTTTTCCCCCATTTTAAATAATAAGCTGGGGAAATGCACGCTTGGCTGCACTGCTGTCAGCCTCAAATCCTTCCCTGTAAACAGTTGGTTTACCGTACCAAAACTGGATATTCAAAGATTATTTTGTCAAGGGAGATTCCTCTACCTTTAGCAACTCCACTAATGACAAATTCAGTGGCAATGCCAAAGGGAAGGGGAAACACTGCATTTGTTTGGTATGCACGACTTCCTTGGAAGTCACGCTCTGCGGCCTGTTACTAACGCTGTCCAGAGCGGTTTATCCCCACAGCATTACGCAGAGTCCGCTGACGTCCCACCTATGCCCCGGGTTCTAATGAAGACCACGTTGTTGGCGCCACTCTCCACCGACTGGAACCGCCGCAGCTTCTGCTCCGTCGAGGCGCGGATCTGGCCAACCTCCTTCTTCAGGGCAGCCTCAACATCGTCCTCATCCTCCTCCTTCTCGCTTCCCGACAGCCGCTCCTCATGATCTGAAAACTTCACACAGGGCACGTCTCTCGCTTGGCGAGCGCCAAGCAGCGCCCACAGTGCAACACCCACCAGCAAGGCAGCCCGCGTCCCGGAGGCGACGGGCAGGGGCCTCTTCTCCAGCCAGCCCGAGGGGCCGCGCTGGGCTGTGCTCACAGACACTCCCGTGAGGGGGGAACACAGGCGGGTTTCTTTCACACGGAAAGGGAGCGGAGGCCTCCCCGGCGCCAGCGCCGCGGGGAGTGGGAGGCAGGAGCTGAGGGGGGCGGCCGGCACCGCGTGGGGCCGCGCTCCCCGGCCGCGGGGCCGCGCTC